>Ga0210086_1000485_pt1 | contig 22790 bp, 18 predicted proteins | sample China_Galinas_PW_3_FD_184867 | JGI IMG/M metagenome (GOLD analysis project Ga0210086, IMG submission 184867) | Wetland microbial communities from San Francisco Bay, California, USA, that impact long-term carbon sequestration - China_Galinas_PWB_D2... | ecosystem: Environmental > Aquatic > Marine...
TGGCGTTCTTAGCCTTATCGGTCGTCCTCGGTTGGCGGGCCTCTTTGTCGGTCGTCATCCACGTGACCCACTGCTGTACATCGGCGTGGGTGATGTCGTGCAAGGCCACGTCGCCCCAGCGGGGGAGCAGCGTCATATCCAGCAGCGACCGATAGCCGCCCACGGTGGACGGCTTGAGCTTGGCGCGCTTGGCGGTGAACCATTCCTCGGCCACGGTGCGGAACGTGACTGCTGATCTTCTGGTGTCGACATAGGCACCGGTGTGCAGTTCTGCCGTCACCTGGGCGACGTGGGCCTGAGCATCGGCCTTGCGGGCAAAACTCTTGGATCGTTCCTGCCCATCGCCCACCCAACGGGCCTGCCAACGCTGCCCCTGGCCATGTCTGGCAGTGCACACCACTGTGCCCGGCGTGCCGTGCTTGGGATCAACACACCACACCCCAGTGGCAGTACCGGGGGAGTCGGCAGGGAAGGGCACCTGCTCGCCCTTGCGGGCAGGCCGGTGCCAGCGATCCTCCACGCCTGCACGTTCCCCGCGTCTCATGACAGCATTCTAGACCGCTGCGGGCTGACTGCGGGCTGAGACATTCAGCCGAAGGTGAAAATACCCTCTGACCAGCGCCCCCGGCAGGAATCGAACCTGCGACCTAGGGATTAGAAGGCCCTTGCTCTATCCAACTGAGCTACGGAGGCAACGCGCACGTCAGTGTAGCTGCACCGATGGTTTTGGCGCCCCGGCCGATCGGGTGGGCATCGGTCGGCTGGCCACCACCGACACGTCGATCCTGGGCCTATCCGGCCTGAGCTGGGCGTTGTCTGACAAAGTTTCCTGGAAACGCCGCATCGCGGCGTAGATGCCCGCGGTGCCGACGTCAGTGGAGCCGGTTGACCCGCCGCTCCGTTGCCATGAATATTTGCCTCATGAACTGCGTATATCCGGTTTTCGGACAACTCGGAGCCCGAAATAGCGGCGTCGTCAATGCTAGTTCGCTAGTGTGTGGTCCGCGGCATACGATTCTTTGCGGAACCGCGTTCGCAACCGGAGCAATTGGCCCAGCCGACGACGTGCCGAGGGAGTCCGACAACCGATGAGTAGTCCGATTGACCAGGTCAATGCGCGATGCATGCAGGCCTACCACACCGGTTCGCTGCTGCTGCGCGGCTCACCGGCCGCGGCGGGCTGGTTCATGGGTTGGCTCTCCGCCGAATTCGCCCCCCAGGTACTCACCGGGCACGCGCTGTCCGCGGTGCCTGCCTCGCCGCTGGAACGGATCGCCTGCGGGCTGGCCGCCCGGCGGGCGGACACCGTCCTGGAGGCCGCCCTGCGGGACACCTTCGGCGAGACCTACGCTGACGCCGTTCACCACCCGCTGGAGCCCTACACCCCGCGACGGCCAAGCCTGGTCAGCGTGCTGGACGCCATGCGTCTTCGGCGCCGGTATTCGGAGACGACCACCGATATCCCCTACGGGCCCGGCGGCCGCAACCATCTGCTCGACGTGTGGCGCCGGCCCGATCTTCCACCCGGCCACCGCGCGCCGGTACTCATCCAGGTTCCCGGCGGGGGTTGGTCGATCAACGAGAAGCGGGGCCAGGCGTATCCGCTGATGAGTCGCATGGTTGAACTCGGCTGGATCTGCGTCTCGATCAACTACAGCCGTAGCCCGCGCAACGGATGGCCGACGCACATCATCGACGTGAAGCGGGCGATCGCCTGGGTTCGGGACAACATCGCCGAATACGGGGGCGATCCCGACTTCATCGCCATCACCGGTGGCTCGGCCGGCGGGCACCTGTGCTCGCTGGCGGCGCTGACCGCCGGGGACGACCATCTGCAGCCCGGTTTCGAGGACGCCGACACCCGGGTGCAGGCCGCCGCGCCCTATTACGGCGTCTACGACCTGACGAACGCCGACAACATGCACGACCTAATGCCGCCGCTGCTCGAGCATGTCGTGATGAAGACAGGGTTGGCGGACGATCCACAGCTCTACGAGGATGCGTCCCCGGTATTCCGGGTGCACCGCGACGCCCCGCCCTTCTTCGTCCTGCACGGCCAAAACGACGCCGTGATACCGCCTTCCCAGGCGCAGGCGTTCTGTACGGCGTTGCGGGAGGCGGGTGCCCGCACGGTGTCGTACGCCGAAATCCCCAACGCCCACCACGCTTTCGACACCATCGCCACGTTGCGCTGTCAGCTGGCGGCCGAAGCCGTCGCGACCTTCCTCGGCATCGTCTACGGCCGGCACGCCGGTGCCGGCGGCGGGCGCAAGGCGGCAGCCGTCAGCACCGCGAGCTGAGCCGCCCCGCCACGGGGCGCCGGGTTTGACGGCGGTCCCTAGGCCATGCAGACGTTGGCGAACAGCAGAACAGGCCAGGACACGATCGACCCGAGGAACGACACCACCAGGTCGGCGCCGTGCATCTGGTGCAGGTGTTCGGTATGGGTGGACGACCACACCAGACCCACGGCAAGATAGGGGATTCCGAGCAGCAAGGCGATGCCGATCAGCTCGGCGATGGTCAGTTTGTAGTTCAGAAGCTGACGAAGCCTTGTGAGCACGGTCCCCACCTTCCGTCTGCTGCGTGGCCAATGATAGTCATCGGGAAACGGCTGTTGGCTAATTCCTCCCAGATGCCGGGGCCGGTGTGAGACGCTGCTGACGGGCGTGGAGGTAAGGGGTCGCGGGGTGCAAACGCTGATGGCCAGGCTGCGTCGCGTGCTGAACTACGAGGTGAGCATCGCGACGCTCATCGAAGTGGCGATGTGGCTGGCGGTGCCCTATCTGCTCATCGGGCTGGTCTGGGCGTTCTTCCATGTCGAGCAGGTGGATCAACTGCAAACTCAGTTCAACCGAATCCTGCCCGCCGGCTCGGAGGTCGCGGCCTATGTCGAGGCCGCCGTCCTGTGGCCGGTGCTGCTGCTCCTGCCTCCGGTGTGCGTGCTGTGATCCTCCTTTGCCGCCCTGTCAATTGCGCGCTGCGCCAGACACATTGACCACGGCTGATCACGAGTTTCGACTGGTCGCCGGCGCCGAGCCCGGATCGGGACAATCGCCACCCGCTACGGTTGCGGCCCGACTAGCGTGGTACTCGCGTTTCGATCTTCCGAATCCGGCGTGACAGGAGGGCCATGAGCGGACCCGTCGATGCCACGGGCTTGCCGTCAGAACTTGGCGCATTCGACATGTTGATGCATCGCGGCGAGGCCAACCCGCGGACCCGGTCCGGAATCATGGCCCTGGAAATTCTCGACACCACACCGGACTGGGACCGGTTCCGGACCTGTTTCGACAACGCATCCCGCAAGGTGCTGCGGCTGCGGCAGAAGGTCGTCGTACCGACGCTTCCGACGGCGTCGCCGCGCTGGGTGGTCGACCCCGATTTCAACCTCGACTTCCACGTGCGCCGGGTCCGGGTTCCCGAACCCGGCACCCTGCGCGAGCTTCTGGACCTGGCCGAGGTCGGCCTGCAGTCGCCGCTGGACATTTCCCGGCCGCTGTGGACTGCCACCCTGGTGGAAGGCCTGGAAGGCGGCAAGGCCGCCACCCTGCTGCATTTGAGCCACGCCGTCACCGACGGTGTCGGGGCCATCACCATGTTCGCCGAGATCTACGACCTCGAACGCGAACCGGCGACCAAGCCCGCCCCGCCGATGCCGGTGCCGGAGGACCTCTCGCCCAACGACCTCATGCGGGAAGGCATCAACCACCTGCCCGGAGCCATCGTCGGTGGTCTGCTCGGCGCGGTGTCCGGCGGGTTGATGACATTGGGCCGGGTGGCCCGCAGTCCGGGCACCGCCGTGTTCGACGCCGTCGACTACGCACGCTCCGGCCGCCGGATGCTGCGCCGTGCCGCCGAGCCCTCACCGCTGCTGCGCCGTCGCAGCCTGTCCTCGCGCAGCGAGGCCATCGAAATGCGGCTGGGGGATCTGCGCCAGGCGGCCCACGCGGCCGACGGCTCGATCAACGACGCCTACCTGGCCGGGGTGTGCGGCGCGTTGCGGATGTACCACGAGGCGCTCGGTGTCCCGATCAACGCCCTGCCCATGGCGGTGCCGGTGAGCCTGCGCGCCGAGGCCGACCCCGCCGGCGGCAACCGATTCGCCGGCGTGAACCTGGCCGCGCCGATCGGTGTCGCCGACCCCGCGGTGCGTATCGGCAAGATCCGCAAGCAGATGACCCAACGCCGCGAAGAGGCGGCCATCGACATGATCGGTGCGGTCGCGCCGGTGCTCGGCCTGCTGCCCGACGCGGTGCTGGAGGCGATGAGTGGCTCGATCATCGCCTCCGACGTACAGGCCAGCAATGTGCCCGTCTATGCCGGGGACACCTACATCGCGGGTGCGAAGGTGCTGCGGCAGTATGGGATTGGCCCGTTGCCGGGTATCGCGATGATGGTGGTGCTGGTGTCGCGGGGTGGGTTCGCCACGGTCACCGCCCGCTACGACCGGGCCTCGATCGCTCACCAGGACCTGTTCGCCCAGTGTCTGCGTCGCGGTTTCGACGAGGTGCTCGCGCTGGGCGGAGACTCGCCGCCACGCGTGGTTCCGGTCTCGTTCCGCGACACGACGGATGAGGCGGATGAATCCGAGCAGCCTTCTTCGAACGGATCGGTGGCCTTCTCATGAGTGACACGAACGGCAGTGCGGGACGGTCTGTGCAGATGCGGCTGCCGGGATCGGTCGCCGAAGTGATGGCCAGCCCGCCGGGGCCCAAGATCGGGGCGTTCTTCGACCTCGACGGCACGCTGGTGGCGGGTTTCACCGCCGTCATCCTGACCCGTGAACGGTTCCGCAGCCGCGACATGGGTATCGGTGAGCTGATCACCATGATCGCCGCCGGGCTGAACCATCAGCTCGGGCGGCTGGAGTTCGAGGAGCTCATCACCAAGGCATCCGAGGCCCTGCGCGGCCGTCCCCTCAGCGACATCCAGGAGATCGGCGAGCGGCTGTTCATCCAGAAGATCCAGAAGAGGATCTATCCCGAGATGCGGGAGTTGGTCCACGCACACCTGGAACGCGGCCACACCGTCGTGCTCAGCTCGTCGGCGCTGACGATCCAAGTCGAGCCGGTGGCGCGTTTTCTGGGCATCCAGAACACCCTGACCAACCGGTTCGAGGTCGACGAGCACGACGTGTTGACCGGCAAGGTGATCAAGCCGATTCTGTGGGGCCCCGGCAAGGCCAATGCGGTGCAGAAGTTCGCCGCTGAAAACGATATCGACCTCAAGGACAGCTACTTCTACGCCGACGGCGACGAAGACGTCGCGCTGATGTACCTGGTCGGCAATCCACGGCCCACCAACCCCGAGGGCAAGATGGCCTCGGTGGCCCGTCGGCGCGGCTGGCCGATCCTGGAGTTCAGCAGCCGGGGCAGTGGCGGTGTCATGGGCCAGATCCGCACCCTGCTGGGGGTCGGATCGCTGTTTCCCGCGGCCTACGGCGCGATCGGGTGGGGCTTGCTCACCCACAGCCGCCGTCGCGGTGTCAACTTCTTCACCACGGCATTCCCACAGTTGCTGCTGGCCGCAAATGGCGTGCGGCTCAACGTACTCGGCCGGGAGAACCTCACCAAGCAGCGGCCCGCGGTGTTCATCTTCAATCACCGCAACAATTTCGACCCGGTGATCGTCGCCTCGTTGGTCAAGGACAACTGGACCGGGGTGGGCAAGAAGGAACTCGAGAGCGATCCGCTGATCGGGACCCTGGGCAGGCTCGTGGACACGGTGTTCATCGACCGCGAGGATTCCAAGTCGGCGGTGGAATCCATGCGGCAGGTGGAGGGCCTCGTCGAGAAAGGCCTGTCGATCGTCATCGCGCCCGAGGGCACCCGCCACGACACCAGGACGGTGGGCCAGTTCAAGAAGGGCCCGTTCCGGCTGGCCATGTCGGCCGGCGTGCCGATCGTCCCGATCGTGATCCGCAACGCGGAGGTCATCGCACCGCGCGATTCCTCGACGATGAACCCGGGCAGCGTGGACATCGTTGTCTACCGGCCTGTTTCGGTGCAGGACTGGACCCTTGAGGACCTGTCCGACCGGATCGCGCAGGTGCGCCAGCTCTACCTGGACACGCTGAAAGACTGGCCGGCCGATGAGCTGCCGGTGCCGGAGATCGATACAGCCTCATCGCGTACGCCCGCCAAGAAGGCTCCCGCCAAGAAGGCCGCGGCGAAGAAGGCCCCTGCCAAGAAGGCCGCCGCCAAGAAGGCCGCACCGGCCAAGAAGGCCGCACCGGCCAAGAAGGCTGCCGCGAAGAAGGCCCAGCATCCCAGCGCCCGGGGCCGGCAATGACCGCCGGCGACCACCTGACCGACTTCAGCACGACCGACGACGCGCTGGTGCTGGCGTCGGTGTCGTCGAAGGCCGAGTTCGACCTGCTCAACGACTGGCTGCAGGGGCAGCGGCGGGCGCATCCCGACACCAAGGTCGAGGTGCTGCGGCTCCCCGGCGAGGACCCACCTCCGGCAACGGTCGCCCAGCTCGTCGAGCAACTCAGCGCCGGCGAGGACCGCACCGTGGTCCCGGTGCGGGTGTTCTGGGTGCCCGCCGGTCTGCCCACCCGGGTCAAGGTCGTCGGCCTGCTCTCGGGCCGTGACGCCTACCGGCCGCCGGAGATCCTGCAGCGCGGCATCCTTCGCCGGGATCCCTCCCGTGCACGCATCGTCGCCGGTGAACCGGCGAAGGTCTCCGAACTGCGCCAGCTGTGGCAGGAGCACACCGTCGGCGACAGCTCCCGCGACTTCGCCCGGTTCGTGCTGCGGCGCGCGAGTCTGGCGATCGAGCGCATCGAATACCGGCTGCTCGGCCCGGAGTACAAGTCACCGCGGCTGGTCAAGCCCGAGATGCTGGAGTCGAGCCGCTTCCGGGCCGGCCTGGAGAAGATCCCCGGCGCCACGGTCGGGGAAGCCGGCAAGATGCTCGACGAGCTGGCCACCGGCTGGAGCCGGTTCTCGGTGGACCTGATCCCCAACTTCGCCCGGTTCCTCTACAGTCGCGGCTTCGACCCCAACATCGACTACGACCGTGAGCAGGTCGAGAGGATGCGCACGGCACTGGAGGACCACCCGGCCGTCATGTTGTGGTCGCACCGGTCCAACCTCGACAGCGCGGTGCTCACCGTGGCCCTGCAGGAAAATCGGCTGCCGCGCGCGCACCTGTTCGCCGGCATCAACATGTCATTCGGGTTCATGGGTCCGCTGCTGCGCCGCGCCGGGGTCATCTTCATCCGGCGCAGCTTCGGTGGCGACGAGCTCTACAAGTACGTCCTCAAGGAGTTTGTCGGGTATCTGGCCGAGAAGCGGTTCAACCTCAGCTGGTCGATCGAGGGCACCCGTTCGCGGACCGGAAAGATGTTGCCGCCCAAGCTCGGTCTGCTCAGCTACGTCGCCGACGCCTATCTCGACGGGCGCAGCGACGACATCCTGCTGCAGCCGGTGTCGATCAGCTTCGACCAGTTGCACGAAACCGCCGAATATGCCGCCTACGCCCGGGGCGGGGAGAAGACGCCCGAGGGTGTGGAGTGGCTGTACAACTTCATCAAGGCTCAGGGCGAACGCAACTACGGCAAGATCTACGTCCGTTTCCCCGAGGCCGTCTCGATGCGGCAGTACCTCGGTCTGCCGCACGGGTCGATCGCGCAGGATGCGAGCGCCGAACGCCTGGCGTTGCAGAAGATGGCGTTCGAAGTGGCCTGGCGGATCCTGCGGGCCACGCCCATCAACGCCACCGGTCTGGTTTCGGCGCTGCTGCTGACCACCCGGGGCCGGGCGCTGACCCTGAGCCAGCTGCATCACACGATGCAGGACTCGCTGGACTATCTGGAACGCAAGCAGACGCCGGTGACCAACAGCGCGTTGCGGCTACGCACCACCGAGGGCGTGCGGGCCGCCGCCGACGCGTTGTCCAACGGGCACCCCGTCACCCGCGTCGACAGCGGCCGCGAACCGGTGTGGCGGATCGCGCCGGAGCACGAGCACGAGGCGGCGTTCTACCGCAATTCGCTCATCCACGCGTTCCTGGAGACATCCATCGTCGAGTTGGCGCTCGCTCACGCCGGTCGCGTCCCCGACGGCGATCGGGTGGCGGTGTTCTGGGAGCAGGCGATGCGGCTGCGCACCCTGCTGAAGTTCGACTTCTACTTCGCCGATTCGATCGCCTTCCGTGAGCACCTCGCCGAAGAGATGGCCTGGCAGGATGGCTGGGAGGCCAATGTCGCCGAGGGTGGGGAAGCGGTCGATTCGCTGTTGCACGCCAAGCGGCCGCTGATGGCCCACGCCATGCTTCGCCCGTTCTTCGAGGCCTACGAGATCGTCGCCGATGTGTTGTGCGACGCCCCCGCCGTCATCGACGAGAAGGAGCTGACCAAGCTGGCCCTCGGTGTCGGGGCGCAGTACGCGGCCCAGGGCCGGGTGCGCAGCAACGAGTCGGTGTCGGCACTGCTGTTCGCCACCGCCCGCCAGGTGGCCGCTGACCAGGACCTTCTGGAGCCGGCAGACGATCTGCGCCGGCGTCGGCTGGCCTTCCGGGACGAACTGCGCGCAATCCTGAGCGACATGGACCGCATCGACGAGCTGTCCATCGAACAGTTCCGAGCCCGCGAAGCCAGGTTGCGCGGGCAGGCCGGCTGAGCCGTTGCGCCGGTTGTCCACAATCGGCGGTTGATCCACAGCCCGGATCGGCGGCGGGCGGCCGTGCGGTCTCGGCTGTCGGTGGGCTGGGGCCCACTCGAGGGGCAAACCTGCACCGAAGAGAGGACCACCAACGCCATGTTCGAGACACCTTTGACCGTCGTCGGCCGCATCATCACCGACCCTCGGCGGCGCGTCGTGGCCGGCCAGGAGTTGATCAGTTTCCGGGTGGCAAGCAACTCCCGGCGCCGTACCGGCGATGGCACATGGGAGCCGGGTCATTCGCTGTACATCACCGTCAACTGCTGGGGCAAGCTGGTCACCGGGGTCGGCGCCGCGCTGTACAAGGGTGCGGCGGTCATCGCGGTCGGCAACGTCTTCACCAGCGAGTACGAGGATCGCGACGGGGCCAGGCGGTCGTCGCTGGAGATGCGCGCCACCGCCATCGGGCCCGACCTGGCCCGGGTAATCGCGCGGATCGAACAACCGCCCCCACCACCCGCCGGCGACTCCGGTGCCGACGGGGATGCCGGCGATGGTTCAGATATCTCCGGCGGCGCATCTGGGGAGACGGCCGGCGGCGAGGAATCCGAGACCGGCGAGCTGTCGCTATCGGCGTAGCGGCGGATGGGTGGTCGCGGCGACGTCTTGCCGCGGCCACCCGCGGCGCTGCGGTTCGGTGATCCGCAGGGGCAGGCGCTGCAGCCGGCGGACCGTGAGGCTCGGGACCCAGGCCGGCGGCTCGTCGGTCTCGATCGAGGCGCCCTCCTCGAGCAGCAGCGCCAGGCAGATGCGCGCCTCCAGACGGGCCAGCGCCGCGCCGACGCAGAAGTGGTCGCCCCTGCCGAAGGCCAGGTGGGAGCGTCCGCTGGGGCGGTCCAGGCGCAATTCGTCGGGTGCGTCGAAGGCGGCGGGATCGCGGTTGGCCGATCCCCACAGAAGCAGGAGGTGGGAACCCGCGGGAAGATCGACCCCACCCAGCGTGGTGTCGCGTGTCACGTGCCGGTAGTGGCCCCGGAACGGGGACTCCAACCTGAGTGCCTCCTCGATGAATGCCGGCAGGAGACCGGGATCGCCGCGCAGCCGCGCGGCCACGTCGGGGCGGTCGGCCAGCAGCCAGGCGGCGTTGCCCAGCAGCCCCGACGTCGATTCCCCGCCGGCGCCGACCAGCTGTATCAGCATGAGGACGGCGGTCTCGGGGGACAGCTCGCCGACGTTGCAGCGGCCGGCCAGATCGCCGATCAGGTTGGCGCCCGGATGCGCGCGGGCGCAACGGAATCGGTCGGCCAGGTAGTCGGCGAGCTCGCCGGCGGCGGTGACCGCGTCGGCCAGCGCTTTGGGTGTGATGGCACCGTCGAGCATTTGCGTGGTGGCGTAGGCGCCCGACACCAGCCAGTCGACGTCGGTGACCGGCAGACCGATCAACTCAGATACCACGATCATCGGCAGACGGTCGGCGATCGCAGCGACCCAGTCGATGCGGCGGTCGGCCAACCCGTCGGCCCACAACGCCCGGGCGGTCTCGGCGATCACCGGTTCCAGCGCGCGGACGCGTCTGGCCACCAGTGTCGGCAGGACCATCCTGCGGTGAGCCCGGTGGGCCGGGTCGTCCGCGGTGGCCAACACGTGGCTGGGGTCGCCGTGGCCGGCCAGGCTGAACGGCGCCACCCGCCCATCGCCGTCCAGCACCATCGTCGCGGTGAGATTCGACGAGAAATCGTGTGGGCGCGCCACGGCTTCGCTCACCAGCTCCCACGTGGACACGAGGAAGAACTCCGAGTCGGCCACCCGGCACACCGGCTGGGTATCCCGAAGGTTCTCGTAGAACGGGTACGGGTTGGACAACGGCCGCATCCACACAGGCTGAACTGGCCAAATATGCCGGTCAAGATGCCCGGCGATACTTGACATCCGGTGGGTGCGGGAGACCGGCGGCGACGTCTCAGCCCCGGGCGCTGACCTTCACCAACCCTGAGAGCTTTCGAGACATATGTCTCATACTGAGACGATGGCGTCTGACTGGCTGGTCGGTGCGGATCGTCGCGAAGCCGCCGCGGAGCGGATCTACGCCGTGGCCGCCGACCTCATCGCCCGGCGCGGGCTCGACGGGTTCGACATCGACTCACTGGCCCGCCACGCGCACTGTTCGCGCGCGACGCTGTATCGGCACGTGGGCGGCAAAGCGCGGATTCAGGACGAGGTGCTGACGCGGGCGGCCCGCCGGATTGTGGACACCGTTCGCCGATCCGTGGCGAAACTGCAGGGCAGCGACCGCGTTGGCGAGGCAATCATCGTGGCCGTCCGTGAAATTCGCCGTGACCCGGTCGCCTCGCACGTCTTTGCCGCCGGACGTCCGGGCAACGTCGCCGGGTTCGCTGATGCCGGTGCGCTGGTCGGGTTCGCCGCCGATCTCACCGGAATCGACCCGCACGACTCGGCCGCCGGCCAGTGGATCACCCGAGTGGTGCTGTCGCTGATGGTCTGGCCCCCCGGTGACACCGCCACCGAGGAGGATATGGTCAGACGCTTCGTCGCACCGGCCTTCACCGACGCAAGCGCGTCGATGCCCGACGCCTAGGATGGTCGGCGAGCAATCCCCCGAAGACGGAAGGCGACAGGCGCGGCAATGGCCGAATACATCTACACGATGCGCAAGGTCCGCAAGGCGCACGGCGACAAGATCATCCTTGACGACGTCACACTGAGCTTCCTGCCCGGAGCCAAGATCGGCGTGGTGGGCCCCAACGGGGCCGGCAAGTCGAGCGTCCTGCGCATCATGGCCGGCCTCGACCAGCCCAACAACGGCGATGCCTTCCTGGCCACCGGCGCGACCGTCGGCATCCTGCAGCAGGAACCGCCGCTGAACGAGGAGAAGACCGTTCGCGGCAACGTCGAGGAGGGGCTGGGCGACATCAAGGTCAAACTCGACCGATTCAACGAGGTCGCCGAGCTGATGGCCACCGACTACACCGACGAACTCATGGAGGAGATGGGCCGGCTGCAGGAGGAGCTGGACCACGCCGACGCGTGGGATCTGGACTCCCAACTCGAGCAGGCCATGGATGCGCTGCGCTGCCCGCCGCCCGACGAGCCGGTCACCCACCTCTCCGGTGGTGAGCGGCGCCGGGTGGCGCTGTGCAAGCTGCTGCTGAGCAAGCCCGACCTGCTGCTGCTCGACGAGCCGACCAACCATCTCGACGCCGAGAGCGTGCAGTGGCTCGAACAGCATCTCGCCGAGTACCAGGGCGCGATCCTGGCGGTCACTCACGACCGCTACTTCCTGGACAACGTCGCGCAGTGGATCCTCGAACTCGACCGCGGCCGCGCCTACCCCTACGAGGGCAACTACTCGACCTATCTGGAGAAGAAGGCCGAGCGCCTCGAGGTGGCCGGCAAGAAGGACCAGAAACTGCAGAAGCGGCTCAAAGAGGAGCTGGCCTGGGTGCGTTCCGGCGCCAAGGCCCGTCAGGCCAAGAACAAGGCCCGCCTGCAGCGCTACGAGGAGATGGCGGTCGAAGCCGAGAAGACGCGCAAGCTCGACTTCGAGGAGATCCAGATCCCGACCGGCCCACGGCTGGGCAATGTGGTGGTGGAGGTCGAGCACCTGGACAAGGGCTTCGACGGGCGTGTCCTGATCAAGGACCTGTCGTTCACCCTGCCCCGCAACGGCATCGTCGGGGTCATCGGCCCCAACGGTGTGGGCAAGACCACGCTGTTCAAGACGGTCGTCGGACTGGAGAAGCCCGACAGCGGCACCGTGCGGATCGGCGACACCGTCAAGCTCAGCTACGTCGACCAGAACCGGGCCGGCATCGACCCGAAGAAGACGGTGTGGGAGATGGTCTCCGACGGGCTCGACTACATCGAGGTCGGCCAGAACGAGATCCCGTCGCGGGCGTATGTGTCGGCTTTCGGGTTCAAAGGGCCCGATCAGCAGAAGCCGGCCGGGGTGCTCTCCGGTGGCGAACGCAACCGCCTCAACCTGGCGCTGACCCTCAAACAGGGCGGTAACCTGCTGCTTCTCGATGAGCCGACCAACGACCTGGACGTCGAGACGCTGGGCTCCCTGGAAAACGCGCTGGAGAAATTCCCCGGCTGCGCTGTGGTGATCTCGCACGACCGCTGGTTCCTCGATCGCACCTGCACCCACATTCTCGCCTGGGAAGGCGACGCCACGAACGAGGCGAAGTGGTTCTGGTTCGAGGGCAACTTCGGGGCCTACGAGGAGAACAAGGTGCAGAGATTGGGTGCTGAAGCAGCCCGTCCGCACAGGGTGACCCACCGCAGGCTCACACGCGACTAATGTGGTCGCCTGCGTACCAGCGTCGGTGCGCAGGTTGACCCAGGAGCGCCAGGCATGACGGTTGATCCGAAAACCTCCAGCCTCGACCTGCCGGTCGAGTGGATCCATCTGAGTCAGGACGCCGTCGACGAGATCACCGCAGCGATCGCCGCGGCATACCTCGCGACCTGCCACGGGCCGCATGGTGATGCCGCGCCGACCGGTTCCGCCGACGCCGTCACCGGGCCGCAGGTTCGCCAGACGGCCGATCGGGAAGTGTCGCCCGCGCTGATCACGGCCCAGGAACGGCTGGCTCACCGCCGGTCGCCGGGCCAGACCCTGGTGGCGGTCTACGCTGCCGATGACCCTGGCGGCTTCGGCCCCGCGCTGCAGATCGTGACCGATCAGTCCCGCCTGCTGATGGATTCGGTGACGGTGCTGCTGCACCGACTCGGTGTCGCCTACCTCGCCGTGATGAACCCGGTGTTGCGTGTCCGCCGCGGGCCGGCCGGCGAGCTGTTGGACGTCCGGCCCCGCTCCGAGGCCGACGCCTTGGGTGCCGACAGCATCGACGAATCCTGGATCCATGTGCAGTTGGCGCCGACGATGAACGCCAAATCACTGGCCGAGGTCGAGGACTTGTTGCCGACGGTGGTCGCCGACGCCCGCCAGATTGCGCAGGACTCCGGCGCGCTGGAGTCGGCATTGCGGGAACTGGCCAACAAGCTGGACACCGATTCCGGGGCCCGTTTTGCGGGCCCCGACCGCGCCGATGTCGCCGGGCTGCTGCGCTGGCTGGGTGACGGGAATTTCGTGCTGCTGGGCTGCCAGCGCTGCACGGTCCGCGGCGAGCACGCCACGGTCGACGAGGCGAGCCGCCTCGGCGTGCTCCGGCTGCGCAGCGATGTGCTGCCGGAGCTGACCAGGCAGGGTGATCTGCTGGTACTGGCGCAGGCGACGACACCCAGCTTCCTGCGCTATGGCGTGTATCCCTACATCGTGGTGGTGCGCGAGGAGACGGCCAGCGGGCTGGGGACCATCGAGCACCGCTTCGTCGGGCTGTTCACCGCGGCGGCGAGGGGCGCCAACGTGCTCGACATCCCGCTGGTCTCGCGCCGGGTCCGCGAGGTGTTGGCGATGTCGCAGGATGACCCGAGTCACCCGAGTCAGCTGATGCTCGACATCATCCAGACCGTCCCGCGCTCCGAGCTGTTCACCATGACCGCCGAACAGCTGCTCGACATGGCGGGCGCCGTGGTCGATCTCGGATCGCGCCGGCGCGCATTGCTGTTCCTGCGCGGCGACCGGCTCGGCGACTTCGTCTCGTGCCTGGTGTACCTGCCCCGCGACCGGTACACCACCGCCGTCCGGCTGGCCATGCAGGACATCCTGGTTCGTGAATTCGGCGGTGTGAGTATCGACTACGCCGCACGGGTAAGTGAATCACCCTGGGCGGTAGTGCATTTCACCGTTCGTATGCCCGACGCGACCACCGGCCAGCAGATCGACACCTCCGACGCCAACCGCGCCCGGATCCAGGCACTGCTCACCGAGGCGGCCCGCACGTGGGGTGACCGGCTGCTCGGCGCGGTCTGGGCGGGTTCGCTCGACCACGCCATGGCCGAGCACTACATCGGGGCCTTGCCCGAGGAGTTCAAACAGGCCGTCACCCCGGCCGAGGCGATCAACGACCTCGCGTTCATCGAAGCGCTGCAGGATGATTCGGTCAAGCTGCAGTTTGAGCGGGGCGACGACGACGATGCCTTCCTCACCTTCTACCTCGGTGGCCGCTCCGCCTCGCTGAGCACCCTGTTGCCGATGCTGCAGTGCATGGGCGTGGTGGTGCTCGAGGAGCGGCCGTTCACCGTCACCCGCCCGGACGGTTTGGAGGTGTGGATCTACCAGTTCAAGATCCGGCCGGAGGCGTCGATCCCGGATCCGGCGTCCGACGAGGACTGGACCGACACCGCGCAGCGCTTCGCCGATGCCGTCACCGCAATCTGGCTGGGCTATGCCGAGATCGACCGGTTCAACGAGCTGGTGCTGCGCGCCGGGCTGACCTGGCAGCAGGTGATGCTGCTGCGAAGCTTCGCCAAATACCTACGGCAGGCCGGCATCCCGTACAGCCAGTCCCACATCGAGTCGGTCCTCAACGAGAACGCCGGCACGGCACGCTCGCTGGTCGCACTGTTCGAGGCGATGTTCGACCCGGACTCGGCTGTCAAGGGCCACAACGCCCAAGCCGCGGCCGCCGCCGTCGCCGCCGACATCGATGCGCTGGTCAGTCTCGACACCGACCGGGTGCTGCGGGGCTTCGCGTCGATAGTGCAGGCCACACTGCGCACGAATTACTTTGTCACCGATGCCGATTCGGCGCGCGCCCAGAACGTGCTCGCGCTCAAACTCAATCCCCAACTCATCGACGAACTGCCGCTGCCGCGGCCGAAGTTCGAGATCTTCGTCTACTCGTCGCGCACAGAAGGTGTGCATCTGCGGTTCGGCCACGTGGCCCGCGGGGGGCTGCGCTGGTCGGATCGCCGCGAAGACTTCCGCACCGAAATCCTGGGCCTGGTCAAGGCGCAGGCGGTCAAGAACGCCGTCATCGTGCCCGTCGGGGCCAAGGGCGGCTTCGTCGTCAAGCAGCCACCGGCGCCCACCGGCGACGGCGCGGCCGACCGGGATGCCTTCCGTAGCGAGGGCATCGCCTGCTACCGGTCGTTCATTGCCGGCTTGCTCGACGTCACCGACAACGTCGACCGCCGCACCGGCTCGGTCATCACGCCGCCGGGTGTGGTGCGCCGTGACGTGGACGACGCCTATCTGGTCGTCGCCGCCGACAAGGGCACCGCGACGTTCTCCGACATCGCCAATGAAGTGGCCAAGTCCTACGGATTCTGGCTCGATGACGCATTCGCCTCCGGGGGGTCGGCGGGCTACGACCACAAGGCGATGGCTATTACCGCCAAGGGCGCCTGGGAGGCCGTCAAGAGACATTTCCGGGAAATGGGCGTCGACACCCAGACCGAGGACTTCACCGTCGCCGGCGTCGGCGATATGAGCGGTGACGTGTTCGGCAACGGCATGTTGTTGTCCCACCACATCCGGCTGGTGGCGGCATTCGACCACCGCCACATCTTCCTGGACCCCGACCCGGACGCGGCGAGCTCCTGGAATGAGCGGCGCCGGATGTTCGATCTGCCCCGCTCAAGTTGGCAGGATTACGACACCAGCCTGATCAGCCCGGGTGGCGGTGTGTACAGCCGCCAGCAGAAGTCGATCCCGATCAGCATGCAGGTGCGCGAGGCGCTGGGGATCGAGGGCGACGTCCCCGAGATGACGCCGCCGGACCTGATCCGGGCCATCCTGCTGGCCCCGGTGGACCTGCTGTTCAACGGCGGCATCGGCACCTACGTCAAGGCCGAGTCGGAATCCGATGCCGAGGTCGGTGACCGGGCCAACGACATCGTGCGGGTCAACGCGAGTCGGGTGCGCGCCAAGGTGATCGGGGAGGGCGGCAACCTCGGGGTCACCTCGCTGGGCCGGGTCGAGTTCGATCTGTCCGGCGGGCGGATCAACACCGATGCGCTCGACAACTCCGCCGGGGTGGACTGCTCGGACCACGAGGTCAACATCAAGGTCCTGGTCGACACGCTGGTGACGGCCGGCAAGGTCGATGCGGGTGATCGGACCGAGTTGCTGGCCTCGATGACCGACGAGGTCTCCCGGCTGGTGCTGACCGACAACAGCGACCAGAACGATCTGCTGGGCACCAGTCGCGCCAACGCGGCCACGATGCTCAACGTGCATGCCCGGCAGATCCACGAGCTCGAGCAGCGGCGTTCGCTCAACCGCGGGCTCGAGGCGCTGCCGTCGGGCAAGGAGATTCGCCGTCGCCAGGAGGTCGGCATCGGGCTGACCTCCCCGGAGCTGGCGACGCTGATGGCACATGTCAAGCTCGCCCTCAAGGATGAGATCCTGGCCAGTGACCTGCCCGACCAGGAGGTGTTCGCCGCCCGGTTGCCGCGGTACTTCCCCGCGCAGTTGCGCGACCACTTCGCGCCGGACATCCGCCACCATCAGCTCCGGCGCGAGATCGCTACCACGGTGCTGGTCAACGACATCGTGGACACCGCCGGAATCACCTTCGCCTACCGGGTCACCGAGGACGTCGGTGTCAGCTACATCGATGCGGTGCGAACCTTCGTGGCCACCGACGCGATCTTCGGCATCGGCGGGGTGTGGCGCCGCATCCGTGCGGCCGACCTGCCGGTGGGCGTCTCCGACCGAATGACACTTGATCTGCGCCGGCTTCTCGACCGTGCGGCGCGATGGCTGCTGAACTACCGGCCGCAGCCGTTGGCGGTCGGCGCGGAGATCAACCGATTCGCCGCGAAAGTCGCCGACCTGATGCCGCAGATGTCGCAGTGGCTGCGTGGCGACGACGAGACCATCGTCAGCAGGAATGCCGGCGGTTTCGCCGCGCAGGGCGCGCCTGCGGACCTGGCGTACGAGGTGGCCACGTGCCTCTACCAGTACAGCCTGCTCGACGTGATCGACATCGCCGACATCCTCGAGCGCGATCCCGCCGAGGTCGCCGACACCTATTTCGCGCTGACCGACCACCTCGGCACCGACGGGCTGTTGACGGCGGTTTCCGGTCTGCCCCGCGACGACCGCTGGCATGCCCTGGCCCGTTTGGCGATCCGCGACGACATCTATGGTTCACTGCGGTCATTGTGTTTCGATGTGCTCTCCGTGGGGGAGCCCGACGAATCGGGGGAGGAGAAGATCGCCGAGTGGGAGCACACGAACGGCTCGCGGGTGGAGCGTGCGCGACGAACACTGGCCGAGATCTACGACGATGACGAGCGGGATCTGGCGACCCTGTCGGTAGCCGCCCGCCAGATCCGCAGCATGACCCGGACGAGTGGAACAGGAACAAGTGTCTAGGGGATTCATCACCGGCGTGCACGTACGCTGGTCAGACATCGACATGTACCAGCACATCAACCACGCCACTATGGTGACGATCCTGGAAGAGGCGCGGGTGGATTTCCTGGCCGATCCGTTCGCCGAGGACATCACCACTATCGGGCTGCTGATTCACGAGGTGCAGATTCTCTACAAAGGTCAGCTGCGGCTTGCCGACTCGCCGCTGCAGGTGACGATGTGGACCAAGCGGCTACGGGCCGTCGACTTCACCCTGGGTTACGAGGTGCGCTCGGTGAACGCCGAATCGGACTCGCGGCCGGCGGTGATCGCCGAGACCCAGCTGGCCGCGGTGCACATCGAGGAACAGCGGCTGGTTCGGCTCTCGCCCACGCACCGGGAATACCTGCAACGCTGGCTGAGATGACCCGGTCCGGCACCGAACGGGGCGTGCTCATTCCCGGAGCCGCCGATCGTGACGACCTGGCGGTATTCGTCGAGCGAACGCTGCGCCTGGACGCGGCCGCGGTGATCCGGCTGCGAGCGCGATCCGACGGTTTTGTGATGGCCTGGGCGGCAACCGGGTTCGACGTTCTGGTGGGGCGGGTGATCGCCGGCCGCATCACCCCGGCCGATTTGTCCTGCGGCGCCGATGAGTTGGCCCGCGGGCTCAAGACCGCCGACGCGGTGGGGCATGTCGACCCCGGTTACCCGATGGATTCCGCCTGGCGCACCGCACTGCCCCCCGAAACGGGATTCACCCATGTGGACGACGTGCCGGCAGCCGTGCTCACCGACCTGGCCCGTCGCGGCGCCGGCCTGGCCAGGGATCATGGGAGCGCGCACGGCCCGCCGGCGTCGCTGCTGGATCAGGTTGTGCTGCAGGTGAAGTCTGGCGAGGAGTCCGTCGATGTCCCGATGCGCTGCGTGTTCGCGCTGACCGCGATGGGATTCGTGGCGGAGTCGCCGCCGGGCGACGAAATCGTGCGGGTGCGATCGATGCCGGCGTGGCTGCGCATCGACGCCCGGTTCGGCTCGGTGTACCGCCGGCGGGGCGATCCTGCCCTCGTGCTGCGCTAGTGTCCGGCGAACGGCCCTTAGGCCGTCACCAACCAGACCGCCGCGTCCGGCGCCAGCTCGTTGCCGGCCACCGGCGCGCTGGCCGCGAGTAACTCGCCGGGAGGCAGCGGCAGCGGCGTGGTTCCGGTATTGAGTACGCACAGCACGCCGCCGGACAGGAAGGCCAGCACGTCCTCGCGCAGCATCACCCACTCGACGTCATTCTCGGTGAAGTGGAATCTGTTGCGGCGCAGGTGCACCACGGTGCGGAAGAAGGCCAGCGTCGAGTCCGGATCGGCCAGCTGCGCGGCCACGGTCAACGACGCCCACTCCGGCGGAATCGGCAGCCAGGTGTCCGGGTTCGACGAGAACCCGAACGGTGGTGCGGAGCCACTCCACGGCATCGGCACCCGGCACCCGTCGCGGCCGCGTTCGGTGTGCCCCGAGCGTTCCCACACCGGGTCCTGCAGCACCTCGTTCGGCAGGTCGACAGTGGGCAGGCCCAACTCCTCGCCGTTGTAGAGGAACACCGCTCCGGGCAGGGCCAACATCACCATCACCATGGCGCGCGCCCGTGCCAGGCCTTGTGCGCCACCGCCGTAGCGGGTGACCTCGCGGTCGACATCGTGATTCGACAACGTCCAGGTGGGGCTGGCGTCCTCGATCGAGGCCGCCGCCAGCGCGTTCTCGATCGCGCCGTGCAGCTCGGCGGCGTCGAACTCCGCGCGCACGAGCCGGAAGTTGAACCCCATGTGCAGCTCGTCGGGCCGCAGGTACTTGGCGAAATCCGCGTTGTCGAACACCCAGATCTCGCCGATGGTCACCGCATGCGGGTAGTCGTCGAGCACCGCGCGGATACCGCGGTGGATCTCGTGCACTCCCTCGTGGTTGAACCGCGGATCGTTGTCGTCGAGGGTCAGCATCTCGATACCGGGATTCGTCATGTCCGGCAGGCCGGGCGGTTTGGCCATGCCGTGCGCGACGTCGATGCGGAACCCGTCGACACCGCGATCGAGCCAGAACCGCAGCGTCTTCTCCAGGTCCTCGAACACCTCGGGGTTGTCCCAGTTGAGGTCCGGCTGCTCGGCGTCGAACAGATGCATGTACCACTGGCCCGGGGACCCGTCGGGCTCGCTGATGCGGGTCCACGCCGGTCCGCCGAACACCGACACCCAGTTGTTGGGCGGCTCTGAGCCGGGGTCGATTCCCGGGTCGCTGCGCCCCTGTCCTCCGGCGGGCCCCCGCCCGTCGCGGAAGATGTAGCGCTCCCGCTCGGGGCTGCCCGGTTTGGCGACCAGGGCGGCCTGGAACCACGCGTGCTGGGAGCTGGTGTGGTTGGGCACCAGATCCATCGTGACCCTGATGCCGCGGGCGTGCGCCTCGGCGATGAGCTCTTCCAGTGCCGCCAGCCCGCCGAACAGCGGATCCACATCCCGTGGATCGGCGATGTCGTAGCCGTGGTCGGCCATCGGTGACACCATCACCGGGTTGAGCCAGATCGCCTCGACGCCAAGCAGACTCAGGTGGTCGAGGTGGGCCACCGCACCGCCCAGGTCGCCGACGCCGTCACCGTTGCTGTCGGCGAACGAGCGCGGATAGATCTGGTAGAAGATCGCGTTGGTCCACCACTGGGATTGGGTCACGTTCTCGTATTGTGCCCGACCTCAGAACGGCGAGTTGACCATCGACTGGGCTGCCATCTCCAGATAGGCCAGCAGCTCCCGGCGATGCTCGTCATCGATGGTCGCCGAGTCGATCGAGGCGACCGCGGTGTGCATGCACCGCAGCCAGGCATCGCGCTCGATGAAACCGATCCGGAACGGGGCGTGGCGCATCCGCAGCCGCGGGTGGCCGCGCTGCTCGGAGTAGGTGCGGGGACCGCCCCAATACTGCTCCAGGAACATGCGCAGCCGGTCCTCGGCGGCGTCGAGTTCGTCTTCGGGATACAGCGGGCGCAGCACCTCGTCCTCACGCACCAGCTCGTAGAAGCGGGACACGATCGTGCGGAATGTCTCGGCGCCGCCCACCGCGTCATAGAAAGTCTGCGGAACTTCGGGCACGTCTCCATTGTGAATGCTTGCCCAAAACCGTGAGCGGGTGGGCGGGCGGCACGGTGGTTCAGGCGCGTTGCCGCGGCCCGGCCGCCCCCTCACCACCAGCTCATGGGGCCAGCGTCACGCGATGTTCACGGATTTGACCTGCGAACACGGTCCAAATAGTCGTGCGAGCATCTTCGATCCGTGGTGGACTGAACCACGGAGGACGTATGGCGCAGCGCAAACGAAACCGCGGTCACCGCGCCGCGGCAGGCTCAGTCGGGCCGCTGGCCGGTTCGGGTCTGCATGCTGACCCCCACATACCCGGCCCGGCTGACGGTTCAGTGTGGGGACGTCGCCGGGTGCTGCTGTTGAATTCGACCTACGAGCCGCTCACAGCGCTGCCGATACGCCGGGCGGTGATCATGCTGCTGTGCGGCAAGGCCGACGTGGTGCACGACGACCCCGCCGGCCCGGTCATCCACTCGGCCACCCGCGCGATTGTGGTGCCGTCGGTGATCCGGCTGCGCACCTATGTGCGAGTGCCCTACCGTGCTCGCGTCCCGATGACCCGGGCGGCGCTGATGCACCGCGACCGGTTCCGGTGCGCGTACTGCGGCGCCAAGGCCGACACCGTCGACCACGTGGTGCCGCGCAGCCGCGGCGGTGAACATTCCTGGGAGAACTGTGTGGCCGCCTGCGCGACGTGCAACCACCGCAAGGCCGACAAGATGCTCGCCGAGCTGGGCTGGACACTGCGGCTGGTGCCCATGCCGCCGAAAGGCCAGCACTGGCGGCTGCTCTGCGCGATCAAGGAACTCGACCCCGCCTGGGTGCGCTACCTCGGCGAGGACGCGGCCTGAGCGAGATTCGGCGGTCTTGGCCCACTCTCATGCCATGCCTGCGATACGGTTTGCGGCGTGAACATTATGGAAGCACACCTGGTCCTACTGGGTCCCGCGCTGTTGCTGACAGCGGTTCTGGTCGCGCTGATCTTCGCCCGCAAGGGCAATCACCCGGCCACCTACAAGATGTCCGAGCCGTGGACCCACGAGCCCATCCTGTGGTCGGCCACCGACGAGGTGGTCCCGGGCGGCGGGCATCATGGTCACGGCACAAGTGAGGTCAGCGTTGGAGGTGGCGCAAGTGGCAAGTGGTGATCATGGCGGCGCGGTAGCGACTGTCGACGCCGAGAACCTGCCCAAAGGCTGGGGGGTCACGACCAGCGGGCGGCTGTCCGGGGTCACCGAGCCGGGAGTGCTGTCGGTTCAGTACCCCTTCCCGACCAAGGACCTGGTGACCCTCGACGACGCCCTGACGTACGGCACCCGCCAGGCCAAGGCCCGTTTCGCCGTCTACATCGGTGACCTCGGCAGCGATACCGCCGCCCGCGCGCGCGAACTCCTCGCCAAGGTGCCCACGCCCGACAATGCGGTGCTGCTGGCGGTTTCGCCCGACCAGCACGCCATCGAGGTCGTCTACGGCGCAGACCTGCGTGGTCGCGGCGCCGAGTCCGTCGCACCGCTGGGTGTGTCGGCTGCCGCGGCGGCCTTCAAGGAGGGCAACCTGATCGACGGGCTGGTCAGCGCCGTGCGGGTGATGTCGGCCGGTATCGCCCGGCCCTAGCTCGCCGACGATGCGGGCCGCGTGCGGCCCGAGGAGGAGTCGGGCACACCACACATAGTCCAGTCAGAGACTGGTGGTGCTGCCGTGGCCCGAGTGACTAGCTACTTCGACCTGAAAAAGTCGGGCGTGGCGACGGGCCCGGATACACCTTGAACTGGGACAATGTCCTCGAACCCTTGGCGAGAAGGATTCGAGGACATTGTGTTTCGTACTGTAAACGATCAGCCG
>Ga0210086_1000486_pt1 | contig 22715 bp, 16 predicted proteins | sample China_Galinas_PW_3_FD_184867 | JGI IMG/M metagenome (GOLD analysis project Ga0210086, IMG submission 184867) | Wetland microbial communities from San Francisco Bay, California, USA, that impact long-term carbon sequestration - China_Galinas_PWB_D2... | ecosystem: Environmental > Aquatic > Marine...
TTTGATGATATTGGCAAATAAATCAGTTTCAAATACTGAGTCTTTATTTTGCATAATAGCGCAGAGGCGTTCAAGCCCCATGCCAGTATCTACGCCAGTTTGTTTGAGTGGTTTAAGCTCGCCATTTGGTTGTTTGTCAAACTGCATAAATACTAAATTCCAAATTTCTAAAAAGCGATCACAACCGCATGCCGGGCTACAATTTTTGGCATCACCACAGCCAAATTCTATGCCGCGGTCAATAAAAATTTCTGTGCATGGGCCGCAGGGGCCAATATCACCCATTTGCCAAAAGTTGGTATCTTCATCGAGGCGATATATTTTTTCTGCTGGAATGCCAACATCTTTATGCCAGAAGTAGTATGATTCTTCATCAGTCTTAAATACAGTGACATAGAGTTCTTTGGTCGATAGCTTGAGATCTTTAGTTAAGAAATCCCATGCAAAATGGATTGCTTCTTTTTTAAAATAATCACCAAATGAGAAATTGCCCATCATTTCAAAAAAGGTAAGATGACGTTTGGTAAAACCGACGTTATCTAAATCATTATGTTTACCTCCGGCACGTACACATTTTTGAATACTTACAGCACGGGTATAATCACGTTTCTCATGTCCAAGAAAGATATCTTTAAATTGGTTCATGCCGGCATTGGCAAATAATAGGGTAGGGTCCTGTGCCGGAATAAGGGATGAGCTTGCAACTTTTTCATGGCCGTTTTTGACAAAAAAATCAAAAAAACGTTTACGGATTTCTAATGACTTCATGCGGTCCTTTGGGCAAATAATATACATTACATCAGCATAATATCCATGATACTGCTATTTTTGTTGCTTATCAATGGAGATGGCCTTTTAATCCTAATTACCACCTTTTAATGATTTTAAAAACTGTTTAATGATTTCCCAGGCAGTTGGCCAAGGAACCAAGTTGGTCATGGTAGCCGCATTTTGATTATAGGGCTGTATGTAATTTTGCGGCTGATTGCCTTGGGCATCGGTTGTTTCTATACTGACACCATTAGCTAATAGCAGTTGGGCAAGTTGCGCAAAATTTTTTTCTGCAGCGATATGTAGCAGTGTTTTTTTACTGTATGGTGCGGTAGTATGCGTGAGATCAATCTCATATTCTTTGAGTAAGTTATAGATATTGATAATAAGTTGTTGCTCTTGGTAATAATTTCCTAAAATATGTACAAAGTCATTAACCGTATCTAGGCGGGCACCAGTGTTTAATAACAATCGTATGGTTTCAAGATTACCTTTTTTTAGCGCGGTCCCTAGCGGGTATTCTTGAAATAATTCACTTTTTATATTGATCGTATTGCTATAATTTTTTATGTACCAGTTGAACGTATCGTGAGCATTAGCATTTATTGCATAATGTAGGAGGTCATGATGTGTAGCTTCCCACCCGATTAACATTTGTACCATAGCTAGGTTATTATGTTGTGTTGCCAATACAATTGCTTGTGAGGCGTCAGGATTGGCACCATGTTCAAGAAGTGTTAGAGCGATAGTATTAAAATATTCTATCGCCAGGCATAATGGCGTACATGTATCGTATTGATGATTAACATTAGCACCATGGCTTATTAATGTTTCTGTACACTGTAATAATCTATTTTTAATAGCCATACAAAGTGGTGTCATATGTTGATAGTTTTGCGCATCAGGATTTGCACCAGATACTAGTAGGTATTTTACTATTTGATAGTTATCATTGCTGGGAGTTGCAACAGCTGTATGGAGTGGTGTCCACCCATTATGATTTTGTATATCAAGTTCCGCATGATTTTGTGTGAGAAATTGTATCATCCATAGAAAATTACAAGCGGTGGCAAGATGCAAGGGCGTATCTTTATCATTATTTTGCCTATTGATAAACGATGATATAATGCCCTTGTTCTGCATAGCTTTGGTGATACATAGTGCAAGATCTCGATTATTGTACCGGGCTGCATAATGGAGCAATGTATTATTGCCGGCGCACTTAGTATCAAGGCGACTGCCATGTATTATTAATTCGTGAGCAGTATCAGCATGTGCATGCCACGTTGCTACCATAAGTGGCGTTTCTTGCATAATATTACGCAGGTGTGGATTAGCCTGCAATTGTAATAAGAATGCTACAAGTGTTCTATTGCCCGATGCTGCAGCATGGTGCAGCGGTGTATTCAGTTGGCCATCACGCGTATGTATACATGCGCCGTCATTAATGAGCTTTTGTGCAGTATCAGTATCTTGTACATGTAACAACGCAGTGTTGTAGTCTGCAAGTAATGTGTAGTGAAGTGTTGGAGATGCTGATTCTTCTTTTTCCATCCCATATATGCAACTTGAGCTGAATAGTAGACAGATCAATACGTAATAGTGCTTCATGAACGCCTTTTTTTCAGGAGAGTTTAATAGTAAGTGCATCAAATGATGGCTTTAATTGTTTGTATATATCACCTAAATTAAATGAAATTTGTTTGGTATCGGCCAGTGTTGGCAAAAAATTTGTGTCGCCAAACCAGCGGGGAAGTACATGTTGATGTAGATGAGATGGAATGCCTGCCCCGGCTGCTTTACCCATATTGATACCAATATTTACACCATGAGCTTCAAGTACTTGTTTAACAATAGTGTAACTATGGGTTGTTAATTCAATAAATTCATGTCGCGCTGGTGCAGATAGCTCCGGCAATGTTGCAATATGGTTGAGTGGCATGATCAGTAGATGGCCGGCATTGTATGGATAGCGGTTGAGCACTACAAAATTATAAGTAAAGCGTTTTAAGATAAAATGTTCAGCATCATTATTATCTTTAAGAATTTTGCAAAATATGCATTCTGCAGCAGTTGTATCTTCTCGTTTGCTATGTGCTACGCTATCTGAATAAACACTGCGCCATGGCGCATATAAATGATTCATAGTATTATTGTGTCCTTTTTATGAGTGGGTACCAATAGGTTAAGGATAAGATTATCATTAATGGTTCGACTGGCAAGCGTAATCGTGCATAGCCAAATCCACCGGTCATACCAATCACAGCACCAACCATGATGCCACATAAAATCCATGTCCAAAAAAGTGATTCTTTGGCGCTGGTTGCACGCCATAACGGTTGTATCACATAATGCCATGCACCGGCAATAAGTCCAATCCATAATGCTATGTTCCATACAAATTCAAACCAACAGATGGCGCGCATTAACAATGGCATTGGTTGTGTCCACAAACATGCAGCAATTTTTTCTGTTAAAAATTCTTCTAAAGGATCGTAAAAGAAGGTTCCATTTGCAAATGCCACCAACTGACTTGCATACAAATCAAATGTCGTTTTACATATCTCTTTGAGCCAATCAATGCAAAAATAAAAAGGACTTGCAAGCAAGATAGGCAGTGCAACTTGTTTACTAATAAGTGGGGATGGAAACATGCCAGTACCTTGGATTGCCTGGTGTGCCTGTCTGGTGGCATTGTTTGCTTGGTTAACACAATATTGCCATGTTTGTTTTAGTGGCAAATTCATCGTGCGGCGTAAGATTTTTGGTGCACAAAAAACATTCAAATATACACCGGAAAGTGGGCAAAAAAACCAATCACCGGTGCGTTTATAATTACGTATATACCATGGCAATAAGGTTACAAAAAATGCGCCATAAAATGTGAGTGCATGCTTGAGGTTAGTAAAAAAATTATGTTGGCCAAAAATAATAATCATAAAGGAACTTAGGATGCCAACAAATTCGCCCATGGGCCGTATCCAGGTATATATGCTTAACATAATCATGGCAATAAACATCTGTGTATAGTTTTGCATGCCGGTATACAAAAACATACGTAAAAAATAGAGCAAGAATAAATAAAAAAATAGTACTGCCAAGCCTTCAGTAAGAAAGAACGTGCTTGCAAGTACAAGCCCGAGATGAAAAACTGCTATCCATGCAGTAAGCCAGGCAACTGTATAGCTATGGGTGAGCATATAGGCCAAGTACCACAAAATAATAGGAATAAATGAACATAAAAATATTTGCATCCACAAAGCAGTTTTTTGTGCCGCCGAATTTTCTTCAAACACGCCACTATGTATGCCGTAGTATGCATAAAAAATTGCAAGGTATAGTGGGTAACCTGGGGTGCGCCAAAATATAGGATTGTTATTGCCAGGTTGGCTCATGCCATTACCTAATGCAAGACATAATGCAGCATTGTGATAATCAGGTGAGTCCGGTTGGCGATAACGTGCAAAACGATCTGTGTGAGATATAAAGAAAAAGAAGGTGGCGGCGCGTATTAAAAATGCAGCACAAAAAAGTATAACAAACTGTTTTTTGGTGGGCGCGTATTTAAAGCTTGCAAACATGGTTCTCCTTTTTAACTAGATAAAAAAGTAATATGCCATGTCGATTGGATCAATGCAACAAAAAAGCCCGACATTGAGTCAGGCTTGTATTCTGTTCAGTGGGCTGTTTATGAGAAATTATATTCTATCAAAGCTGTCGCAAAATAATAACCGGATGTATTGCCGGTATTATCTGTAATTGTATTATCTGCATTATATTGATTAAGTAATTTACCTAATGAAGAACATTTACCGACATAAAATATGGGCGTCTTGCCATCACGATCTTGTATATTTGGATTAGCTTGATGTTTGAGTAATTGTTCTGCGATAGCATACTGTTTGTTTTGTATCGCATAATGCAATGGTGTACGGCCATCACGGTCTTGTATGTTTGGATTAGCTTGATGGTTGAGTAAATAAATTATGCTACTTAGTTGATCATTTTCTACGGCATAATGCAGTGGTGTTTTTTTATCACGTTCCGTTCTATTAAGATCTGCTTTATGCTCAATAAGCATGGTAAGAAATGGTGGCACTTCTTTTATTGGTTGATCTTTTTTAAAGTTAAATAACTTTTGTAAGAATTTCTTTTTAACCTTTGATTGCCTTGGTGGTATTGCAAGATGTAGTGGTCTTTTATTATCATTATTTTTGCAATTTACGTTGCTGCCCAACTGAATAAAGCATAATCCTTTTGATAGATTTTGCTCTTGAGCTGCTTCTAATAATTTATGATTCAGAAATTCTTGTTCAGGGCGAACAATCTTTTTAATTTCTTTGTGTGAAAGTAAAGAGTTGAATTTTCTGGATATTTCTCTCTTTTTATTTAATTCTTGAATTGCTTTTTCTGAATAGTCGTTCTGTACCATTTGTTTGAATATATTGAGCAAAATCCCATCTTGTTGCCAATTTATCAATTGATTTAGAACTGATTCGTTATTGCCAGATGTTGCCGGTTCTACAGTGTATTCCATGCCATAACATGGAAATATAATAAGCCCTAAAAAAAGGGCCTGTATTGTATTAAATATAGTGGTATTCATAGGGTATTCCTCCATTAATAATATGTTAACATGAAATTTATTGTATAGCAAAAGCCCTCAAGAATTCCTATGTGGCATTTTTAAAGCTGTTTTGCAGGTATAAGGCTTCTCATTAGATCCCTCTTGCCAAGAATGGGTGATATGCTATCTTTATCCCTTACTTGCTTGATACCACCATGCATTGAGGAGAGCAGTTGTGCAAGAACGTCCTATCGTACTGATCATAGGTACCCGGCCGGAAGGCATTAAAATGGCACCCGTATACCACGCATTAAAACGCGCTCAGGTGCCGGTCATTGTGGTATCTACCATGCAACATGATCAATTACTTACTGATGTATTCGAACTTTTTGGCATCGTGCCGGATATGAGCCTTGATATTATGCGTTTAGGGCAAGATCTTTTTTATGTAACGCAGTCAATTCTGCAAAAAACAAAAGAAATTTTTTTAGAGATACAGCCGGCACTTGTGCTGGTACAAGGTGATACGACTTCTTCTATGGCAGCATCTCTTGCAGCATTTTATCTACGCATTCCGGTTGGGCATGTAGAAGCAGGATTACGTACTGATGATGTACATGCGCCGTTTCCGGAAGAAATGAACCGTCGTGTGATCAGTATTGTTTCTACCTACCATTTTGCCCCAACGGCAAGCGCAGTTGCCAATGTGCTTTCGCATGGTGCACGTAGAGAAAATATTTTCTGCACCGGCAATACAGTCGTTGATGCACTCCAGATGGTGAAAGAAAAAATATATACCAATCAAATTACCGTACGTGATGATATTTCTGCTGCAGTAGCGGCATGTCAAAAACGTGGACAAAAAATATTAGTACTTACTATGCATCGCCGTGAATCATTAGATGGTGGCATTGATCGCGTACTATCTACCATAAAAACTATGCTGGCACAGGACGAAACACTTTTTTGTTTTTATCCATATCATCCTAACCCGCGTGTAGTAGAAGCAGCATGTGCGAGTGAGTTGAGTGCATTACCTAATATTTATATGTGTGAGCCACTTTCATACAAAGAAATGGTCTATTTACTTGATCATGCAGATATCGTACTAACCGATTCGGGTGGTATTCAAGAAGAAGCAGTGAGCTTAGGCAAACCAGTGTTGGTATTGCGTGATAAAACTGAACGGATGGAAGGTGTGTTAACCGGACTTGCGCATGTAGTTGGTACCACACCGGAAGTTATAGAACACCATGTGCAACAACTGATTACAAAGGGTGCTCCGGGCACACCTTTTGCATCGCAAACATATGGTGATGGTTATGCAGCAGAAAAAATTGTATCTATCTTACAAGCAAAGCACGGTTCTTTATTTGATCAATCAGCTGAACGTATTACAACACGTGAACAGTATGCTACACAACCGATGCTCAAAAAGGATAATCATATGAAACGTGTATCTATTTTAGGGCTTGGCTATATAGGATTGCCAACCGGTATTGTACTCGCAGAACATAATTGTAATGTTGTGGGCGTAGATATTGATCTAGAGCGTGCAAAAAAAATTAATGCCGGTGATCCGGTCATTCACGAGCCTGAAATTTATGAAAAATTACAGTTAGTGCTAGGTGCAGGTAACTTCCGTGCAACAACAGCTTCTGAGCTTGCAGATTACTTTATTATTGCTGTGCCAACGCCATTAACCAAAGAAAAAAAAGCAGACTTATCGTATGTATGGAAAGCTGCAGATGCAATTGCAAAAGTGTTGCAAAAAGGTAATGTAGTTATCTTAGAATCCACCGTGCCCGTTGGAACTACCACACAATTAGCACAAGAACTTGCACAACAAACCGGCATGGTAGCCGGCAAAGATTTTTATGTTGCACATTGTCCGGAGCGTGTATTGCCCGGCAATATTTTCCATGAGTTGGTGCATAATGATCGCATTATTGGTGGTATTAATGAAACATCTGTTAAAAAAACAAAAGAATTATACAAACAGTTTGTAGTTGGTTGCTTATATTTAACCGATGATAAAACAGCAGAGATGGTTAAATTACTTGAAAATAGTGCACGTGATGCAGAGATTGCATTTGCACATCAAGCAGCTTCTATTGCGCATACTGCGGGGCTGAATCCCTATCGTGTTATAGAACTCGCTAACAAGCATCCACGTGTTAATATCTTGTGTCCAACGGCCGGCGTGGGAGGCCATTGCATAGCCGTTGATCCTTGGTTTTTAGCAGAAATATTTCCTGAAGAAACCAAATTTTTACAAATAGCTCGTGCTACCAATGATGCGCGGCCACTACAGGTTATTGCGCATATAAAAGATGTGGTAGAAGATTGGAAAAAACAAAACACACGTCCGTGTACCGTAGCACTCTTTGGATTAACCTATAAAGCAAATGTTGATGACCTGCGTGAATCGCCGGCATTGCAGATTGCCCAAACGCTTATGCAGGATGATTCAATTACATGGCTTACATGTGAACCACATATAAATAAAAAAGTACTACCGGAGCATATCGCGGCGCACACCGTTGAACTTACTGAAGCATTAACGCGTGCAGACATTTTAGTATTTTTAGTTGCACACAATCGGTTTAAAGCGATTGATCGTAAGATACTTGCCAAAAAGAGATTACTTGATTTTTGTTCATTGTTATGTGAGCCGATCAAGGCTATGGGAAGTAAAGAGATACAGTTTTGGCCAGCGCGCAGTATACTCGATTTTTTTGATGGGCAAGGTGCATGTGCAACAACAGATGAGGAACAAGAAAAGGAATGGTAAAACGGCATGAAGCACATTGTATGGATGGTATGTATGTTACCGGCCATGCTCCTGGCAGCAGATAGGTCTATGATCATGCAAAACAAGGATGTTTATTTTGTTTTACTTGCCGGTGGCAATGGCGAGCGTTTATGGCCACTCAGTAGGCAAGAGCGTCCAAAGCAGTTGTTGGCAGTAGGTAATCATAAATCATTGCTTGAACAATCACTGGATCGTATTGCACCACTTGCATATAGTAAAAAAAATATTTGGGTCAGCACGACTGTACATCATGAAGATGCGATACGTGCATGTATAGGTGATCAAGTTGGCACTATTGTAGTGGAGCCGGGGTTGCGTGATACCGGGCCGGCAATCTTGTATGCATGCTTTGAATTATACAAAAAAAATCCTAATGCAACGGTTATTTTTTTAGCTGCCGATGCATTTATTCCACCGGATAATTATAGTAAATTTCAGCATGCTATTATGCATGGCATAACATTTGCACAAAAAAATGATGCGATTGTATTATTTGGGGTCAAGCCAACGTATCCTGCAACAGGATATGGGTACATTGAGTATAAAAAAACAGATGTAGATCTGCACACCGGTACTTTTAAAGTAGTCTGTTTTCACGAAAAACCTTCACAAGCGGTTGCTGAATACTATCTTGATTTAGATACTATGCTTTGGAATATCGGTATGTTTGGGGCACAAGTTGCTACCTTTATACGTGAGTTTCAAATTTATGCACCGGATGTTTTTGCAGGCGTACAACAGGCACGAGAGGGCACTGGTATATATGATGACATTCCCAAGATATCTATAGATTATGCCGTTCTTGAACAATCTGCACGCGTCTGGGTGGTGCCGGCTGATATTAGTTGGTGTGATGTCGGCAATATTGGTGTATTACTCTCTTTACAAAAAGAACATAATCAGCCTCATGCTCACACTATTAATATCAAGTCTCATAACAATTTGGTACATGCAAATACTTTGGTAGCACTTATTGGTGTAGAAGATTTATGTATAGTACAAACTGATGATGTATTATTAATTACCAAAAAAGAAGAAGCAGAGCGTGTAAAAGCTGTGGTAGGTCAATTGAAGCAAAATAAACAGTTTAATGAGTATTTATAATGAAGCGCGCATTAATTACTGGTATAACTGGTCAAGATGGTGCTTATTTAGCAGAACTTTTGTTGCATAAGGGCTATGAGGTACATGGTATTAAGCGTCGCTCATCTTCATTCAATACGGCACGCATTGATCATTTGTATCAAGATAAATATGCGCAAGGTGGCCAGCGTTTTTTTCTACATTATGGTGATGTAACCGATGCAACCAACATTATTCGTGTTGTACAAGAAGTCCAGCCGGATGAGATTTATAATTTAGCGGCACAAAGTCATGTAGCTGTATCATTTGAAACACCTGAGTATACTGCACAATCTGATGCGCTTGGTACATTGCGCATTTTAGAAGCTATTCGTATTTTAGGGTTAACACGTCAAGTTAAATTTTACCAAGCTTCTACAAGTGAATTATATGGTAAAGTGCATGAAGTGCCACAAACTGAAACTACATCATTTTATCCACGTTCTCCCTATGCCGTTGCAAAATTATATGCATATTGGATTACAGTTAACTACCGCGAAGCATATAATATATTTGCCTGCAATGGCATTTTATTTAATCACGAATCACCAATCCGTGGAGAAACTTTTGTAACCAGAAAAATTACGCGTGCATTAGCGCGTATTAAATATGGGTTGCAAGAGGTATTGTATGTAGGAAACCTGGATGCGCAACGCGATTGGGGTCATGCACAAGATTATGTAGAAGCGATGTGGCGCATGTTACAGCACGAGCATCCGGAAGATTTTGTGATTGCTACAGGTCAGAGCCATTCAGTCAGGGAATTTATTGAGTTAGCATGTAAAGAGATTGATATTACCATTGCGTGGCAAGGGGTTGGTATGCATGAGCAGGGCATAAATGTAGCAAACGGCAAGCCATTGATTAGTATAGATCCTCGTTACTTTCGCCCAACTGAGGTTGATGCATTGTGTGGCAATGCCAACAAAGCACGCCAATTGCTCGGTTGGGAGCCCCGTATCTCATTTCATGAGCTTGTTGCTATGATGGTGCAAGCTGACTGTGCGGCATTACAGAAAGAACATATCAAACAATCGCGTGTACAAAGCAATGTGTCAAAAAGAAAGAAGGCACGGACTAACATGCACATAACAGTATAAAAAAGGACGCATTATGAAATTTTATTTACCTATCTTGGGGTTGTGTATGATGAGTATAATGCAAGCAGCTATGCACAAAGATGCAAAAATTTATGTAGCAGGACACCGTGGTTTGGTTGGTTCTGCGATTATACGCAAGCTTGAGCAAGAGGGATATCATAATATTATTACGCGCACTCATCATGAAGTTGATTTGCGCAAGCAGCACGTGGTGGATGCTTTTTTTGCGGCAGAAAAACCTGATTATGTATTTTTAGCGGCAGCAAAAGTAGGCGGCATTTGGGCTAACCAGACTTATCCGGCTGAGTTTATCTACGACAATCTTATGATTGAATGTAATATTATACATGCAGCATATATGCATGGTGTAAAAAAATTATTATTTTTAGGATCTTCTTGTATTTACCCACGTAATTGTCCACAACCAATTAAAGAAGAATATTTACTTTCCAGTGCTCTGGAAGAGACAAATAAATCCTATGCACTTGCAAAAATTGCGGGTATTGATATGTGCCAAGCATACAATAAGCAGTATGGTACTCATTTTATTGCGTGTATGCCTACTAATTTGTATGGCCCATACGATAATTTTCATCCAGAAAATTCACATGTGTTGCCGGCATTGTTGCGCAAAATTTATCTAGCAAAACAAAATAATGAACCGGAAGTAGTATTGTGGGGAACTGGTACACCACTTCGAGAGTTTTTATACGTAGATGATTTAGCAGACGGTGTTCTATTTTTAATGAATCATTATGATGGTAATGAAATTGTTAATATAGGTACCGGCAAAGATGTTACCATTCGAGAACTTGCAGATCTTATTAAAGAAATTGTTGGCTACAATGGTACATTTATACAAGATGCGAGCAAGCCGGATGGTACGCCACGTAAATTGCTTGATGTAAGCAGGCTGCATGAACTTGGTTGGGATGCACCAACATTATTACGTGATGGTATACAAAAAACATTAGATTGGTGCCATGAGCATCAGATATTTGAAGCGTAAAAATAAAAAAAAGGGAATGAAGTATGATGCCGTTTAAAAAATTATTTATTTTTATTTGTATCACTGCTCTGAGTGTACATGCAGATAATGTAGAGCGAAAAAAAGCGCTTATTTTTGGGGTAACCGGACAAGATGGTGCGTATCTTGCAGAATTTTTACTCGGCAAAGGATACGAGGTGCATGGCGTAAAACGTCGCGCCTCATTGATTAACAATACGCGTCGCATAGATCACTTGTATCAAGACCCACACATTGCACAGGATAAACGATTTGTATTGCATTATGGTGATGTAACCGATATGGCAAATGTAATGCATTTAATACAGATAATTAAGCCGGATGAGATATATAATTTGGCAGCACAAAGTCATGTGCAAGTTTCTTTTGAGCTTCCTTTGTATACTGCGCAGACTGATGCTATAGGGGTACTAAATATTCTAGAATCAATTCGGCTATGTGAGCTCGAACATACGGCAAAATTTTATCAGGCATCAAGTAGTGAGATGTATGGCAAAGTGCGTGAAGTACCACAAAATGAGATGACGCCATTTTATCCACGCTCGCCATATGCCGTTGCAAAAGTATATGGTTATTGGATTACTAAAAATTATCGAGAAGCTTACGGCATATTTGCCTGCAATGGCATTTTGTTTAATCACGAGTCTCCTTTGCGTGCAGAAACATTTGTGACTAGAAAAATTGCACGCGCTATTGGGCGTATTACGTGTGGTTTGCAAGAGACGTTATATCTTGGCAATCTTGATGCAAAACGTGATTGGGGTCATGCACGTGATTATGTAGAAGCAATGTGGTTTATTTTGCAGTACGATAAACCGGATGATTGGGTGATTGCAACCGGAGAAAATCATTCGGTTCGTGAGTTTGTTGAACGTGCATTCAATGTGGTTGGAATCGAGGTTGTGTGGGAAGGTACCGGGTTGGATGAAGTTGGCAAGAATAAGTTGAATGGTGATGTGCTTGTGCGTGTTGATTCACGCTACTTTAGGCCAACGGAGGTGGATGCACTGGTTGGTGATCCGCGTAAAGCATATGAGTTGCTCGGCTGGAAACCACAGATAAGTTTTGATGCATTGGTAGAAGAAATGGTGCGTGCAGAAATGCAAGTTTCGCGTAGCTATGCGGCATTAATTAGTGGATGAAAGGATGAACATGAAGCGCATACTATTTGGCGTAGGTATTTTATGTATAGCAGTCGTTTGCTATGCTGCATTTGATTCAGATAAACCGATGGTGGTGATTATTCCTTCGTACAATAATAAAGATTGGTACGAAAAAAATTTATCTCGCCTATTTTCTCAAACATATAAAAAATATCGTGTTATCTATATTGATGATTGCTCTCCTGATGGGACTGGTGACCTGGTTGAAAAATATATAGCAACGCAGGGTCAGCAACGTAGAGTGCAGCTTATTAGGAATCAACAAAACCGCGGTGCACTTGCAAACATTTATGATGCAGTACACAGCTGTGCTGATTATGAGATTGTAGTATTACTTGATGGTGATGATTGGTTCCACACTGATCAATCCCTCAGTATTATTGCAGATGCATATAAAGATGACAATGTGCTTATGACTTATGGCCAATATGTTGAGTATCCACGTGGTCGCAGTGGCCATTGTCGACCCATACCGGCAGAGGTGATTCGTAATAATGCATATCGCAGTTATGATTGGGTGACTTCGCATCCACGTACCTTCTATGCCTGGTTATTTAAAAAAATTGATAAAAAAGATTTTATGTTTAATGGTGACTTTTTCCAAGTTACTTGGGACATGGCAATTATGTTTCCCTTACTTGAGATGTCGGCTGGACGTTATAGATTTATTCCCGATGTGTTATATGAATATAATATGGCAACACCACTTAATGACTTTAAAACAAAGTTGCGTTTGCAAGAATATTGCAATAGGGTGATTCGTCAACGTCAGCGTTATGCACCGCTTGATACACCATACATAAGCGAGAAGCATAATCAATGGTGGCAAAAGGCATAACATTAAAAAAGGATATATTTATGTATGAAAAAAAATTAGCATTTATTAGTTTGTTAAGTGTCATTAGTATAACAGCACATGTAACTCATCCTTGGCAAGAAGCGTATCCCATAGCTTCTCCATGGCGTTATATTGATTTTGATGTTTCTATGCGTACGCATGCATATGAACAATCAGTTGCCGTAACACGGCAAATTACCGAATATGGCGGAAGTGAATTTTTGGATTGTGTGCGTTCATTATACAAAAAAAATAATTTATCTGTAATTGCGCCACACGATACCGTGACTATTCCAAAGGATATGCACCAGATATGGCTTGGCGGTAAGCTGCCGGATGTGTTTTTGCCCTTAATAGAAAGCTGGAAAGAGAATCATAAAAGCCGTGGTTGGCGTCATTTTTTATGGGTAGATGATTCGGCAAGTTATCAATATGGAGATGTAGTTATAACAAAAGAAGCTGAACTTAAGCGTATACTTGAGTTACCGGCGAGTGAAACTCCGGCATCAATTGTGGTAGATGTATGTGCTATTACACTTGATAATCAAGAATTGTATGATCAGGTAGATAATTATGGTGTCAAATCAGATTTGTTAAAGTGGGAAATTATTTATCGTTATGGTGGTGTATATATTGATACAGATTTTGAATGCCTCAGGCCGCTTGATATTTTACACTATACCTATGATTTTTACACCGGCATGCAGCCACTTGATACGTTACTTGTACAGCTTGGTGCGGCACTTTTTGCCGGCCACCCAAAGCATCCGATACTCAAGCATTGTATTGCAACTATTAAAGATGATTGGCACTACAATGGCGCACCAAAAAAATCAGGTCCGGTACATTTTAGTAAATCCTTTTTAGCAACTGCAGGCAAAGATAATAGCAAAGATATCGCATTGCCTGCACATTACTTATATCCACTTGGATGTCGCGATAAAATCTCGGAAGAACGTAGAGAGGGAGAATATCGCATGTGGGTTAATAATGGTTCATATGCGGTGCATCACTGGGCAAAAAGTTGGATGCCACTGCGCTATCGCCCGATGCAATTTAGAACTATTAATAACGAGCAATCATCACAAAGTTGGAATGATTAAGGGAATGCACACATGAACAAAAAACAAATGTATGGATTAAGTATTTTAATGATATCTATTGGACTTGGTGGTTGGTGGATACACAGTCGTGCACATGGTAATAATGAGTTGCAGCAAGTAGCGCGCGCAGCCTATGTACCATTTGATAACTCAATGCAGACCGATGCCTATGCAGGTTTATTGCATAATCAAAAAAGTTCAGAACATTTACTTAATTTTTTTAGAGATTTATATAATCGCAATCCACTCAATAAAGTAGCATTGTCAGAACAGCCGGCTATTCCAAAAATTATTCATCATATTTGGATGGGTAGCAAAATGCGTGATCAAGATGTGCCGTGTTATGAAAGTTGGCGTACCTACCATCCAGATTGGACATTTGTTTTCTGGACAGATAATCCATTAAATTATGACAAGGGTGATAAATTAGTTAATTCATTCGAAGAACTGGAAAAGTTACTTGCACAATCGCATGACAAACCACTACGTATTGTAGTTGATATTAACAAGCTCCAATTTGATAATCGTATTTATTTTGATCAAGCAATCAACTATGGTGAACGCGGAGATATTTTAGATTATGAGATTGTGTATCGTTTTGGCGGCGTGTATGTTGACTGTGACTTTGAATGTTACAAGCCGCTTGATCTATTCCACCACGCATATGATTTTTATACCGGTATTCAACCGCTTGATACGAATCGTGTACAATTAGGTGCGGCATTGTTTGGGGCGATACCAAAGCATCCTATTTTAAAAGCATGTGTAGAGAATATAAAACAATATCGACACATTCCTCAGATTGTATCCAAGACAGGTCCTATTTATTTTACGCGCGAATTTTATTGTGTGGCTGGACGCACCAAAGGACTTAAAGATGTTGCATTGCCGTCAAGCTATTTTTACCCATGCGGTTATGAACAGCGCATGAAAGGTAAAGAGGTATGGTGTAAGAATGAATCATTTGCGGTACACCATTGGGCGGGTAGTTGGTTAGAGCCGGCAGGATTTGTAAAACGGGTAACCGCTTAGTATATTATGTCAACAATATACAGAAGTGATTCTTAACAGACGATAGGATTTGAATGATATCTTTATGTTGTATTTTATCTCTTATTTGCTTTGAGTTAATTTTTTGATTTTGTATGTTTGCCCTCCTCAGGCAGCGCCAAGTGTTTTGCTTGTACAAAACACCTGGACCAAAATACACAAGCATCCTGTTGCGCTTAAAAGGTTGCCTCTCGCCTTTACTGCTTACAAAATTTATGAATTTGCTACGCGCAATGTGCTTAACAAGTTATTGAGTTAGTGCATGCGCGGCTGCGGGATACACTATAAGCGCGAATGAATTAATTTTATAAAATTAATCTTTTATCCGCACACCTTGATCCGCAACCGCTTCAGCGTGTGAGGATCAGCATTGTGTGCGAATTAAGGATCCAACAGTCTGTTGGTGTCTTTTAGTCGAGATATTTTGGACAAGCAAAATATCTCGTCCCGCGCGGAAGGCGCAAACTCGCAGAAAAATAAAGACTTTTTAGAAAAAATCATTAACTTATATAAAAATGAAATATAAAAAAACAATAATTATAATTCTCTTCTTTTGTGGTCTCTTCATTTTTTATGTACATAAAAAGCAAAAACAAAAAAGAAAAAGCCTTCCTCAAATTCCTGAAAAACCAATGGTTGTGGTGATTCCGTCATACAATAACAAACAGTGGTATCAACAAAATTTAAATTCAGTTTTTAAACAACAATATAATAACTATCGCGTAATATATATTGATGATTGCTCAGAGGATGGTACCGGTGATTTAGCTGAGCAATATATTGCTGCGTGTGGGCAGACTGATCGCGTTACGTTAATCAAAAATAAAACACGCCGGCGCGCACTGGCTAACCATTATCATGCCGTGCATATGTGTGATGATCATGAGATTATTGTGCAACTTGATGGTGATGATTGGTTTAAGCATAACCGCGTATTGCAATGGGTAAATCGTGCCTATGCCAATGAGCAAGTATGGCTTACCTATGGCCAGTACGAAGAATTTCCGTCACAAAAAATAGGGCGTTGCAAACCATTGTTGCCTGCATCAATTGCATACAATTGTTACCGTGAGTGCAGTTGGGTAACCTCTGCATTGCGTACATTTTATGCCGGATTATTCAAGCAGATAGCGCTTAAAGATTTTATGTATAACAGTGATTTCTTTACTGTTGCATGTGATTTGGCTTTTATGTTTCCTATGCTTGAGATGGCGGGCACCCATGCCCATTTTATTGATGAAGTGCTTTACGTTTACAATCGTACTACCGGAGCTAATGATGATAAAGTTGCATTTATCGAACAAGTTCATGCAGATAATGTTATTCGTGCGCGCAAAAAATATATGCCGATTGATGCATTGCCATGCATTGCGTCATCACATCAAGTTGCACTTCTTGTGAGCGCAGAACATGATATCACACAAGCACAAAAGATGCTGAACTCTGTGGATAGATATGTGCAAGGGGCTACTACGGTGCATATTATGTACAAAGATCCGGTGATATATGAACAGTTACATATGCAGCACCCGAATGCACACTGGCATCAGATAACTCATAATTTACATGCTACTATTGCTGATATACTTAATCAATTTAATACACGATATGTTTTGTTTGCATCAGATGATTGGTATTTTATGCAATCGGTTGATTTGCAAAGCTGTGCTGATGCATTAGCACATACTCATGCGCATGGCTTCTATTTACAACGTGCAGCCGATGAGAAAAACAAGCCATCATTACTTGCATTAGCAGATGATTTGTATGCATGGCAATTTAAGGATGCGGCATTTGCCTGGCGCATGGCATATAGTCCTATGACACTTTATGCAAAAGCTTCAATCCAATCAATAATTGCCAAAATATCTTGTGATGCTATAGATGACTTTGAAGGTGTATGCGCATATGTACCACTTTCATCAGATGCGGTTGGTCTTTGCCGTGCAGCTACATGTTGTGCAAGGTATGAACGGCCAATATAGTCGAATATAAATCCATGTTTTTTTAATTTTTTTGCATTAAGAATATTGCGTGTATCTATAATAACCGGTTCATGCATAATTTTGTATGCCTTGTGAAAATCAATATGCTTAAATTCATCCCATTCAGTCATGATGAGCGCACCATCGGCACCGGTGAGAGCTTCATACATAGATGGGCAATATAAGATGTCCGGAAATACTCCGCGCATATGTTCCATTGCTTGTGGATCGTATACTTGTACGCGTGCACCATGTTCCAATAGCATTTCAATAGCCGTAATTGTGGGAGAATAACGAATATCATCAGTATTTGCTTTAAACGCGAGACCAAGTACTGCGATAGTTTTATTATCTATATCGTTATGCATAAGTTTGAGTAATTTTTCTACCGGTTTGCGTTTTTGTGCTTCATTCGCATATAAAGAAGCTTGTACCGTACTGAGTGCTATATTATGTATTTGTGCTGTATGTAATAATGCCTCACTGTCTTTGGGGAAACATGATCCGCCAAAGCCGGGGCCCGGGCGTAAGAATCGCCCACTAATTCTACTGTCTAATCCCATCGCATGTGCAATAGTATATACATCGGCACCAGTGGCATCACATACATTGGCAATCTCATTAATAAAACTTACCTTGAGCGCCAAAAAACCGTTACAAGCATATTTAATGCTTTCTGCAGTCACAATATTTGTCCAGACAACCGGCACCTCATCTTCTTCTATAAATTTGTGGTATATTGCATGCATTATTGCGCGGCCAAAATCTGATTCGGTGCCGATCACGATACGGTCAGGATACATAAAATCTGCAATGGCACTCCCTTCACGCAGAAATTCCGGATTGGATACCAGTTCGAACATGTCGGCCGGTGCATGATATTCTGCTTCTAACAATGCACGCAGCTGTGCGCCGGTGCCAATGGGTACGGTGCTTTTGGTGACAATTAATTTGCGTGACGTGAGATTTTCTGCGATAGTTTTGACTACGCTGCGCACGGCAGCAAGGTCTGCCGAACCATCTTCCCCCATTGGGGTACCAACCGCGATAAAAATTACATCAGCTTGTTGCATTGCATGTGCAACATCATGGGTAAAGCTCAGACGTCCTGCAGCACAATTGTGTTGTACTAATTTATCTAAACCAACTTCATAAATAGGGATTATATTCTGTTGTAATTGTTCTATCTTGTGAGCATCAATATCTGCACATACCACTTTGTTGCCAATTTCTGCAAGCCCGGCGCCGGTTACCAGGCCAACATAGCCGGTACCAATGATGGTGATGTTTAATTGTTTGGTTGCATGTAAGGTGGGAAATAGAAGTAATAGAAAGAGAAGGGTAGCGTGCTTCATAATCTTATTCCTTTTTTAGATGTAATGTAAGGAGTGGTTTATTTTTTTATCTTACAAAAAAGGATATTGTGTCAACAATATATGAAATGATTCTTGTGCAAAATGCAGCAACATCTTAATTTTATTTTATATTATTGTCTTCGATTATGTTTTCTTTTTTTATATGTTTGCGCCTTCCGCGCGGGATGAGATATTTTGCTTGTCCAAAATATCCCAACTAAAAGACACAAGCATCCTGCTTGATCTCTATGCGCTTAAAAGGTTACCTCTCGCCTTTACTGTTCACAAAATTTATGAATTTGCTATGCGTAATGTGCTCAATAAGTTATTGAGGTAGTGAATGCACGGCTGCGGGATACACTATAAGCGCGAATGATTTAATTTTATAAAATGTATTAAGTCCGGTAGCGACCCTTGACCTCGGCCGTAAGGCCTGAGGGTCATGCATGGGAGTGGGAGAAAGATCAAACAGAATGTTTGTGTATTTTAGTCCAGATATTTTGTACAAGCAAAATATTTGGTCCTGCACGGAAAGCACACACTAACAAATAGGAAAAGATTAACTCAAGGTAAGCATTACAAAACAAAAATGTATTTAGCTTTCTGCAAGAATTACTTCTACAATCTCATCAAGATGCTTGATTTGTTTTTCCAAATAAGCGGCATAGTTATAACCATGCTTACAATTTTGCATGCCATATTTGAGCGCTAAAAACCCGGCAATAGGAAGGCCGCAGAAATATACTTTTTGCGCTTTGCCAAGTGGCAACTTTTTCAGATGATGTTCTAAATTAAGATAGTTTAACGGTTCATATAACATAGGAAAGGGGTAGGCAGGTATAGATGCACACATAAGCAATAATTGTAAATTATCATCTAGATTTTCACCTGCCTCATCTAATTGTGTGGGAGCAGAAAAAAAGGTATAAGCGAGAAATGGTAACAATATAGCGGCACTTGTGCCGAATATAGTTTGTGCAATACCTTTGGCAAGCATTGTTTTGTTTGTTTTTTTATTACCTAATGCAGTCAGTTTTTCTTGTATCTCTATTTTTGTAATTTGTGCATGCTCAACTAGTGCAGTGCACATAGCTTTAAATTCATCCAACTGGTGTGCATCTTGTAGTGCATCAAAAGTAGTTTTAAAACCTTGCACATCAGCGGAGGAAATATGGGCTATTAATTTAGTTTGTTCTTGTTCTATGCTTGTGGCGTGTAGACCTGGAGCAATAGCAATTAAGGTGCTTAAAGCAAGAAGTGATTTTTTATACAAATTCATGGGGTATTCTTCTATTTATCCATATTTTTATATGTAATGTATCCGGTTAGCATTATATAACTAATAATAGGTCAATATCTCAAAAATAACAAATGGTATCTATGGCATTGTGGCTCTTAAGAAGGGCATATTTGTGCAAGTGAGGCGCCAGGTTTGGCCGGGCATTGACTCAGGGTAAAAAAGCATCTTATGATGAGGTAGTATTTATTAAAAAAAAGGAGTTCTCATGAAACGTCTTTTGTCCTTATGGTATTGTCTTATTGCCGGTTTATCCTGTTCTATCTTTGCCAAGCCGGTGGTGGTACCAGACCAATATGTATATCCCGGTATTCCATTCGAGTCGGAAAAACGCATCTCGAGCTACCCTTATATTACCGGAGATACTATACGTGCTATGTGTGATTTTTTTTATGATGAGACCAAAATTGCATTCGATCCGGCAGAGGTGCAAGATGGTGACATTATTTTTGTGAATGCAAATTATCTCCGTTTTTTCTTCCCGCAAATCCATCCGCAAATTAATGCACGATATATTTTGGTTACGCACAATAGTACCTTTCATGCACCGGGACCATATGCAGATTACTTAGATGATCCAAAGTTAGTTGCTTGGTTTGCAAAAAATACTATGATCCCAGAGCACCCAAAAATGTATCCAGTACCACTTGGTATCCCGAATAAATATTGGCCATGGGGGGATACTGATATTGTAGATAAGGTCCGCAAGGAAACGTCAACCATAGAAAAAGATAAATTATTATGTATTAATTTCGACATTAGTACGTCACACATAAGCCAGCAAGAGCGTATTGATATTTATAATGCATTTGCTGATAAAGATTTTGTATACCATGCAGAGCGCAAACCGTACGAAGGGTATCTGCGTGATCTTGCCGCTTCACAATTTACTATGAGCCCACCCGGTTCAAGTCTCGATTGCCACCGCACGTGGGAAGCATTGCTGATGAATTGTATACCGATTGTAAAACATTCACCACTCGATATATTGTTTGAAAATTTGCCGGTACTGTTAATTGATGATTGGGCACAAATTACTGAACAATATTTACACGAACAATATGAACTACTTAAAGATCGCTTTGTAGATAATAATGAAAAAATCTTTGCGGCTTATTATATTCGCCAACTTGCAGAAGTTAAACGTGCCATAAAAATGGCCGGCAAACCGGTGCCGGATGGTTTTGGCTTAGACTTCCATGCAGCAATGTCTAATTCAGATCGCTACTTTCATGCATGTGTGTTTGCAGACGCAGACTGGCAGAAGGTAAAAGCTTTATATGATAGATATGTGATTGATGAATTAGATTATGCGGAAATACCACGTATTCCAAAAATAATTCATCATGTATGGCTCGGTAGCCCATTCCCGGAAAAATATAAACATCTACAACAAACCTGGTTTGATAACCATCCCGATTGGGAATATGTATTATGGACAGACAAAGAAATTGCAGAGCTTGGTTTAGTTAATCAAGCAGCATATGACGCTGCAACTAATTGGGGGCAAAAATCTGATATTGCCATTTATGAAATCTTGTATCGATTTGGTGGCCTATGTGTGGATACCGATTTCGAAGCAGTACGTCCACACGATGTGTTTCATCATTGTTTTGATTTTTATGTTGGCGGTGGATTCGGCCGCAACTTTTCGCTCTATTCCGGACTCATTGGTTCTGTACCCGGTCATCCAATTTTAAAACGTTGTATAGAAACACTTGATTGCGATAAAGTGCATCACTCGGATCCGATTATCAATATTTTGTTCACAACTGGGCCATATCATTTAACTAAGTGCTTCAAGGATCTTATAGATGATCCGGCAATTGGTCGCACCGTTTCATTTCCGGTTAATTATTTTTACCCATGGCCAAATACCTTTTTACAACAGAATAGTTATGAGCAAGTGCACAATTGGGTAAAGCCGGAGACGTTTGGTATTCATCATTGGTTTGTGTCATGGAATGCAGGGGCAGCGCCGGGAAGTAAATGATATTGTGTCAACAATATATTAAAGTGATTCTTAGCATCAGTCTTCGCTTATCCGGGCCATCAAGCTCGGCAAGCTTCGACGGACAGGGAAGGCTAAATACAATTTGTTTTTTGCTAGATTATTTACTTTGACCATATTTTTTCTTCCTTTGTATATTTGCGCCTTCCGCGCGGGATGAGATATTTTGCTTGTCCAAAATATCTCAACTAAAATACACAAGCATCCTGCTTGACCTCTATGCGCTTAAAAGGTTACCTCTCGCCTTAGTTGCTCGCTAATTTTTTGACTTGACCATGTATAACGTGCTTAGTAACTTTTTGATTTAGTGTATATACGGCTGCGGGATACACTATAAGCGCGAATGAATTAATTTTATACACTATAAAATGTATTTATTCTGCTATCCGCGCGCACTTGATCCGCAACCGCTTTTAGCGTGTGAGGATCAGAATTGAGCGCGAATTAAGGATCCAACAGTCTGTTGGTGTATTTTAGTCCAGATCTTTTGTACAAGCAAAAGATCTGGTCC
>Ga0210086_1000487_pt1 | contig 22698 bp, 17 predicted proteins | sample China_Galinas_PW_3_FD_184867 | JGI IMG/M metagenome (GOLD analysis project Ga0210086, IMG submission 184867) | Wetland microbial communities from San Francisco Bay, California, USA, that impact long-term carbon sequestration - China_Galinas_PWB_D2... | ecosystem: Environmental > Aquatic > Marine...
GCAATGGCCGCGCTCGAAGAGGTCATGCGCCGCGCCGTCGACGCCGTAATAGAGGAAGCGATCCCAGTCCCACCGCTCGCTCGGCGGCGCCAGCCCGGTATGGGCCGTCCAGAAGCTCTCGATGAAGGTCAGGCCGAAACGGTTGCGCTGGTTCTCCGGCCGGGCGTCCCACAGGTGGGTGTGCCCGTCGATGACGAAGAGCTTCGTCCCGTCCGGCATCTGATACATGCGGCTTGTCCTCCCGCTCGGCGGCTTGTGGCGCCGCCTCTCGGCAAGGAAACCACGAACCGGCCGCCAAGCAAAGCCAAAGTCCATCAGGGGCAGTCGTCGTCTCCGGCGAGCGCGCCGTCCACCGCGACCGACCACGCCTCCGGGAAGTCGGCAACCGAATCCGGGAGTGGGGCGAGGATGCGGCGGCCTTCGCAGGTGCCGAGGTCGGTCTCGGCCGCTTTGGCGGCCTCGATCAAGTCGGCGGTGAGTCGCCCGATCTCCGGCCGGAGCGTCGCCGCAAGGCTGGACACGTCGGCGAAGCGGCCCGCCCCAGCCGCCGTCCAGGTGTCGAAAAGGTCCGTCTGCACGAGCTTCGCCGCGGTGATCTGCGCCTCCACCAGACTCCGCGCCCGCGTCGGATCGAGTCCCGCCGCGACCGCCTCGGCCACCGTGGCGTCGAGCACGACCGCCTCCCGGTCGCGGTCCTCGATCGGCAGCTTCTCGTTCCACTTGAAGCGCGCAACATCCGTCATGAGCGCGAGGCGTTCTGTCATTACCGTGCGCAACGCCGCAAGCCGATCGGCCGGGCTCGCGGCACCGGCCCCGTGCGCAAGCAGGAGAACAACGAGAAAGACGGGCAGCGCGCGGGTCATGGCGACGTTAGTTATCACGAACGACTGGCTTGCCGCCGTGCATGACTGCTAGAATGGCCAATCGAGCCCCCAGCGTCGACGTCTATCTTGCGAGCCGCAGCTTCTGGATCGAGCTGCCGATCTTCTCGAACGTCTCCGTCAGCTGGGCGACGTTGTCGACGTCGTAGAAATTGTCCTTCTCGGAAGCGCACTTCTCGAGCACGTCGCTCGATCCGTTCTTCACCTCGACGCGGATGGTGTAGATGACAATGCCCTTTGCCTTCATCGCGCTACAGATCTCGCCGAGCCGCTTGTCCCGCGCCTTGGTCCGCTCCCACTTGCTGGTGTTGTCGGGAGGCACGCCCATGCGGTCCTGCCAGACATAGCCGATGCCGGAATAGTAGGATTTATCCTCGCGGTTGCCGACTTCGTTCTCGTTGTTGCCGTCGGTCATCAGCACCATGATCTTGGTCCAGTCCGGCGTGCCGTAGGCGACGCCGTCGCCGAACGGCCCTTTGTCGGAGAGCACGTTCCAGCCCCACGTGGCGCCGATGGGGATGTCGGTGTTGCCGTTGGCGATCATGGTGCCGATCGCCGTCTTCACCTTCCCCGAATCGGAGGTGAGCCTCTGGAGCGGTGCGATTTCGCACCCCGAGTTGGGCCCGTAGGCGTAGCCGAACGGTTTGGTCGTGCCCTTGCGCGGCGTGCCTTTGTATTTCAGCACGTCGCCCTGCAGGAGGCGGAAGTCCGGCAGGCCGAGTGCCGCAATGAGGCCGAGCCTGGTCAGGTTGTCCTTGACCGTCTTCAGCGGCGTGTCGTCGATATAGCTGTTCGCGTAGTGGTTGTCGGATCTGCTGCCGGGTTCGTCGGGCGCGAAATAGGGAACGTACAGGCTGTTCGGGTCGGCCGCAGACGCCGCGGTCTCGGTCGCCTCATACGGCTCCGCCCGGGTTTCCACGCAGCCGCCCCATGTGGTCGCCATGGCCTTGAAGAGGTCGAACCTGTTCACCTCCTGCCCGAGAAACTGCGACTTGGCGGAATCCGATTTGCCGTCGGCGTCGAGCCACGATGCGGTGTCGTACTGCCAGCCGACATTGACCGTCTGCGAGAATGGCACCAGGCCGATCTTCAGGTCTTCGGGCTTGGTGGTGGCTTTGACCAGGGAGTCGACCAGCGCGTTCGCCGCGTCCTTGAGCTTGGCGATCTTCTTGCCCCGCATGGAGCCGGTGTTGTCGAGCACCATGGCGACTTCGACCTTGCCGATCGAGCGGACCGCCTCGGAGGTGATCGTGATCGGCACGTCGGTGACGCCGAGGATCCGGGCGATGGTCGTGTCGACCGAGCCGGAGACGGTCGCGACGATCGCGCCGTCGTCGCTCTGGGTGACGGAATCGAGGGTCCAGTACTGATCGTATTCCGGACTGGTGTGGGTCTCGATCCAGGTCTTGACGGTGTCATAGGCGTCCTTGTCGGACATCGGCGGCATGCTGCCGACGGCAAGCACGCCCGCATCGGCGGCATTGGCAATCTTGCTGCGAATCTCGCTGACTCTGGTGTAGTCGATGGCGGCGCCGACCCCGCCGATCACCGGGATCACCGCGAGGGCGAACATCATCGCGACATTGCCGCGCTCCCCGCGTGCAAACCGCTCGAATATGGACATGGCCTTCTTGCTCCGGGCCGGCCTTTGCCAGCACAAAAACTGACAGGGATTGGGGCCCGAGCCGGTTAATCCGGAGTTAAAGGAAAGAAGACAATTATTATTGGCTAAATAATGAATTTAGCCAATGCTCAAGCTTTGGTTATACTAAAATACGAATTGTTAAGATTAATCGCCTGTGGCTGGATCACTCACCGAGTTCCGGACGATTGCGGAAGTGCTCGAGAGCCTCGGGATTGGCGAGGGCTTCGACGTTCTTCACCGGCCGGTCATGGACCACCTCGCGGACCGCCAGTTCGACGATCTTGCCCGACTTGGTGCGCGGGATGTCGGCGACAGCCACGACCCGCGCCGGCACGTGGCGCGGGCTGGCGCCGGAACGGATGACCGACTTGATGCGGGCGATCAGGTCCTCATCGAGGGGGACGCCCTCCTTCAGCATGACGAACAGCACGATTCGCACGTCGCCGTCCCAGTCCTGGCCGATTGCCAGCGCCTCGACCACCTCGGGAATAGTCTCGACCTGGGAGTAGATCTCCGCCGTGCCGATGCGCACGCCGCCGGGATTGAGCGTCGCGTCGGAGCGGCCGTGGATGATGATGCCGCCATGGCGGGTCCATTCGGCGAAATCGCCGTGGCACCACACCCCCGGGAACCGCTCGAAATAGGCTGCGCGGTATTTCGCACCGTCCGGGTCGTTCCAGAAGGCGATCGGCATCGAGGTGAAAGGCTTCTTGCACACCAGTTCGCCTTTTCCCGTCGGCAGCGGTTTGCCCGCCTCGTCGAAGATGTCGACGGCCATGCCGAGGCCGGGACCCTGGATCTCGCCGCGCCACACCGGCTTGGTGGGAATGCCGAGCACGAAGCAGGAGACGATGTCGGTTCCGCCGGAGATCGAGGCAAGGTGGATATCGGGCTTGATTGCCTCGTAGACGAAGTCGAAGCTCTCCGGCGCCAGCGGCGACCCGGTCGACATCATCATCCGCACTGCCGAGAGATCGTGGCTGTCTATCGGACGCAGCCCCGATTTCTTCACCGCGTCGATGTACTTGGCCGACGTGCCGAAGATGTTCATGCGCTCGGCGACGGCATAGTCGAACAGCGCCGCCGGTGAGGGGTGGAAGGGCGAGCCGTCATAGAGGAGCAGGGTGGCGCCGGTCGCCAGCCCGGTGACCAGCCAGTTCCACATCATCCAGCCGCAGGTCGTGAAGTAGAAGAGCCGCTCGTCGCGGACCAGGCTGCTCTGCAGCTGGTGCTCCTTGAGATGCTGGAGCAGCGTCCCGCCGGCTGAGTGGACAATGCACTTGGGCACACCGGTCGTGCCTGAGGAGAACAGGATGTAGAGCGGCGCGGCGAAGGGAAGCCGGACATAGTCGATCGGGCCGGCAGCATAGGGCGCCAGCATCTCGTCCAGCGCCCGCCCCTTGGGCAGCCCCGCAGCGACCTCGGCCGCCCGGCCGACATAGGGGACGACGATCGTCGCCCGTAGGGTGGGTAGTCCGGCGACGATTTCTTTCAGCTTCTCGGCGGTCTCGATGGTCTTGCCGGCGTAGAAGTAGCCGTCGCAGGCGATAAGCACTTTCGGTTCGATCTGGCCAAAGCGGTCGAGCGCGCCGCGCGCCCCGAAATCCGGAGAGGCGGACGACCACACCGCGCCGAGTGAGGCAACCGCCAGGGTGGCGGCGATGGTCTCCGGCATGTTCGGCATCAGCGCCGCAACCCGGTCGCCGGGCCCGACACCGAGATCGCGGAGCACCCGCTGCAGTCGCGACACCAGCGCATTCAGCTCGTGCCATGTCATCCGGCGACGGACCTGGTCCTCGCCGCGGAAGACGATTGCATCGCCGTCGTCGTCCCGGCGAAGCAGGTTCTCGGCGAAGTTGAGCCGTGCATCAGGAAAGAATTGCGCGCCGGGCATCCGGTCCGCGTCGATGAGCCGCCGCTCGCCCTTGTTCCCGATGACGCCGCAGAAATCCCACACGAGGTCCCAGAATCCCGCCGGATCGTCCACCGACCAGGCATGCAGCGAATCATAGTCGGTGAGCACGCGACCCGCCCGCTTCCCGGCCTCGCGGGCAAAGCGGGTGATCGGCAGATCCTCGATATTCGAGGGCCTCCAGAGCGGTTGGTCGTCGTTTGCGCCCAAGATGCCGGGCTCCTTTGGAAGCGAGGTTGCGGTCGCTGCAGGCGAATTCAAGATGACCACACGCCGCTGCGGCCAGCAGAGAAACGCCTTGCGGATTGGAGGGTTTCTTCCTATCCGGGGGGCAGCGTAGTCAAGAGGTCAGCCGGCGAATGGGCGCAACGAACCCCAAACGCGCGAGACGGATCGCCGTTATCGCCCTGGGTGTGGTCGCGGTGCTGGGGGTGCTCGCCGCGGCGGTTCCGCTGGTTCTTTCCACCGATGTGGTCAAGCAGCGCATCGTCGATCAGATCACCTATCTCACCGGGCGGGACTTCACCTTCGAGGGCGATCCGAGCTTCAGCCTCTATCCGTACCTCACCGTGCGCCTGCATGATGCCGTCCTCGCCAATGCCGACGGAATGGGCAGCAAGCCGTTCATCGAGATGGACACGATGACCGGCAAGCTGGAAATTCTGCCGCTTCTCTTGGGACGGCTGGAATTTGCCCAGTTCAAGCTGGTCAATCCGCGAATCAATCTGCGAACCGATGCCGACGGCCATGGCAACTGGATCCTGAATCAGGGCGCGATCGGCAGCCAGGTGTCGAAGGGCGACAAGCAGGGCTCCACCAGCGAGGTCGCGCCGCCGTCGCCGCTGGCCGACATCAAGCTTGGCCGCTTCGTCATCCGCGCCGGCATCGTCAATTACACCGACGACCGCAGTGGCCGGCAGGAGGAACTGACCGAGGTCAATGTCAGCTTCGACTGGACGAGCACGACGACCGCCGCCGGCGGGACCGGCTCGTTCATCTGGCGCGGCGAGCCGGTCAAGTTCAACGGCGGCATTGATGCGCCGCTGGCCCTGCTGGCGGGCGGGAGTTCGCCGGTGCGTTTCGCCTTCACGGCGACGCCACTTCGCCTTTCCTTCACCGGTACCGCCCTCCAGCTCGCCGGAACCCAGCTCGAGGGCAACATCCAGTTGACCACTCCGTCGGTGCGCCGGGTGGTCGAGTGGATGGGTGCGCCCATCGAAACCGGGGCGATTCTCGGCGCCGGCTCGGTCGCCGGCAAGATCAACTGGCTCGGACCGTCCGTATCGGTCACCAATGCGACGATTGAGCTCGACGGCAATGTCGCGGAGGGCGCCGTTTCCGCCACGATCAATGACGGCCTCACCAGCCTCCAAGGCACGGTCGCCTTCGATTCCCTGGACCTGTCGCCATATGTCGAGGCAGTCCGCGCCCACATCGTGGCGTCCGGGCCGTGGATGTCGGCCCCGCTGCAATTGCCGCTCGAGGATATCGGTGACCTCGACGTTCGCGTGTCGACGAGCGAGCTGAGGGCGGGCGGCTTGACCATCGGCCGCACCGCCGCGACGGCGATTTTGAAGAAGGGCAAGCTGGTCGTTACGGTCGGCGAGGCGCAGCTCGGCGATGGCACCGCCGAAGCCCGGTTGGCTCTCGATACGGAAGGCGGCACCGCGACGGGCGCCGCCCAGGTCAAGCTGCATGACGTTGCGATTTCCGACATTCTCGGAGATCTTACCGGCTTGGTCGCGCTCGATGGCACGGCCAACGGCAACATCAACGTGCACGGGCGCGGCCGGAACTTGGGGGATTTCGTGGCCAACCTTGCCGGCAAGGCTCGCGTCACGATTGCCGACGGCGCCTTCAAGGGCATCGACCTCGCCAGCCTTCCCGCCGCGATTCAACACCCTGAAGGCTATGCCGTCGACGGCAGCACCGCCTTCACCAGCGCCGGCTGCACGCTGGCCCTCGCGGACGGCCGCGTCACCACCGACGATTTTCGCGCTGAGGGACGCGACTTCACCTTGACCTTGGGCGGCCACACGGGGCTTCTCCAGCCGGCGATCGAGGCGCGAGGGGTTTTGAGCCTTCGGGATGGGAACGGCGCTTCGCAGGACGTGCCGTTCCTGGTCGACGGCACGTGGACGAACTGGCGCCTATCGCCCGACCTTGGCCCGCCCGTGGAGCGCAGTACGCCGGGCGCGCCGACGCAGCCGCCGGATCGTCCCCCCAACGGCTAGCGTGATGGACGGGATGTTCGCCTACGCATGGAAGCGGGATTTCGCACCCGAACCTTCAGTGCGGATCACATCAGCAATGGACTGATTCCACTGCGGTTTGTGGCTCGCTGAACCGCTTCCTGGGACCGGCCGGGCACTTCCGACCCGCCACGTCAGGCTGCCTTCCAAAAGCCCAACAAAAGCCGCCATCGCCCTACAAACAAACGACGCTGTTGGCCTATCGGCGCCCGCAACGGGTCGCTGCAGAGAAAGAGAAAACCACAACATGAAGATTCATTTCAGCGTCGCTGTCGCGCTCGCGGCAGCCGTCCTGTTTCCCGCCGCCGGCATCGCTGCCCCCTCGGCTGTGCGGAACGCCGTGCTGTTCTATGCGATCGATCGCAACGGCGACGGCGCCATCGACCGATCGGAAGCCGACGCGATACGCGTCGTGATCTTCGCGGTGCTTGATGTCAATGGCGACGGGCGCGTCACCCAGGAGGAGGCCGGCGCCGTGCTCCTGCCGCCCAAGGCGGGCGAGAAGGAGCAGAACGCACAGAAGACTGCCAAGAAACGTCAGGATCTTCTGGTTAAGTTCGACCTTGCGAAGCCCGAAGGTGTGCCGAAGGACGAATTCGTCGACCGTGATGCGGCGATCTTCGTCAAGGCCGACAAGAACAAGGATGGCAAGGTCGACCGCACCGAGTTTACGGTTCTGGTCGGTGGGTTCGGCGGCCTTCTGCCGTAGCGGCCGTAGCCGGCCTGATCAGGCGTCGCGAGCCGCCAGCCGTTCTGCGCGCAAGCGGCTGGCTTCGCGACGCTTCGTGATCAGTGATGCGGACAACACGCCGACGGCGACGATGCCGATCATGATGGTGCTGACGGCATTGATCTCCGGGGTAACGCCGAGCCGCACCTGACTGTAGATCTTCATCGGCAGCGTCGTCGCGCCGGGCCCGGTTGTGAAGCTGGCGATCACCAGGTCGTCCAGCGACAGGGTGAAGGCGAGCATCCAGCCGGCGACGACCGCCGGCGCGATCAGCGGCAAAGTGATCAGGAAGAAGGTCTTGGCCGGCGGACAGCCGAGATCGAGCGCGGCCTCCTCGAGGCTCCGGTCGAAGGTCACCAGGCGTGACTGCACGACGACGGCGACGAAGCACAGCGAGAAGGTGATGTGGGCGAGGATGATCGTCCAGAAGCCGCGGGTGAAATCGACGGCGACGAACAGCAGTAGAAGCGACAAACCGATGATCACGTCGGGCATCACCAGCGGCGCATAGATCATGCCGGAGAAGAGCGTGTGGCCGAAGAAGCGGCCGAAGCGGACGAGCGTGATCGCGGCGAGCGTCCCGAGGATCGTCGCCGCGCTTGCCGAAACGAACGCCACCCGCAGCGTCACCCAGGCGGCATCGAGCAGCGCCTGGTTATGCAGCAGTTCGCCGTACCATTTGGTGGAGAAGCCCGCCCACACCGTCACCAGCCGCGACTCGTTGAAGGAGTAGATGACGAGGAGGAGGATGGGCAGGTAGAGAAACGCCAGCCCGAGCGCCACCGAAACCCCGTTGAACCAGGAGAACCGGCGGGTCACGACGCCATCCCCCATGCGATTGGCGGCATCACCCTGCTCATACCGGCATGCCCCCTTCGCTGCGCGCGGCGCGGTTCTGGAAGATGACGATCGGCACCACCAGGATGAGGAGGAGAATGACCGCCACCGCCGAGGCAAGTGGCCAGTCGCGGTTCTTGAAGAACTCGGTCCACAGCGTCTTGCCGATCATCAGCGTGTCCGAGCCGCCGAGCAGATCGGGGATGACGAATTCGCCGGTCACCGGGATGAACACCAGGAAGCATCCGGCAATGACGCCCGGCAGCGACAGCGGAAAGGTGATCCGCCAGAAGGCGCTGACCGGCCGGCAGCCGAGGTCGGCGGCAGCTTCGAGCAGGGTCGGGTCGAGGCGCTCCAGCGCGGCGTAGAGCGGCAGCACCATGAACGGCAGGTAGGAGTAGACGATGCCGATATAGACGGCCCAGTTGGTGTTGAGGATGGTGAGCGGCTCGTGGATGACGCCGACCCACAGCAGGAACTGGTTGAGCAGGCCTTCCTTTTTCAGAATGCCGATCCACGAGTAGACGCGGATCAGAAACGACGTCCAGAACGGCAGGATGACGAGCATGAGCAGCGTCGGCTGCCAGGCCTTCGACGCCCGCGCCATGCCGTAGGCGATGGGATAGCCGACGAGCAGCACCAGCCCGGTCGACACCACTGCGATCACCAGACTCGAGAGGTAGGCGCGGATGTAGAGCGCGTCTTCGGTCAGCCACACATAGTTGTCGATGGTGAACTGCCTGAACGCGTCGATCAGCCCCTCGATGCCGTGGGAGAGATCGATCGTCGGCGTGTAGGGCGGCTGGGCGACCGCCGTCACCGAGAAGGAAATCTTGATGACGATCAGGAAGGGGACGAGAAAAAGGATCGCCAGCCACACATAGGGCACGGCGACCACCAGCCATCGCGCCCGGCTGCTGCGGCGGGCGGGGGCGGCAGTCGAGGGAATCACCGGGGCGTTTGCGGCAGCCTGGGCCATGGGGCGAGTTTAGCGCGCGATGTTCTCACGTTGAATCACAGGGAACGTCTGCCCCCCACCCGGTCGGCTGACGCCGACCGACCCCGGATCAAGTCCGGGGCAAGCTCTCCCCCTCTCAGGGGGAGGCGCCGGAACCGTCGCCGCCACACCTCCCCTTTCAAGGGGAGGTCGAAACCGGCGAGCAAGGCGAGTCGGTTTCGGGAGGGGATCATGTGCGCGTACCTAACATCAACATAGCTTAGCATCGGGAACATCGGGTCGCCCATCGCTGTCGCTCACATCCACCGACGCCAGCCGCCGCGTGTAGTCGACGGCATGGTGCTTCAGCCAAAGCTGATAGGCGGTGAGGCGGTCGTCGTCGCCGTACTCGCCGGACCTGATTCGCCCGGTCTCGCGCTCCTCCCAGTCGAGCAGCCGCCGCTTGTGGTCTCGGCTGGCGGGAGCGATGTCCGGGTCTTCGCCGCGTTCGACCGCCCTCCTCCAGAGGCGGGCCCTGATGCTCCGCACGATCGGCGCCATTTCATCTTCGAGCGCCTGGTAGCAGACGACGTTCCGGCTCGCGCAGGCATTGGCGCGGCGGCAGACCTTGAGCGGGCAGGCGCGATGGAGGCCGAAAGCAGTGGTGATTTTGCGAAGGAACGACGCCGTGCCGGGTTCAAGGGGCCTCGCGGAAACGCCGCTGACATCATCGGTCGGTGTCTTTGTCATCTCACTCCTTCCCCGCCCTCTGCAGCTCGAGAGCACACTTCATCATTCCCGCGCGCCAGATGGCCCGCGGGTGGGTCGGCATGGCTCCCCTTCCTGTTCGCCCTGGCGCGCGGGGGAAATCGCGCCGAGGGTGGCGGGCGCCCGCCGGGCGCCTGCAAGAGATCTAAAGGGGCACTCGGCGAGCACCCGCCCGGCGACTTGTCGCCGTCCGTTACGCTCTCCGGACGCTCGGCCATACCTCGCCCTTCACGGACATCGGCGCGACCGGGCGCCCTTAGGGTGCGCCACACGCACAGCCGGTCGTAGTGCCGGCGGGCTTCCCGGACGGCACCCCGGGACGGCGGCCGGACCCTGCCCAGGATTGCTCCGGGGCGGGGATTCCGCCGGCGCGGGCGCCGATCACCTTCCGCGACGACCGGCGCCGGTACCGGGCGCCGCCCCTCGGCAGGAAGGGACGGTCGGAGTGTAAGCGAGGTCGGGAGAAGGGGGATAAGTGGCGAGGTTATCCCCGCGGGGAGCACCGGCGATGGCCATGGCCCGGCGCGCTTCGCTCGCGCCTCGGAGCTTGTGAAGGAATGCTCTGGATACGCGACATTGCGTCCTTCGAGGCTCCGCTTCGCGGAGCGACCTCAGGATGGCGGCACTGGTCGACCTCCCCAAGCGTCGATGGAGGACACTCCTTCCAAGCCATCCTGAGGCGCACGCCGCGGAGCGGCGGGCCTCGAAGGACGCTGCGACGCGGGTCCCGACGTGTTCATTCACACAAACTCCAGGACGGCGGTTACTGGTTCCCCTTCCCTCGCGCCCTTCGGGCGCTCGCCGGGGATGACAGGCGGAGCACGTGGCACCCGGACCCTCCAGCAACGCGGCGGCAGTTTAATGCGCCTGGTGTCAGCCGGTGGTCGCCTGACAAGAAAGTGGTGACGGCGCGCGGGAAACCCGGTCCCTGTCACCCCCGGCGCGGCCCGTCAGGGCCGCGGGAAGGGGGGCCAGTAAACGATGTCGGGTCAGTGTGAAAAGCGGCGGCGGTTCTAGTAAAACGATAGCGGGTCAGAATGGAAAGCGACGGTGGTTACTGGTTCCCCTTCCCTCGCGCCCTTCGGGCGCTCGCCGGGGATGACAGGGAGAGGAAGCTGGATCAGGATGCGCGCCGTCTCTACTGCGTCAGCATCACGCCGGCGTCGCGGGACCAGCTCAGCCACACCTTGTCCTCCCAGGTGATCGGCCGTTCGACCAGACGGGTACGGTTGGTGACGGTCGAGCGCACCATGGCGCCGCTCGCCAGACGCACGTGGTAGATCGACACATCGCCGAGATAGCCGATGTCCCATACCTCGCCGGCGGTGCAGTTGGTCGATTGGTCCGCCGGCGGATCGAGCGAGATCGCGACCTTCTCCGGCCGGATGGCGAGCCAGGCGGTTGCGCCGTGGGTGGCGTCGGTCGTCTGGTCGATCTCGACATGCATGCCCGTCTCCGCGCAGTCGAGCTTGACGACGCCGTTGGCATTGGCGGTGATCCGGCCTTCCAGCAGGTTGATGTCCCCGATGAAGTCGGCGACGTAGCGAGAGTCGGGCTGCTCATAGACCTCGGCCGGCGTCGCCACCTGCATGATGCGCCCCTGGTCCATCACCGCGACGCGGTCGGCCACCGTCATCGCCTCTTCCTGGTCGTGGGTCACGATCAGGAAGGTCAGCCCGAGCGTCTGCTGAATGTCGGTGAGCTCGAACTGGGTCTCCTCGCGCAGCTTCTTGTCGAGGGCGGCGAGCGGCTCGTCGAGCAGCAGCACCTTCGGCTTCTTGGCGAGCGAGCGGGCGAGCGCCACCCGCTGCCGCTGGCCGCCGGAGAGCTGGTGCGGCTTGCGCTTGGCGAACGGCTTCAGCTTGACCAGGGTCAGCATCTCCTCGACGCGGACATCGATATCGGCCCTTGGCATGCGGTCCTGCTTGAGGCCGAAGGCGATGTTCGCCTCGACCGTCATGTGCGGGAACAGCGCATAGGACTGGAACATCATATTGGTCGGCCGGTGGTAGGACGGCACGCCGGCCAGGCTCTGCCCGTCGAGCAGGACCTCGCCTTCGCTCGGCTCCTCGAATCCGGCGACCATCCGCATGAGAGTGGTCTTGCCGCAGCCGGACGGGCCGAGCAAAGCAAAGAACTCCCGTTCGTAGATCGTCAGCGACAGGTCGTCGATGGCGACGAAGTCGCCGAACCGCTTGGTGACCGAGCGGAACTCGATGAAGGGAGCGGCGGCCGGGTCGTTCCACGGCGCAAAGCTCCGGCGAACCGGCCCGACCGCGCGCGCATCCATCCGCCGGCTATCCCCGATGCGGTGGCCCGGCGCGGCCGGACCCCGCCGGTTTCGACCGCCTACTCACCTGCCTTGAGGCTCGTCCACATGCGGGTGAGCACCCGTTGGGAACGCGGGTCATAGGTCGTGCTGGTGAACAGCCGCTCGAGCGTCTCCTTGTCCGGGTAGATGGCCGGATCGCCGATAACATCCTCGTTGAGCATCGGCTGTGAATCGATGTTGCCGTTGGCGTAGTAAACATAGTTCGAGTTGCGCGCGGCGATGTCGGGTCGCAGCATGAAGTTGATGAACGTGTACGCTGCGTCGGGATGTGGCGCATCCTTGGGGATGACGAAGCTGTCGAACCAGATCTGCGCCCCTTCCTTGGGGATGATGTACTCGACGTTGACGCCGTTGTCGGCTTCCGCGGCGCGGTCGCGTGCCTGCAGCACGTCGCCCGAATAGCCGAGCGCCAGGCAGATGTCGCCGTTGGCGAGCGCATTGATGTACTCCGACGATTCGAACTTCTGGATGTAGGGCCTGACGCTCTTCAGGACCTCGCCGGCCGCTTCGATGTCAGCCGTCTTCTTCGAATCCGGATCCTTGCCCATATAGGCGAGGGTGTTCTGTACGACGTCTTCGGCTGCGTCGAGCACATGGATGCCGCAATCGGACAGCTTTGCTGCGACTTCCGGCTTCAGCAGCAGGTCCCAGGTGTTGAGGTCGAAATCGTCGCCGAGGCGCTCCTTCACCTTGTCGACGTTGAGGCCGAGGGCGGTCGTCCCCCACATGTAGTCGACTGCGTACTGATTGCCCGGGTCATAGGCATCAAGCCGCTTTGCAATGAGCGGCCAGACGTGGACCAGGTTCGGCAACTTCGACTTGTCGAGCTTCAGCAGCGTTCCGGCCTTGACCTGCCGCGCCATGTTGGAGTCACTCGGCACGACGATGTCGTAGCCGGAGTTGCCGGCGAGCAGCTTGGTCTCGACGATGTCGTTGTTGTCATAGACGTCGTAGACCACCTTGATGCCGGTTTCCTTGGTGAAGTCGGTGAGGACGTCGGGGTCGATATAGTCCGACCAGTTATAGACGTTGACGACCTTGTCCTCGGCTGCCGCGCCGGTGACCAGCGCCGCCACGACCGCGGCCGCAAGGGGGAAAACGCTGAGTTTCGAAGGCATGATGCACTCCCTCCTCTGGCGGTAAAGCCTAATCGTGTCGGTTCACGTTAGATTTAAACTTCGTCGGTCACAACCATTGAGATTCCGAACGATTCCGCGGGTCTCAGTTGCTCGCAGCCGAAAAACCGAGCAAAATCGACCCGTCCTTTCATTGCCGACAAGCTTCCGACAAATACGCACAATCCGGACCGTCGACCGGAGCAAGCGCCGACCGATGATCAGGTGATCCGTGGCCCGCAAGAAACGCACAGACAAGCCCGCCGAACCGGCACGCGGCGTCGCCTCGCTGGACGAAGCGCGCGCGTGGCTGGCCGGACGGCGCATCGAGGATATCGAATGCGTCGTGCCCGACCAGGCCGGCGTCGCCCGCGGCAAGATGATGCCCGTGCAGAAGTTCCTTGCCGGCCCGGTGATGGCGATGCCCGGCTCGATCTTCACCCAGACCATCGCCGGCGACTGGCCGCCGGACGACGAGATGTTCGAGAACGACCGCGCCGACCACGACGTCCTCCTCGAGCCGGATCTGAGCACCCTCGCCGTGGTTCCCTGGGAGGAGGACCCGACCGCCCAGCTGATCCACGACGCCTATCACGCCGACGGCCGCCCGGTAGAAATCGCCCCGCGGCAGGTGCTCCGCCGTGTTCTCCAGCTCTACGAGAAGCGCGGCTGGCGCCCGGTGGTGGCGCCGGAGATCGAGTTCTATCTGATCAAGCCGAACAAGGACCCCGACTATCCGCTCGAGCCGCCGACCGGCCGCTCGGGGCGTCCGGAATCGGCCCGCCAGTCCTATTCGATCGCCGCCATCAACGAATTCGACGACCTGTTCGACGATATCTACGATTTCTCCGAGCAGCAGAACCTCGAGATCGACACGCTGATCCATGAGGAAGGCGCCGCCCAGATGGAGATCAATCTCCGCCATGGCGAGCCGCTGATGCTGGCCGACCAGGTCTTCCTGTTCAAGCGCACGATCCGCGAGGCGGCGCTCCGCCAGGAGATGTACGCTACCTTCATGGCGAAGCCGATGTCGCGGGAGCCCGGCTCCGCCATGCACATTCATCAGTCGATCAACGACATCAGGACCGGGGCGAACATCTTCTCCGACCAGGATGGCGAGCCGACGCCGGAGTTCTTTTCCTTCATCGGCGGGTCGCAGAAGTACCTGCCGGCGGTGACCTGCATCGTCGCCCCCTATGTCAATTCCTACCGGCGGCTGCAGCGATCCGGCTCGGCGCCGGTCAACACCATGTGGGGCTACGACAACCGCACGGTCGGTCTGCGCGTGCCGAACGCGACGCCGGAGGCGCGCCGGGTCGAGAACCGCATTCCCTCCTCCGACGCCAATCCCTATCTCGCCATCGCCGCCTCGCTCGCCTGTGGCTATCTCGGCATGGTCGAGGGCGCCGCCTGCACGGAACCGGAGACCGGCGGCGCCAATCTCGAAGAGATCGACCTGCCGCGCGGGCTGCTCGAGGCGGTGGCCCTGTTCGAGGACTGCGAGGAACTGGTCGAGATCTTCGGAAAGGCTTTCGTCGCCACCTATCGGGCGATCAAGCGGGCGGAGTTCGAGACCTTCATGCAGGTGATCAGTCCGTGGGAACGGGAGTACCTGCTTCTCAACGTGTGAACCCGCCTTCGCCTGCAGAGGTGCGGGCCATCGGGAGACCATCGTGATGACGAAGAAGATCGACATCGCAACCGCGCCGGCCGTCGCCGGCACCCTCTACCCGCCGCCCTATGACGAGCCGTGCCGGCAGAGGCACAGGTTGAAGCTCGGCGATGCGGCCGGGCTCACCCAGTTCGGTGTCAATCTCTGCCGGCTGCCGTCCGGCGCCTGGTCGAGCCAGCGCCACTGGCACACCCACGAGGACGAGTTCGTCTACGTGCTGGAGGGTGAGGTCACGTTGGTCACCGACGCCGGCGAGGAGGTGCTTCGGCCGGGCGACTGCGCCGGCTTCAAGGCCGGCGATCCGGACGGCCATTGCTTCCAGAACCGTTCCGATCGCGATGTGGTCCTGCTGGAGGTCGGCACCCGCGTCAACGAGGGGTACGCCCACTATCCCGACATCGACCTGATGGTGGTCGTCGGCCGGCCGGGCTATGCCCATGCCGACGGCACGCCCTACGAACAGCAGACGCGGAAGGCCTGAATGGCTTGCCCGCGGACTTGCGACTGACATGCGGCGGGCCCACGCCCCTTCGCTCTACGCTGCCTCGGCCGACCACGCGCCCGCCTATCCGAGCCTGACCGGCACAACCACCGCCGACGTCGCCATCATCGGCGGCGGCTATACGGGCCTGTCGGCGGCGCTGCGCCTTGCCGAAGCCGGGCGGGGTGTGGTGCTGGTCGAGGCCAATAGCGTCGGCTGGGGCGCCTCCGGGCGCAATGGCGGTCAGCTTCATTCCGGCCAGCGCCGCGATCAGGACTGGCTGGAGGCAAAGCTCGGCCGCGACGAGGCGCGCCGCTTCTGGCGGCTCGGCGAGGAGGCGAAGGCCCTGACCCTCGGCCTGATCGCGCGGCACCGTATCGATTGCGACTGGCGCCTCGGGCTGATCGAGGTGGTCCACAAGCCGCGGCTGGTCGCCGGCGAGAAGGCCTATGTCGCCAAATTGCGGGACGACTACGGCTATCAGGCGGTGGAGTGGATCGACCGTGAAGCGGTGTCGGCGCGGATCGGCACCGACCGCTACTACGGCGGCCGGGTCGACCACGGGGCCGGTCATCTCGATCCGCTGAAGTTCGCCAGGGGGCTGGCGCGCGCCGCGGCCGGGGCGGGCGCCCGCATCTTCGAGGGCACGCGCGCGACCGGACTGACCCGGGGCCATGGCTGGACCCTCGCCACCGAAAAGGGGAGCGTCACGGCGGGGGCGGTGATCCTTGCCGGCAATGGCTATCTCAACGGCCTCGACGCGGAGACCGAGGCCCATGTCATGCCGATCGACAACTATGTCCTCGCCACCGTGCCGATCGGCGCCGGACAGCCCGGCGGCCTGATCCCCGGCGGGGAGGCGGTCTCCGACACCCGCTTCGTCGTCTACTACTTCCGCCCGTCGGCGGACGGCCGGCTCATCTTCGGCGGCGGCGAGAGCTATGCCCGCCGCGAGCGGACCGACGTGATGGCCTTCGTCACCCGGCATCTCCTCAACATCTATCCGCAACTGAAAGGCACCCGCATCGACTACGCCTGGGGCGGACGGCTGGCGATCACCATGCGGCGCCTGCCCTACATCCGCGAGGTACAGCCGGGCGTCTACGCCGCCGCCGGATTTTCCGGGCAGGGGGTGGCGCTCGCTCCCTTTGCCGGCAAGATCATTGGCGACGCGATTTGCGGCGATCCTTCGCGCCTCGCGCCGTTCGCGGGTGTGAAAATCCCGTCGTTTCCCGGCGGCCGGCTCCTCCGCTACCCGGCCTTGGTCGCGGGCATGAGCTGGTACGCGCTGAGGGACCGACTCTAGGTCACTATCAGCTCCGGCATCGACAGCCAAGCCAAAAAATCATGCTGCATCAATGCCTTGGCGGCTCAGGCGCCTGCCACCCTGCGGATTCGATTAAATTTTATTCATTCGATTGACTGATTATTTCAATCGTGTGATTAAGAATGGAAGAGCAGGCGCACACGGATGGCGAAGACGATGGAAAACGGGTCAGGCGGCGATTCCCGAAAGGCTGCGGGCGAGGAACAGCCCGCCAACCCGAAGATGGAACCCGGCGGCTCGCGGCCATACCGGCGTGCCCGGCGCGACCGCGGCGCCGAGACGCGGGCGCGCTTGACCGAAGCGGCGCTCGATGTCTTCGGCCGCTACGGCTTTGAAGGCGCGACCACCCGCCAGATCGCCAAGGAAGCGGACGCCAATCTCGCCGCCATTGTCTACCACTTCGGCAGCAAGGAAGAGCTGCATCTCGCCGTCGCCGAATACATCGTCGGGCGGATCGGGGCGCTGGTCGGGCCGGCGATGGCAGCGGCCCAGACGCCGGGCGCCTCCACGACGCCCGCGGCGGCGCGGGCTACCCTGCTTCGTCTCATCGGCACCGTCATCGACGTTCTTCTCGGCGCCGAGGAAGCGGAACGCTGGGCCCGCTTCGTCGTCCGCGAGCAGATGCAGCCCACGGCCGCCTTCGACACCATCTACGGGTTCATGGGCGGCGCCCACGGTCTTGCCTCGACCCTGGTCGCAAGGATCCTCGGTCGCGACGAGGACGATGAGGAGGTCAGGCTTCGCACCTTCACGATGATCGGTCAGGTGCTGGTGTTCCGCGTCGCTCAGGCGCTGGTGCTTCGGCGTATGGGCTGGCAGGCGATCGGTGAGAGCGAGCGGGCCGAGATCAAGCGCGTCGTCATCGAGAACATCGAAGCGATCCTGCGGGCCGACGTCCCATGAGGCGGAGGCTGGTCATCGTCGTCATCGTCCTCGTCACCGCCGCGGCAGGGGCCGGCTGGTGGTGGTTGCACCGGGAGCAGGCCACCGGCGGCCCGCTGGTGCTTTACGGCAACGTCGACCAGCGGGAGGTCGATCTTGCCTTCAACGACAGCGGCCGGATTGCCGATGTCGTGGTCGAGGAGGGGGATCGCGTGACGAAAGGCGAGACGGTCGCCCGGCTCGACACCAGCCGCCTCGCGCCGCAGGTCGCCCAAGCCGAGGCGCAGGTCGCCGCCCAGAAGGCCGTGGTGGAGAAACTCCGCAACGGCAGCCGGCCGGAAGAGATCGCCCAGGCGCGCGCCAATGTCGAGGTCGCCGCGGCCCAGGCCGCGGACGCCCAACTGGTCTACCAGCGCCTCACCACCCTGTCAGAGACCGCCGGCGGCCGCTCGTCGGTGACGCAGGCTCAGCTCGATGCGGCGAGGGCCACGTCCAACGCCGCAAAGGCGCGGCAGGACGCGGCCCAGCAGGCACTCAACCTCGCGATCGCCGGCCCCCGGCCGGAGGATATCGCCCAGGCCGAGGCGCAGCTGAACGCCAGCGAAGCTCAGCTCGACCTGCTCAAGCAGCAGCTGAAGGACGCCGATCTCGTCGCCCCGATCGGCGGCATCGTCCGTTCGCGCCTCATGGAGCCAGGCGAGATCGCCACCTCCCAGCGCCCGGTCTTGTCGATCGCCATCGTCGAGCCGAAATGGGTGCGGGCCTATGTCGAGGAGCCCGACCTCGCCAGGATCAAGCCGGGCACGGCCGCCACCGTGACGGTGGACGGGCTGCCCGGAACGACGTTCGATGGCCAGGTCGGCTTCATTTCGCCGGTCGCCGAGTTCACTCCGCGCTCGATCGAGACGGCGGAGCTGCGCACCAGCCTCGTCTACGAGGTGCGCATCATTGTCAGCGATCCGCAGGATGTGCTCCGCCTCGGCATGCCGGCCACCGTCGAGATCGCGACGCCGGCAGCGGCAGCGGCGGGGTGACGGCAATGACCGACTCCGCAGGCTCGGGCCCAGCCATTGTCGGCCGCGACATCCGCAAGGAATTCAAGCGGGAGACCGGCGAAACGGTTGCCGCGCTCGGCGACGTCTCGCTCGAGGTGAGGCACGGCACGCTGACCGCGCTGGTCGGGCCCGACGGCGCTGGCAAGACCACGCTCATCCGCCTCGTCGCGGGGCTGCTCGCCGCCGACGGCGGCTCGCTCGAGGTTCTCGGCATCGACGTTGCTCGCCATCCCCAGGCGGTCCAGGACCGGGTCGGCTACATGCCGCAGAAGTTCGGCCTCTACGAGGACTTGAGCGTCCAGGAGAACCTTGACCTCTACGCCGACCTCCACGGCGTCACCGCCGCCAAGCGGCGCGAGGTGTATCCGCGCCTGATGGAGATGACCGACCTCGGTCCTTTCACCCGGCGTCTCGCCGGCCGGCTCTCCGGCGGCATGAAGCAGAAGCTCGGCCTCGCCTGCACCCTGGTGCGCGCCCCCGACCTCCTCCTCCTCGACGAGCCCACCGTCGGCGTCGATCCGCTGTCGCGCCGGGAACTGTGGGAGATCATCCTCACCCTCGTTCGCGAGCAGGCCCTCACCGTGCTGCTCAGCACCTCCTATCTCGACGAGGCCGAACGCTGCGGCCACGTCGTCGTCTTCCACGAAGGCAAGGTGCTGGCGGATGGTCCGCCGGCCGATGTGACGGCGGTGGCCGCCGGGCGCACCTTCGTTGCCATGCCGCCGTCCGGCCAGCCGGCGCGCGCCCTCCAATCCCGCCTGCTCGACGATCCCGTGGTCGTGGACGCGGTGCCGGAAGGGGGCGCGGTTCGCTTCGTCCGCGCCGAGGGCGGCGTCGCGCCGGACACGGCGGCTGGCGATCCCCTCGCCGGCGTCGAGACCAGCCCCGTCACGCCGCGTTTTGAAGACGGCTTCATGATTCTCCTCAGGCAAGCGACCGAGCACGAGGCCGTGGCCACCATGACGCTTGAGCCGTCGGCCGAAAAGGGCGATGGCCGGGTGGCGGTCGAGGTGCACGATCTGGTGCGTCAGTTCGGGCCGTTCACCGCGGTCGATCACTTGAGCTTCGAGGTTCGGCGCGGCGAGATCTTCGGCCTGCTCGGCCCCAACGGCGCCGGCAAAACCACTACCTTCCGGATGCTCTGCGGGCTCCTGCCGGCGTCGAGCGGCACGCTCCGCGTTGCCGGCGTCGATCTCCGCACGGCGCGCGCCTCTGCCCGCCAGCGGATCGGCTACGTCGCCCAGAAGTTCTCGCTCTACAGCCAGTTGTCGGTGAACGAGAACCTTGCCTTCTTTGCCGGCGCCTACGGTCTTGCTCGCCGCAAGCGGGCCGCGCGCCTCGACTGGGCGCTCGAGCAGTTTCAGCTGGCGCCCTTGGCGCGTCTTCCCAGCGGCCAGCTTCCCGGCGGCTTCAAGCAGCGGCTGGCGATGGCGGCGGCACTCCTCCACGAACCCGAAATCCTCTTCCTCGACGAGCCGACCAGCGGCGCCGATCCGCTCGCCCGGCGCGAATTCTGGCGTCGCATCACGGCGCTCGCCGAGGCCGGCGTCACCGTCATCGTCACCACCCATTTCATGGAGGAGGCCGAATATTGCGACCGCGTGGTGATCCTCGATGCGGGCCAGCTGCTCGCCCAGGGCACACCGGCCGAGATCCGCGCCCGCGCGCCGGCGGCGGAGGGTCGCCAGCCGACCATGGAGGATGCCTTCATCGCCATTGTCGAAGAGGCACGACGCCGTGAGGCCGACGCGGCACGGAGCGCGGCATGACCGACCGGCCGCAACCAGAGCCCCGCGACGACGCCGGCAAGCTGCGCCGGGTGGCAGCGCTGGTCATCAAGGAAAGCCGGCAGATCCTGCGCGACCCGAGCAGCATTGCGCTCGGCATCGTCATGCCGGTGATGCTGATCCTCGTCTTCGGCTATGCGCTGTCGCTCGACGTGAGGAACGCCCCGCTGGCCGTCGTCGTCGAGGATTCCTCGTCCGCAGCGCGTGAGGTGGTCGCCGGCTTCCAGCTCTCGCCTTACTTCGACACGCAGGTGATGACCTCGATGGCAGAGGCCGAGCGCGCCATGCAGGCGCGAGAGGTGGACGGCATCGTGCACTTCCCGGCCGACTTCGCCCGGCGGGTTGCCGAGGGCGATGCCCAGATCCAGCTTGTCCTCAACGGTGTCGACGCCAACTCCGCCCGCATCATTGAGGGCTATGTGCTGGGGGCGGTCGCCCAGTCTGCCCGGCGCCGTGCCGCCGAAGGCTACGCCAACGTCATCGCCGGTCCCGTTACCGTGCAGAGCCGCATCTGGTTCAACGAAGCCAACGACAGCCATTACTTTCTGGTGCCCGGCCTGATCGTGCTGATCATGACCCTGATCGGCGCCTTCCTCACCGCCCTGGTGATGGCGCGGGAATGGGAGCGCGGCACGCTGGAGGCGCTGTTCGTCACCCCGGTCAAGGCCGACGAGATTCTGCTCGGCAAGGTGATCCCCTATTTCGTCATGGGGCTGGTCGGGCTGGCGCTTTGCGTGCTCGCCGCCCGCATCCTCTTCCATGTGCCGCTGCGCGGCTCGATCCTGGTGCTCACCGGCGCCTCGATGCTCTATCTGCTCGTCGCGCTCGGCATCGGGCTGGTCGCCTCGTCAGCCACCAGGAGCCAGTTCGTCGCGAGCCAGATCGCGCTGCTGGCGACCTTCCTGCCGGCGATGCTGCTCTCCGGCTTCCTCTTCGACCTGCGCTCGATGCCGGTGGCGGTGCAGATCGTCACCTATGTGCTGCCGGCCCGCTACTTCGTCGCCCTGCTGCAGACGATCTTCCTCGCCGGCGACATATGGAGCGTCATCCTCCCCAATGCCGCGGTGCTGGCGGTGATGGCGACGGTGCTGATGGCGCTGGCGCGCGCCACGACGCGCAAGAAGCTCGCCTGAGGCCGCCAATGCGCGCCGCGCTCCTCCGCATTGCCACCTTGGTGCGCAAGGAGTTCCTGACGCTCCTCAAGGACCCCCGCAGCCGCATCATCCTCTTCGTGCCGGCCATCCTGCAATCGCTGTTGTTCGGTTATGCGGCAAGCTACGATCTCAACCACGTCCCCTACGCCGTCTTCGACCAGTCGCGAAGCGCCGCCTCGACTCCCCTGATTGCCCGGCTCGACGGCTCCGGCGTGTTCGAGCGGGTCGCCAACATCCATCGCGCGACGGAAGCGCAGGAGCTGATCGACAGTCGGCGGGCGCTGATCGTCATCCGCATCGGTCCGGATTTTGCGCGCCGGCTTGCCGCCGGCGAGGCCGCCGACATCCAGGTGATCGCCGACGGTCGGAACTCCAACACCGCCGGCACCGCGCTCGGCTACATCAACCGCATCGTCGACAGCTTCAACGTCGATTGGCGGCAGAGCCACGGCCTCGCCGGGCCGCCGGTCACTGTTTCGATCCGTGCCTGGTACAATCCCAATCTCGAAACGCGGTGGAACATGATCCCCGGCCTGATCGGCACGATCACGCTGCTGCAGACCCTGCTCCTCACCGCCCTCTCCGTCGCCCGCGAGCGCGAGGACGGCACCTTCGACCAGCTTCTGGTGACGCCGATCCGGCCGGGCGAGATCATGATCGGCAAGGCCCTGCCGTCGACGGTGATCGGCCTGATCCAGGCGACGCTCATCCTCCTGGTGGCGCAGCTCTGGTTCAGGATTCCCTTCGAGGGGTCGTTCCTCACCCTTTACGCCGGGCTTGGCCTGTTCGTCGTGGCGGCGGTCGGCATCGGCCTCTTCGTCTCCTCGCTGGTGGCGACCATGCAGCAGGCGATGCTGTTCTCCTTCGTCCTGGTGATGCCCTTCATCCTGTTGTCCGGGCTTGCCACGCCGATCGGCAACATGCCGATGTT
>Ga0210086_1000488_pt1 | contig 22693 bp, 14 predicted proteins | sample China_Galinas_PW_3_FD_184867 | JGI IMG/M metagenome (GOLD analysis project Ga0210086, IMG submission 184867) | Wetland microbial communities from San Francisco Bay, California, USA, that impact long-term carbon sequestration - China_Galinas_PWB_D2... | ecosystem: Environmental > Aquatic > Marine...
CCACGCGCCGACCACGAGGTCATCGACCCCGTCACCGTCGAGGTCACCGGCCCGGGCGCTGCCGCTTCCGAGCCCCTCGCCCGGCCGACCGACAAAACGATGGATGCGCCGGCCATCGCTGCCCGAGTGGACCCAGGCGGCACCGGAGCCGACACCACCGAGGTTGCTGTCGAAATCGCTCGAGTAGACGTCGGGAACCCCGTCACCGTTGACATCACCAAGGATCGTCACGAAGAACTGACCGTGGTTGGTCCCCTTGACGTCGTCGGACTCCAGATCGAAGTGACCCGCAAGCACGGTGCCCGCGCGTTGGAGCCGAAACACCGATACGCGACCGCGCCGCTCCTTCCCGGCGTTCATCGCACCGACGGCGACGACGAGCTGGTTCTCGACGAGCCGTGCATCGAGCGCCGAACCGAACGTGTCTCCTGCGCGGCGACCGTCGAGCACGCGAAGGACCCGCCTCGTCTTGCTCGAGAACACGTAAACCCGGCCGACGTCCGGACGGTCGGCCGACGCGTCCCAGAGCGGGGCGCTGGCGAGGAGATCCCCATAGCCGTCCCCATCGATATCGCCCGGTCCGACCACTTCCGCACCGAACCGGTTGTGGATCGCATCGCCGTCGATCTTCAGGATCACCCGCCCGTTCACACCCGAATACACGTAGACGCGCCCGCGGTCGCCCGAGGCCCCCGGCGCGCCCGCGATGACATCGAGCCGTCCATCGCCGTCGACGTCGCCGCCGCGAGCAATCGAGAACCCGAGCTGTTCGCCGGCCTCGCCGTTGTGCTCGAACAAGAGCTTCGCGGTCCTACCCGAGAACACCTGCACCTGGCCGGCGAACGTCTTCGTCGCTCCGGCCCGATACGGTGCGGAGACCGCGATGTCGTTGATCCCGTCCTCGTCGAGATCGCCGACGCTGACCGCGTTCCAACCGAATTGGCCACCGGCCTGCCCGCCCGTAAACGTGTGGATCACCCGCGGGTTCTCGACCCACGGCCGGGCATAGTCGGCCTTCTCGGGCAAGAACTCGGCCATCCGGGGATCGTCCATCAAGCTCGCCAGATCGGAGTCGTGACGCATGTGCGCGACGTCGTCGAAACCGGCCTGCTTGGCCCGACGCAGCCAGGCGAACGCAGCGTCCTTGTCGTTGCGAAGCGCATACACGCAAGCGACGTTGTAGAGCGAGATCGCCGCGTACTTCGGGTACTTCGATGCCTTGATGTGGATCTGGAGCGCCTCGGACAGATCACCACGCCCGTGCAGCGCGTATCCGAGATAGTGCCAGGCTCGCCCGTTGTCGGGCTCCCGTTTCGTGATCTCACGCAGGATCAGAATCGCCTCGTCCCACCGCTCGAGATAACACAGCGACTCGGCGCGCGGCAGGCTTCCGGCGGGCGCGGTCTTGGCATTCTCGAGCCGTTTGGCGGTGCTCAGCACGTAGACCCGTCCGGCCCGAAGACCACCCGCGGAGCTCATCGGCGCGGCGACGACGAACTCCGAGATCCCGTCACCGTTGACGTCGCCGAGCATTGCGGAGGTGAAGCCGAAGCTGTCTCCGGCGATCGCTCCACGCCAATCCAGGATCTCGTTTCCGGTTCGGCCCGAGAAGATCCGCAGCTCGCCGGCTTGCCGGTCCGCACCCGACTCGCTGCCCGGCGCAGCACCGGCCCGGCTTCGCAACCAGGACCCGACGATCACGTCTCCGCGTCCGTCACCGTCGACATCGCCGGCGTCGAGCCGGCCACAGCCGAAACCGGTCCCGGCAGTCTGACCGGTCCACACGTGCAGGCGCTTGCCGGTCTTCCCGCTCCACACGTAGACCCGCCCGGTCTGCGGCCCGTTGGCCTCGTCCTCGGCGTCCGCACCGCAGATATCGGCGACGCTGTCGCCGTCGACGTCGCCTATGACCGCGACGGCGCGGTCACCGAGCTGGCGAGACGTCTTGTCGCCGTCGAACACATACGCGAGCTGTGCACGCGGACCGTCATAGACGTAGACGCGACCGTGTCGATTGGGCCCCGCGTCGGGTGCGCCGATGACGATGAAGTGATGGGCTTCGTCCTTGCCGCCGGCGACCGATTTGCCGAAGCCCTGTCCCTCGGCTTCTCCGTCGAGCCGCAAGAAGCGCTTGCCATCCCGACCGGAGAACACATACGCAGACCCGGCGTCGCGACCGGCGCGATCGGCCCCGGGTGCGCCGACGAGGAAATCCGCTCGCCCGTCGCCATCAAGATCGCCGATACCCGCGACCTGGACGCCGAAGCGGTCGAACCGCGCTTCGCCCGTCAGGCGATACAGCAGTTCCCCTGTGCGCCCCGAGTAAACCAACACCGAGCCGGCACCGGTCTTCGTCGCGGGCGCACCGACGAGCAGGTCGGGCACTCCGTCGCCGTCGCAGTCACCCGCGCCGGCAACCGACCAGCCGAGCAAGTCGCCGGGGCGTCCGTGAAGCCTGTGGATCAACATCCCGCTGCGCCCGCAGTAGACGTAGGCGCGCCCGGAGTCGGCGCCATCGACCTGGCTGAACGGCGCGCCGACGATGAACTCGTCGGCACCGTCGTTGTCGAGATCACCGGCGTTCGCAACCTCGAAGCCGAAGTGATCGCCGGCGTGCTCGCCGACGATCGACTGCAGGGCCTCGCAGTCACACTCGACGGGCACGCGTTGCATCAGCTCGAGCCCGCGGAGGATCCGCACGAACCGGGGATCGGCTCGCAAGCTGTCGAGGTCCTTGTCCGTCTTCAGCTGTTCGATATCGGTCATGCCGAGCTTGATCGCCCGGCCGAGCGACTCGAACGCGCGCTCGGTCTCGCCGCGCAGCGCGTGGACACACGCGATGTTGTAGTGCCCGAGCGCAGCCGTCTTCGGGAAGCTCGCGGCCTTCTTGTGGACGACCATCGCCTTGTCGAGTTGCCCGAGCATGTGCAGGCAGTAGCCCAGGGTCGCCCAGGCTCGGGCATCATCGGGATGCTTCCGCGTGGCCTGGCGCAGCAGCTCGGCCGCCTTCTCGTATTCTCGCACGCCGATCAGTTCCCGGATCCGCACACTCTGGTCGCTGTCTTGCCGGCGTTCGGAATCCTGGGCCAGCAGCGGGGCGGGCACTAGCAGAAGAGCAAGAAGTAGGGGCAACGAGGAGGTCATCGCGAAGCTGCGCCATAAGCCCGGACGCATCTGCGAAGACGTAACCTGTGCCGGGCCATGCTCAGGTGATTTACCCGATCTCGACGCATTCTAAAAATACCGCGTAACCAAAACCTCGCCTGCCAGCGCATTCCGCACCGATCGGCGGCTTGACCACCGCACCCGGTTCTTGCACAACAGTCCGCGCGAGCACGCCCAGCAGGTCGTGCGATCCGAACGACTCGCAAGGAGGACTCTCCCGGTGCCTTTGACTCTACTCAGCCTGGTCGCAGCCCCGCTGTTGGCCATGCCCCAGACCGCGACCCAAGGCGACGCTCAGGCAACCGAAGCGTCGCACACCACTTTCTCGAACCTGCAGCGCGCGCTGACGGACCGTCGCACCAAGTGGATGACGGCCTATCGCAAGGCCACTCCCGAGGCAAGAGCGAAGCTCGGCCCGTACCCGAGTGTCAACGACTTCCTCGACCGCGCGTGGAAGCTCGTCGATCCCGACCCCACGACAACGACCGCCGGCGACGTGCTGTGCTGGATCGTGAGCCAGCACGCGAAGGCGGAAGCTTCGAACCGGGCCCTCGCGCTGCTCCAGAAGCACCACCTCGCGCACGACGACCTCGGCACAGTGTGCGCGTCGCTGCAGTACCAGATCACGCCGCAAGTCGAGGGCTTCCTGCGGGCCGCCAACGACAGCAGCCCGAGCGCCGAGATTCGGAACCAGGCGCTCTACGCGCTGGCCAGGGTGCTCATGCGCCGAGCCGGCTCGATCGATTCCCTGAAGATGCTCCACGGAAAGGAACGCGACGAGCGGATCCAGGCATACAAGTCGTACTACGGCCCGAAGACCGTCGTGATCCTCGAGAAGGAGGACTCGAAGCAGCTGCGCAAGCAGGCCGAGAAGTACCTCGATCAGCTCGTCGCGACCGCCGATGACACAGGCAAGGGCTCAATCGTAGCGCGGGCCAAGCGCGACCTCTACGAGCTGCGCAACCTCGCCATCGGAATGAAGGCCCCGGAAATCACGGGGCAGGACGTCGACGGGGTCGAGTTCAAGCTCTCCGACTACCTCGGTAAGGTCGTCGTGCTCGACTTCTGGGGCGATTGGTGAGGACCTTGCCGGGCGATGTACCCACACGAGCGGTCGCTCGTCAAGAAGCTAAGCGGCAAGCCATTCGCGTTGATCGGTGTCAACAGTGACCGCACCCGCGAGAAGGCCAAGAACATCATGGAAGAGAAGGACCTGACCTGGCGCTCGTTCTGGGACGGCGGCGGCACCAGCGGGCCGATCGCGACGCAATGGAACGTCTCGGGCTGGCCGACGATCTACGTGATCGACCACAAGGGCCGAATCCGGTTCAAGAACACGCGCGGCGAAGCCCTCGAAAAGGCAGTCGAGAAACTGCTCGCCGAAGCCGAGTCGCACTAGCTCTGACAAATGCCTTGCGGCATTTGTCAGACAGAGTCTAACGCCGCCTGCGCCGCGGCTGCTGCAGGGCCACGGGCGTCAGCAGGCCCTCGGCCAGCGGCAGGCTGCCGGCGAACAAGCCGCGGATCACCTTCGTCATGTGCGGGAGGTCGAGCTTCTGCCACTCGTCGCTCGGTCGGTGATAGTCCGAGTGCAACGAGCCGGCCGAGAGGCTGTGAGCGATGACGCCCTTGGCGGCGAACGACCAGTTGTCGCTTTGGGCGTAGAGCTGACGACTGTATTGCTTGTGCCGGAAGATCACGGTGCCGACCCGCTTGGCACCGATCGCCATCAGCTCGCCGAGATTCGAGTACGTCCAGCCGGTCATCCATGCCTTGTTCCGGGCGTTCTGCTCGGGACGCCCGACCATCTCGAGGTTGATGTCGGCGACGATCTGCGCGAGCGGCCACGTCGGGTGCTCGCAGAAGTAGCGCGAGCCGAGCAACCCCTTCTCCTCGCCCCAGAAGGTCATGAAGATCACGCTCCGCTTGGGACGTTCGGGCAGCGCCGCGAACGCGTCGGCGAGCGCGAGCACGGCCGTGACGCCTGACGCGTCGTCGTCGGCACCGTTGTTGATGCCGTCTGCACCCTCGAGCACGCGACCGCCGATGTGATCGAGATGGGCCGAAATCACGATCGCCTGCTTCTCGAGCTCGGGATCGCGACCGCGCAGGATGCCGATCGTATTGCGCACGGGCTCCTTCTTGCTCTTGGTCGCCGGCACGCGCACGCGGATGTTGCCGAGATCGGTCCCGGACGCCACCAACAACACGGGATATGCCACGCGCCGACCTCGGCGACTACGAACCATGGCCGGCCGGCCCGCATAGTCGCGAGCATAGTCGACCAGAACGCTGTCTCGGGCCACGCGCAGCAGCACGAGCTTCGGCGAGTTCACAGCACGGGCGAGGCGCCTGAGCGCACGCCTGCCCGAAAACGCGACGCGTTGCGCATGAGGCAGGCTCTCGGGGAGCCCGATCGCCTCGTCGTCGAAGTCGACGGCGACGACGTCGCCCGGCTCGGCCTCGGACGCGGGCTTGGCCGGCCCCTCGTATTCGACCGCGGACCCGGCCTGGATCATGCCGAGCTGGCGGAGCGTCTTGCCCTGCGCGTCGGTCAACGTGATCGCGGTCTGTGGAACGGATTGCACCGTGACGTGCGTGGTCTGATGGAAGCTGCCGGCGTCCCCGAGCCCTTCGAGCCCGGCCCCGCGCAACCGAGCCGCGACGTAGGCTCCGGCGATCCAGAGCCCGGGCGAGGGTGTGTCGCGACCGAGCAACTCGTCGGAAGCGAGGAAGCTGACCGTAGCCTTCACCTTGTTCTCGGTGATCGTCGCGAGCGCGCGCGTCTCGGCCGCGGTGAGCTCGGGAACGGACGGAAGTTGCGAACGCTGCTCAACCTGCTGCGCGGACAAGAGCGCGCTCAGCACGAGCGCGGTGGTGATCATCATCGATATCGTTCCAGGTCGGTGTCGTCGGTTCGCACGTCACTCTACTGCGTAATGCACGAGACAGACAGAGTTCCGCGCAGCCGTCAGCGCCGGAGCAGCAGCAGGCACGTGCCCGCGAGGATCAGGCCGGCGCCCGCGATCGTGAGCGCGTCGAGCACCTCGTCGAAGAACACGACTCCCCACGTCGCGGCGAACAACACCTGGATATAGAGGTAGGCGGTCGCCGGTCCCGCGGGAACGAGCTTCAGGCCGTGCGTCAGCGTGACCTGGAGGATCTGCGTCATCACACCGACCCCGAGCAGGAGCAGACATTCGAACGGCGACGGCCACACGAACTCGATCAAGAGCGCGGGGATCGATGCCGGCACGGCGATCAGAGGGAAGTAGAACACGATCACGTTCGGGTCCTCGGTCCGACTCAGGTTGCGCACGGTGACGTACGCGGCGGCGCTGAACCCGGCCCCGAGGATCGCGACGACCGTCGGCCACAGCGGCAACCCAGCCGAGACAGAGAACAACAGCTCGGGCTTGGTGACCAACACGACGCCCGCGAAGCTCGTCGCGATCGCGGCGATCAGCGACAACCCGACTCGCTCGCCGAGAATCGCCGCGGCCAGCAGCGCGGTCAGGACCGGATGGAGGTAGTGGAGCACCGTGACGTGGGCCAACGGCAGCTCGGTCACCGCATAGAAAAAGCAGCTCAAGCCACCGAAGCCGAGCAGGCCGCGCAAGACCAGCAGCCCGCGCCGGTTGCCCCAGACCGGAGTCCTCCGCCGCGCGAGCACGGCCCAGCTCAAGACCAACGTCACGATCGCGCGTGCGAAGACGATCTCCTGGCTCGGCAGGGTTTCGCCGGCGAGCTTGACGAGCACCGACATCAAGCTGCCCGCGAACCCGCACCCGATCATGTAGGCGGGGCCGGCAAACCGCTGCTCGGACACCGAACTGCTCATGCGAAGCTCGACTGACTCCTCACTTGTGCTCGAGTGCGGCTTCTACGCGAGCCAACTCGCCCTCGATCGAGCGGCGCATGGCCGGCGCGATCTGCTCCTTTAGCGCGCGGCGCAGGTGCGTCCTCGCCGCCTCGAGCTCGCCACGCTTCTCGAGGAGCAGCGCCAACCGCGAGTGGGCGCCGTAACTCTTCGGGTTGAGCTCGAGCGCCGCACGGATCAGCTTCTCCGCGACCTCGAGCTCGCCCTTGTGCACGTGAAGGACTCCGCGGGCCAGCCGCGCATCCCACCGATCGACTCCGCGAGCCGACAGATCGTCGAGGACTCGCTCGGCTTCCTCGAGCTTCTCGGCTTCGAGCAACGCGTGGACGAGCCTCAGCCTGCCCCAATCCGAATCGGGGTCGAGACGGAGCGCGAGCCGGCAATCGCCCTCGACCGAGCCCTGAAACAGGTGATGTGCGATAGCCTGTAGGTCGTCGAGCACCGCGTAGTCACGATGCGCGACTCCGAACCAACGATACGCCGGGTCGACGAGCAGACACCGGCCGCCGACGAACACGGCCGCGCAATCGTGGTAGACGACGTCGCCCCGGTAGTCGCGCTCGAGATGCACGTAGTAGGCCGCGAGACCGACGCTGCGCGCGAGAGCGAGATACAGCTTCGCGAGCTCTTGGCAGCTGAACGACTCCGCGGGAGCGTTCCACAGACCGAACACCTCTTCGGCCGTTCGCTTGCCGTAGCCGGGTTCGGTTTGCAGGCGGCTCGTCAACGCGCGGTGCAGCGCTCTCGCGCGCGCGAGCGGAGACCGGAGGTTCCCAACGAGTCCGGCCGCCCACCGGCGCATCCCGTCGCTGGCTCGGAACGGGTTCACGATCCGCGCTCGCTCCGCGTCGCTCGCGCGCCTGGCCAGCTCGGCCTCGAGCGCTGCGTCGGACCATCGCTTGGGTTCGACGGCATCGACGAACACGGGCTCGAGTCGGGACGCCCACTCGTTGCGCTTGTTCTCGACTGCGGCCAAGACGGCACTCGTGACCTCGCGCCGCTTCGCGATCGCAAGCATCGCGTCGAGCTGCGCGACCGCGTGCTCGAAGTCGCCGAGGAGCCAGTAGCAGTCCGCGAGGATCTCGCGCACGGCGGCATTGCCGGGGTCCAACCGCTCGGCCTCGCGCATTGTCTCCAACGCCTCGTCGCGCTTGCCGAAGCGCAGGAGCGTCATCCCGAACCGCGCATGTCCCTCCGCGAACAACGGTTCGAGGTCGATCGTCCGCCGATACAACGGCGCTGCATCGATGAAGCGCTTCTGAGCGTCGAGGCACGCGCCGAGCACGCTGAGCCACTTCGGCGTGTCAGGGCGCAGCGACAACGCCGTGCGCAGCGACAGCTCGGCGTCGGCGAGCTGCCCCGACGACAGCAAGAGCGCGCCGGCCGCGTAGCGCCCGTACCCGAATCGCGGTTCAGCGGCATTGACGGCAGCAAGTAGCTTCAGCGCGTCATCGCGCTTCCCTTGTGCGAACAGGCTCCAGGCACGGGTCACGCGTGCGGACGGGTCGTCGGGCGCGGCTTCGAGCGCAAGGAGCACGCAGCGGTTGACGACCGGAAGCGGCGCGAGGCGAAACCGGGCGTCGATGCTGCGACTCTTACGCTCGAGCGCGGGCGGCGACGGACTGATCCGGGCCCCGAGTTGCTCGACCTCGTGCTGGCGCGGCTGGATCCCGAGGCAGTCGAGGACCTGCTCGGCCGCTCGTGCCAGCACGATCGTCCACGACGGCCCTCGTGCCTGGACCGGCTTCGAAGCAGCGCCGTCGGCGACGGATAGGACAGTGGCGTGCAGGATCCGCTCGTCGCCGAGCCCGAACCTCGTCACGATCACCCGGTCGACGCGGGCAAGCCGACCGAAGCGCAGCGCCTGCACGCGATCCACGACCTGCTCGAGTCGCTTTCCGATCAGGTGGTAACCCGCGCGAATCGAATTCTCGGACAGCACGCGGACCCGCGCCACTGCCGCGAGCTTCTCGCTGAGCATGCCGCGGAGTCCGTTTTGCCAGTGTCGATACCCGGCTCCGTCCTGGCACTCGAACGGCAGAACCGCCACCGAAACCCGCTCGAGCTCCTGCGCAGCGAGCGGAAGGCAGAGCAGCAGGCACGCGACCGGCGTCAGGACCGACGACCTCATCGACATCATTTCGCGGGCCGAACCTATCGACCCGTGCGGCGGGGGACAAGAGGGCCGGCGTACAGCTGAGCAACAGGTGTCGCGATCCGAATCACGCGACTGCAGCGCGACGGACGCAAGGTCGAGGCGGGTTCGTGCCGATCTGAGATCACAGCAGGTTGTTGATTCGCCCGCCCCCAACGGTGGAGTCACGGAATGAGAGCAGTCCCGTTCTTCCTTCGTCTGCAGACCCGGCTCGTCGCCTTCGTCGTCTGCTGCGCCACCCTTCCAGGCATCGCGATTGCGTTCTTCGCGATGGACGGGATCTCCGTAGCGGTCACCGATGCGAGCGAGGCGAGAAACCGCATCGTCCTCGACCAGATCGAACGGACCCTCGTCCGCGACTTCGATACCGTCGGCCAGACCCTCGTGGACACGGCCCGCTCGCGCGACATCCACTCGGCCATCGACATCCAACACCACGGCGGTGTGGTTCCGGGAACGGTGCGGCGAGACCTAGAGGAGAAGGTCAAGGACTCGCCGCTGTGCGATCGCATCCTGATCGTGGACAAGCGGCTTACGAGCATCATCGACACCGGAGATCGCCCGTGGCCGATGGCGACGCTGCGCCGGTTGCTCGAGCCGGACTGGGAGAAGCATCAGCTCGTCCGGCACAGCGACTTCGAGATCGAGCAAGGCAGGTCGCGAATGCTCAGCGGAGCTCCGATCCGCAGCAGGTCCGACAACCGCCTGCTCGGTTACGCCGTCATGTTCACGAGCGCCAAGGAGTTGTTCCGGTCCGTCGCCAACGCGGCGCGCTCGGTCGGCGATGATACGTTCGCGTTCGTGCTCGACCAGAAAGGCCGTCTGCTCGTGCACTCGCGCTCGGTCGATCGGGGCACCGGTCAAGAGCCTGCCGAGGACGATGGCGTCGTGCGGGCAGCGCTCACGCACCAGCACGTGAGTTGGGGCCGGGCCGACGTCGCCGAGATCCCGCACTTCTACACCACTCGGGACTTTCTGCTCGAGCCGGGCTGGACGCTCGGACTCGCGACTCCGGTCGCGCAGTTCCTGCATCCGGTGACGTCCGGACAGAAAGTGCTGGCGATTACGACGGCGGTCACGCTCGTGTTCGTCGTGCTTGCGTCGTTGGTGTTCAGCTCGCGCTTGGTTCGCCCGATCACCGGGCTCCACAAGTCCGTCGACAGCTTCATCCGAGGAGAGACCACGTTCGTCGACGTCACGAGCGTCGACGAAGTCGGGTTGTTGTGCCAGGCCTACAACACGCTCGTCGAGGAGCTCATGGAAACGCGTCGAGCCGAGCCACAGCGAAGCCGGCAGGACGCACGAGTCGAAGCTCCCGAGACGCGATCCTGAGCGGCGATGAAACACCTGATCGTCGTCCTGACAGCGCTCGGATTGCTTGCGTACTCGACCTGGTACGCGCCGCGCCGGCCAGCCACGAGCCTGCAGGAAGAGCTCTCGCGAATCTCGTCCAGTGCGTTGGCCCACCGCGCCCGCGAGCTCGGCGACCCGAGCCGCGGCGCGATCCTGTTCCACGAGCCGCGGCTGTTGTGCACGAGCTGCCACACCAACTACCGGCAACCCTCGCTCGGACCGGACCTTGCCCATGCCCCGAAGGACGTCACCAGCGAGACGATCGTCGACTCGCTGCTGTATCCGTCGCGCACGATTCGAGAGGGCTACGAGCAGACCACGATCGTGCTGACGAACGGGGCCCGGCTCGCCGGCATCCTCGCGCACGAGGACAAGGAGACGCTCAGCATCCGCGACGCCGCAACCGGCGGCGAGCTGACGACTGTGCCAAAGGCGCGCATCTCCGAGCGCCTGGTCAGCTCGCAATCGTTGATGCCCGAGGGCCTCGTGAATCTGCTGGCCAGCCGAGTTCAGTTCTACGACCTCGTCAGCTACCTGATCGCGATCGCCGAGGGCGGACGCGACCGCGCGATCGAGCTCGAGCCTTCGGGCTCCGAGACCTTGCTCTGGAACTCGCCACGACTGGTCGACGGAAAGTACGCCGTCGACGACGACGTCGATCACGCCGATCTCATCCGGAACCTGGGTCCCGCCAGCGTCGAGCGCGGCCGGCGGATCTACGAGAGCGTCTGCGCCAACTGTCACGGCACCGACGGACAGACGAGCCGACTCTCGGTCGCACCCGCGTTCGGCACGGGGCAACTGCGCTACGGCACCGATCCATACAGCATGTATCTGACCCTGGCGCGAGGGAACGGCCGCATGGGTCCCCAGGTGTGGATGACCCCACGCGAGCGCTACGACGTCATCCACTACATCCGGGAGACGTTCCTCCGCGGGCGACCGGACTATCAGCAGGTCACCTCGAGGTACCTGGCCCGCTTCGACAGCGACGTCGCGCGGAAGAAGGTCGAGCACAAGGTCGAGCGCGACTACGGGCCGGCACTGACTTCGCAGCTCGGGAACGAACATGGTGTCGCGCTGACGATCCGACTCGACGAATCGACATCGATCAGCTACGACCTGCACACGCTCGACCTCGCAGGCGTTTGGAAGGGTGGGTTCCTCGATCTATCGGAGACCCTGCACGAGCGACTGCGTGGTGAGGGCCATCCGAAGCCCGCGGGCGCGCCGATCGCTGGTCTGGCTGTCTGGCGCTGGGGCCACGACGGGAAGGTCGACTATCCCTGTGACCAGAAGCCCGACCGCGGGCCGCTTCCGAGCGCGTGGCTGGACTACCGGGGGTATTGCCTGCACGGCGACCGAGTCGTGCTCTCCTACAGGATCGACGGCCGCCAGGTGCTCGAATCACCGTCGCTCGAATCGAACAAGCAGGTGTTCGGACACGACCTCGAGATCGGCCCCGGCCCGGCGCTCCGGCTCGTCGTCGGACAAGCCCCGATCCGAGCCCCGATTCAACCCGAGGGCTTCGGCGGCGTGTTCGAAATCGATTCGAAGCAGCGCATCGGCGCGACCGGCCCTGCACTGCGCACGCTCGCGGCGAGCGGGCAGATGCTCGAGGGCAAGCTCGGCGCCTTTGTCGCGAGTGCCGTCCATGGCCAGACGAAGGACCTGACGTGGAACGTCGACGCGAAGCAGCGCCTCGTCTTGGAGATTCCGGAGTCGAATGAGACCACGAGATTCCGGGTGCTTCGCTATGCGGGGTACCACAACGACCTCGGCACGTTCTACGAGATCGCGGCGAAGTCGGCGGCGGCAGCCAACCTGTCGAGCCTGACCGCCGGTGGGCCTCCCCGTTGGAACCAGCCGCTCGAAACCCGCGTGAGCCTCGGACGGGTCGAGCGGCCGTACGTCGTCGACACGATCCCGCTCCCGAACGACAACCCGTGGCACTCGTGGCTGCGGACGACCGCGCTCGACTTCTTCGACGACGGCCGGATCGTGTTCACGACGCTCGGCGGTGACGTGTGGATCGGCTCTTCGGTCGACACGCTCGACAAGATCTCGTGGCGCCGCTATGCGGCCGGCTTGTTCGAGCCGCTCGGTGTCGCAGTCGTCGACGGGGTCGTCTACGTGACGTGCCGCGACGGGATCATCAAGCTCCACGACGAGAACGGGGACTCGGAGGCCGACTTCTACGAGAGGTTCTACGCCGACGACGACGTGTCGACGTTCTTCCACGCGTTCAACTTCGACCTCGTGACCGACTCGGCCGGCAACTTCTACTATGCCAAGTCGGGACAGTACACCGACTATCGGCTGCCCGGGGCGATCATCCGAGTGTCACCCGACGGCAAGCGCGGCGAGGTCGTTTGCACGGGCCTGCGCACGCCGAACGGCCTCGGCGTGATCGCCGGCAAGCAGATCACGTTCTCCGACAACGAAGGCAACTGGATCCCGGCGTCCAAGATCACGATCGCCAAGCAAGGCGGTTTCCATGGATACGTGCCGACACTCAGCGGCGTCGACCGTAACGGAAACCGCTGGGGAGATCCGACGAGGGCGGGTGCAACGAAGCCGCCGAAGGACTTCGACCGGCCGATGCTGTGGTTGCCCCGCGATATCGACAACTCGAGCGGCGGGCAGGTCTGGGTCGACGACAAGCGGTTCGGCCCGTTGTCCGGGCGGATGCTGCACACGAGCTACGGCCAGCGCAACGTCCTGTATCTTTCGATCCAGGAGATCGACGGGGTCCACCAGGCGTCGGCCGTCGCGCTCCCGTACTTGTTCGGCCCGGGCATCATGCGAGCGCGCGTCAACCCGAGCGACGGCCAGCTGTACGTCACCGGCCTCAGCGGCTGGGGTAGCGGACGTCCGAAGGCGATGGACGGCGGGATCCAGCGGCTTCGCTACACCGGCAAGCCGTTCCGGATGGTCGAACACACGTCGGTCATCGCCGGCGGACTTCGCTTGCAGTTCGACTTCGCGCTCGACCGAGAGGCGGCGAGCCAGCCGGAGAGCTACCGCGCAACGGCCTGGAACTATCGCTGGAGCGAGAACTACGGCTCGGCGGACTACTCGCCCACGACCGGAGCGCCCGGGCGGGATGTCATCGCCGTTCACTCGGTTCACGTATCGGACGACCGAAAGACCGTCGAGCTGCGCATGCCGGCCGTGCGACCCGTCGATCAACTGCAGCTGCGCATCCGGGTCCGCGACGCCAACGGCCAGCCGTTCTCGCAGGACGTCTACATGACGATCCGCAAGGTCCCGAGCAAGTAGCCCTATCTCGACTCGGTCGCGGGACAGTTCAACGTCGGCGCGCTGTCTCCGGACATCGCGAGCAGCGTGTTGCGAACCTCGGCGATCGTCTCGTCGAGCGTCGACGTGCCGGCTGTGAGCCCGACGGTCTCGCTGCCGTCGAACCACGCTGGGTCGACGTCGGCGACGCCCTGCACGTGGTGGACCGGGATTGCCCTGGCCTCGCACGAGCGCACGAGCTGCTTGGTATTGTTCGAGTTGCGACCACCGACGATGACCATGACATCGACCCGATCCATCAGCCGTTCGAGCGCGAGCACGCGTTGCTTGGTCGGGTCGCAGATCGTGTCCTTCCACACGACCTCGGCATCGGAGTTCTGGCGCTCGATCTCGGCGACGATCTCGCGCGCAATCGCGGTCATGAACGTGCTCTGGGCGACGACCCCGAGCTTGGGGTACGGCCAGGCACGGACGTCAGCCAGCGACGACACGATCGTGTAGTTCTCCAGATCCCCGCAGATCCCACGGACCTCGACGTGCCCGGGCCGGCCGAGAACGATCACGTGGAATCCCCTCCGTTCGAGCTGCCGGGCAGACTCGTGGACCCTGACGACCAGTGGACACGTCGTGTCGATCAACTGCTTGCCGGCGGACTCGAGCTGGCTGCGCTCGAAATCGCTGATCCCGTGCGCGGTCACGAGCATCTTCTCGGTTTCGGGAAGCGAGCGGCGCTCGCCCTCGGCGACCATCCGGTAGCCGTGGTGTTTCAGCCGGTCGAGCACCACTTCGTTGTGCACGAGCTCGCCCCAGATCGTGATCTCGGGGGCGTCGCTGCGCTGCAACGCGGCTTCGAGCGCGTCCTTGACGCCGAAGCACATGCCCATCTCGCCTGCCTCGATGACTCTCATCTCTCACCTTCCCCCGTCCGAACAGCAGCGGGAAGCTTTTGGTCCCAGCAATGGTTCAAGAACCGACGTTGGACCAGACCTCGTTTCGAAACCAATCAGGCCGGCATCCACCCCGGCGGGGCCTTGAAGCTCTTGCTCCTTTGCGCCGCGGCCCGGGTCGCCGGCTTGGCATCGCGGATGACCTGCTCGAGCTCTTCCAGGTACGCGACGAACTGACGGCGTCCGGTTGCCGACAGACGCACGAGCGTCTGCGGGCGCCTGCCCTCGTAGCCCTTCCAGACCTCGACGAGCTCGGCCTCCAAGAGGACCTGGACGTGGCGTGACAGGTTGCCGTCGGTGAGCGAGCACAGCTCCTTCAGGTCGTTGAACAGGATCCCGTCGGGGCGCGTGATCAGCGCCGTCAGGATCCCGAGCCTGGCCTTTTCGTGCAGCACACGATCGAGACCGGTGTAGGCGAAATGACCGGCTTCAGCGCTGCGCTTGCGCCCCTTACCGCGCGAACTCATCGACCCTCCTCTCGATGCGTGAGTAGAACACCCATGCGAGCGCGAGCTGGCCGACGCCGAAGCACAGCCCCATGCCCCACGGTGAGACGAACTCGTGGGCGGCCGACAACATCAAGCCGCCCGACGTCAGATACCAGAGCGCAACCCAACCGACAGCCTTCGGCAGATGCAGCCGCGACGAGAACAACCCGAGCGCGTAGAACATCGCCCACAGTCCCGGCAGCAGCCTCGGAGAGGTCTCGATCAGGCACGCGGTCGCGATCGCGCCGGCGAGCCACGCGGGAACGAACTGGACCACCGCGCTGCGCGTTCGCCCGCGATCCGCGGAGCTGGTCGCCGCGCAATAGCCGTAGACGAGGTCCGCGCAGCAGATCGAGATGCACACGCTGGCGACGACCACCCAGTAGACGGCGAACTCCGTCCCGGTCCTCGGCGACCAGACCACGGGCTGCAGAAGTGCGGCGCAAAGACCGATCAGGCCGGTCATCGCCACGGGCCACGACCGGTAGCCGCGAAAGACCTCGCTCTTGAGCAGCTGAGCGTGGATCTCGGAGATTCGCGAAACGGCTTCATTGAGTTCCATACCCATCCCCTTTCAGCTCGGGCGCCGACTACCATCGGCTTTGCTCGCAACAGGCAACTACTTTACGTTGCAAAGTATGCCTGTCAACAACTGGCGAAAAATGTTCGCAAGCCCCGGTGCCATCGCACCCTGGCGGCGGCGATCAGCCGAGGACGAGCGGCCCCGGCTCGACGTCGAGCGGCTCCTGCCCCCGCCGAAACACCCGGGCTCTGCCGCCGACGAGCGTGACCCGATCGTCTTCGACCCGCAGGTGGGTGGCCTCCCACAACCCGACGACGGGCGTGTCGTTCATCTCGTGGAACTCGCGAATGCGGTCCTCGCGCGTCTCGCCGAAGTGCTCCTCGAACGCGTCCCCGTGCCGGATCCAGACCTGACCCGGGTAGTAGTGTGTGTTGATCTGGAACGCCACGAACCCGAACGTCTCGAAGCTCACAGGCATCGTGATCGGCATGTCGTTGGTCGTCTGCATCGTCGGACACGCGACGTTGGTCCCCGCCGACACACCCATGAACGGCACACCGCCGCGCACGGCTTCGCGGATCGGCTCGATCAGGCCCAGGTCCCAAAGCTGCGCGGTCAGCCGGAACGTGTTGCCGCCGCCGACATAGATCGCCTCGGCGTCGGCAACGGCCGCGACCGGATCGTCGTGGCGATGGATCCCGTCGAGCTCGTAACCGGCGGCGAATCCGGCCTCGGTCATGTTGCGCACGTAGCCGTCATGGTCGGCGAGCGCGTAGGGCACGAACAGGATCTTCGCGATGCCCCCGAAGTGCGCGCGCATCTCGGACACGAGAAGCGCGCGACGTTCGGGACTGCGATAGCCACCGCTGCCGAGCAGGAGTTTCATGCGGTAGATCTCAAGCGATGCGCCGTGAATTGCAAGCAGCCCCGAACGCCATTCTCCCGCAATCACGCACGCGGCGCGGTGACACCATTTGTCCCCGAGACAATTGGTATCATGCGCGCATCGGAACCGGCCGACAGCCGCGATCGCAGAGCTTTCGAACGAATCCCAACACGCTAGACTACTGTCTGGCATGCGAACCAGTACGTTCGTGACAAAAGAGCGCTGGAAGCGGCCGAAAGCCAGGAGCCAGTTCCTGGGTCTGGTCCCCGACCTCGTCGTCGAGATCCTCTCGCCTTCGTCGAGCAAGCGAGATCGAACCCAGAAGAAGCGCATCTACGAACGGAACGGCGTACGCGAGTATTGGCTCGTCGATTCGAGACGGCGTCGGATCACACGCTTCTTGTCCTCGGACGGGCGATTCGAAGCAGGGGTCCAGTTCCATGTCGGTGAGGAGCTGACGTCGAGCGTGTTGCCAGGGTTCGCGATCTCGGTCGCCGAAGCCGTGGCCGACGAATAGCGGACCGGTCCGCTCCCCGCGGCGCGGCGTGCCTATCGGATCGCGCGTCGCAACGGAATGACCGTCAGGCGCCAGTCGTCACCGAAGAACAGCTTCTTGTTCACGGGTTCGTAGCCCGGAACCTGGACGTGGAGCTCGTACTCGCCGCGCGCGCTCGTGTGAGTCGAGAGCTGGAATTCGACAGCCAGCGCGCGGTGCCAAGCACCGGGTCCGCGCAGCTCGATGCTCTTCGGATCGACGGGCACGCGGGCCGTGCCGTCGCGAAACTCGAGCAGCGTCCCGTAGGTGCGGGGGACCGTCAGCGTGATCGACCCGCCACCGGCCGGCACCCGGACTCGTTTCTCGATTTCGTGAATCCCCCGGATCCGCAGGCGATGCTCGCCGGGCAAGCAGCGGAACCACGCCACGCCATCCCCTCCAGACCTCCAGCTGAGGCTGAGGTTTCGATCGACGCCATCGGGGGTCCGCACCATCAGGGGAACAAGGGGCACGTGACGCCCCGCACCTGCACGATCGACCGTGTGAACGCGGAACTCGACCGGGTCCGGAACACGGAGGTCGAGCGGTTTGGCAGGAACCGAGACTTCCCACTGCGCACCGATGCCCTGCGCGAGCACTAGGTAACGACCCGGCAACAGGCCCTCGAGCTCGAACGGCTCGGCACGGCCGGTCGGCCATCGCTTGCGTCGAGTCGCCGTGCGCTCGACCTCGCCGACGAGCGGTTGCCGGTCGAGCGGCACAGCCAGCAAGCCCACGTAGACGCGCTTCCAGGACGGCGGCACGGTGAGAGTCCCGCGCAGAACATGGGACGGAGCCGAGAGCCGCGCGTCGGGCTTCGCGCACACGAGCGTGACGCGTGTCGTGTCGCCTGCAGAGACTGTGGCCGAGGCTTGCGCGAGCACGAACCGCTCGGACCTCGCCGCGGCGCGTTCGCCGAGCTCGACAGCGACCTCGTACTCGCCGACCGGCAGACCCGTGACCGTCGCCGACTCCGACTCGAGCTGGCCATCGCGCAAGCAGCGCCCGTCCTTGTCACGAACCCTCAGATGCGACCGAAGCGTCCGAGGAGCCTTCGACACGTTCACGTCGAGATCACCGCCGGGATGCAGATACACGAATCTTGCGCCGCCATGTTCATGATCGAACTCGAGCTCGGCCCAGGCATAACCCGGAGCGCGGACCCGATAGCTTCCTTGGTTCAGCGTGCCAGGCATGACGAGAGGCGAGTCGCCGGCCGTGAGTCGCGATGCAAAGAGATCGGGGAAACGGAGGTCGAGCACCGGCACGAGTTCGGGAGCCACTCCGGTCACGGCGACGATCTCGACACCGCGCACGTGCGCTCCCGACTTCGCGTCGAGGACCGCGAGCTCCCCCCTCGGATGAGCCACCACGGCGAGCGAGACCGACGCCTGTTCGCGCGTGCACTCCCACTTCTGGTACTCGAGCATCGTCGCCCATGAGTCGAGCCGAATCTGCGCGACCTCGACCCGAGCTGCCCGCGCGAGTGCGAGCGAGAAGCGGCCATCGCGGATCGGAACGACGCGCCGGGCTCGCCCGACGCGAACGTAAAGCTCGCCGTCGCCGGGCGCGAGCCGCGCCTTCGTCGCCAGGTCTTCGAGCACGACTGTTCCAGCCACCTCGAACGGCCCGCCACTCTTCGCTGGATTCGCCGTGCGATGGATCGCATCCGGTAGATCGTTCTCGGCATTCGCGGCCGAGCCGGCCGGTGTGATCGCGAGCGGCTCGTTCCGCTGCTCCTTGGGACCAGCGAGATCGATCGCGACGGACACAGCGAGGAACACGAGCATCGCTGCGGCAACGACGATAACGAGCTTCTTGATCACGATGATCCCCGGAAGCGTCACCCCGCCGACCGCGGCACCGAGTCCGGCTGCCGGAACCAGCGACCGCTGCCAGCGCTCACGGTCGCCGCCGTAGCGGTCGTCGAGCGCAACACGCAGCCGCGCGAGCCCGAGCCGAATCCGACTGCGGACCGTGTTCACGGGAGCACCCGTGCGCTTCGCGATCACGCGGGGCGGTTGGTCTTCGAAGAACCGCAGCCAGATCGCCGTGCGCAACGGCTCGCCGAGCCCGACGACCGCATCGAGCACGTCGCGCCGGATCTCGGCGTTGGCGACGACATCGACGGTCGCTGGACTTTCGGCTTCGCCCGACTCTGCAAGCACCCGCTCGCGGGCACGGCGGCGTGCATCGGTGCGGCGCCGGTCGCGGAGCAGGTTCGCGAGCGCGGCCAGCAGCTGGCGGCCCGGCGTGCGCCGGAGCCACGCCTCGTGCGCGGCCTCGTCGGCCGCGTCGTCGTCGTTGAGAAGCGCGCGGGCCAGCGGCCGGATCGCCGCGGCTCGTCGCATCAACTCGGCAACCGGTAGCGGATGTAGCTCGGTGTTGCGGTCCATTGCGGTGCTGACGTCGGCCCCGCCCAAATCGATCACCGAAATCCCTGCAGAATCGTGGACCGAACAGCTTAGCTCGACGCCGACGAAATCGATCGCCAGATTCCGACCGGCGCCGAGCAGGGAACCGAGATTCTTGCAAGAATCCTGGGCCGCCGCGTCGTTGCAATTCTGTCCCCGGGACAAAACATGCAACGAAGGGCGCTCGTTGAACCTTTTGTCCCCGAGACGATTCATGCAACGAACCATTCGCGCCGTCGCCATCCTGGCATCCCTCGCCCTCGTCGTTCCACCTGCGGCCGCCCAGGGCACGAAGGCCGACTACGCACGCGCCCGGACGCTTGCCCAGAAGCTGCGCAACAAGGTCCACCAGGAGCGGCTCGTCCCCCACTGGATCGCGAACGAGCGCCTGCTCTGGTATCGCCGCGAGCAGAAGTCCGGGACGAGCTTGGTGCTCGTCGACACCGCGACCGGCCAGCGACGGCCGGCGTTCGACCATGCGCGCCTCTCGGCCGCGCTCGCGAAGGCGGCCAGGCGCAACGTGCGTGCGACCGACCTGCCGCTCCAGAACGTCGAGATCGATGACGGCATCACGAAGCTCGCGTTCGATGCGTTCGGGTCGCGCTGGTCGTGCAAGCTCGACGGCTACGAGCTCGAACGCACCGGCAAGGCACGCCCGCGGCGCAACGACGGGCGCAATCGGCGGCGCCGCCGCGGAGGCGGGTTCCGCGGGCGCCGGCCTCGCCGTCCTCGCGTCGCGCGCTCGCCCGATGGCAAGCTCTCAGTCTCGGTTCGTGACCACAACCTGTGGCTCGCGCACACCGGCTCGAACGGGTCGGAGCCCACGCAGCTGACCAGCGACGGCACCGAGGCCCTAGCGTGGGCCGCGCCGACCTTTGCACCAAACGGGCGGTTGCTCGCTTACCGGCGCACACCCGGAAACGTCCAGGACGTGTACCTGATCGAGTCGTCGCCGAAGGACCAGCTCCGCGCCAAGCTGCGGACGCGGCCCTACGCGCGCCCGGGTGACGAGCTGCCGGGCTACGAGATGTGGGTGTTCGACGTCGATCACGGAGACAAGCAGAAGATCGACGCCGGCATCATCGACCAGCGCCCGCCGCGCCTGCGGTTTCGCAAGGACGGACGCACGTTCCTGTTCGAGAAGCGGGAACGCGGGCACCAGCACTCGCGCGTATTCGAGGTCGACACCGAGACTGGCGCGGTCCGCACGATCATCGACGAACGGGCCAAGACGTTCATCGACGACTACCACAAGCACTACCTGCACTACGTCGGCGACGCCGAGCAGATCCTGTGGGCGTCCGAGCGCGACGGCTGGAACCACATCTATCGCTACGACGCGGTCAAGGGCTCGCTGCTGAACCAGGTCACCCGCGGCGAGTTCGTCGTGCGCGGCGTCGACCGCGTCGACGAGGAGGCGGGCCGGATCTGGTTCCACGCGAGCGGCCGCCGCACCGGCGAAGACCCGTATCTGATCCACTACTACCGGGTGAACTTCGACGGAACGGGCCTGATCGCGCTGACCGAGGGCAACGGCAACCACACGCTCCAGTACTCGCCGAGCCGGCGCTACTACGTCGACACGTGGTCGCGCGTCGACCTGCCGCCGAGACACGTGCTGCGTGAAGCCGAGTTCGCGCGCAAGATCTGCGACCTCGAGACCGCCGACGTGAGCGAGCTGCTGGCGACCGGCTGGACCTACCCCGAGGTGTTCACGGCGAAAGGCCGCGACGACAAAACCGACATCTGGGGCGTCGTCGTGCGCCCGACCAACTTCGACCCGAGGAAGAAGTACCCGGTGCTCGAAAACATCTACGCCGGCCCCCACGACTCGTTCGTGCCCAAGACGTTCCGCTTCTGGCGTGGCATGAACGCGATGGCCGAGCTCGGGTTCGTGGTCGTGCAGATCGACGGCATGGGCACGAACAACCGCTCGAGAGCGTTCCACGACGTGTGCTGGAAGAACATCGCCGACGCCGGCTTCCCCGACCGGATCCGCTGGATCCGCGCCCTCGGCGCCCGCTACCGGAACCTCGACCTCGACCGCGTCGGCATCTACGGGACGTCGGCGGGCGGGCAGAGCGCGCTCGGGGCGCTCTTGTTCCACCCGAAGTTCTACAAGGCCGCGGTCGCCGCCTGCGGCTGCCACGACAACCGCCTCGACAAGGCGTCGTGGAACGAGCAGTGGATGGGTTACCCGGTCGGCCCGCACTACGCGGCCCAGTCGAACATCACCAACGCGCACAAGCTCGAAGGCAAGCTGATGTTGATCCTCGGCGAGCTCGACACCAACGTCCCGCCCGAGTCCACGCTCCGCGTCGTCGACGCGCTGGTCAAGGCCGACAAGGACTTCGACTTCGTGTTCCTTCCTGGCGCCGGTCACACGAGCGGCGGCGCCTACGGCAACCGCCGGCGCATGGACTTCTTCGTGCGCAATCTCCTCGGCGTCGAGCCGCGTAGCCGCTGACGCGGCTGCCTGGTTCTGCAACGAGTGCCGGGCGCCGCTGTCGCAGAGCACGACACAGGACGACGCGGACTGCGGCCAGCTACGCGAACACGATCAAGTCTCGGCGTGTCCTGATTCGATAGCTGGGCATGTGCCGGGCAACCCCGCCGGCACCGACTCTCTTTCGAGGACACCCCCAATGCCGCGCACTGCCCTGGCTCTGTTGCTGCTGTTGACTACCGGATGCTGGTCGATCGACACCATCGATCTCGACAAGGTGAGCGAGAAGACCGGCCTCGAGCTGACCCACGACAACGCACCGCGGGACGCCAAGCCGATCGCGTCGCTGTCGGTCTACAAGACCGGCTTCTACCTGTTCGGGATCGCTCCGGTCGTCAGCGCGACCCTCGAGGACGCCGTCGATCGCTTCGTCGCCAAGGCCAGGAAGCTCAAAGCCGACGGCATCTCCGACATCGAATACGAGTTCGTGCCGCCGTCGCCGACACGATTCCTCGTGTTCCCGGTCCCCGACTGGTCGGCGACCGTGTGGTTGCACGGTATGGCCTACGAACGCCCCGGCGTCGAGACTGCGGCCGACGCGGTCCGCGCGCGCGAAGCCAGGGAGCGCGAGGAAGCGCGG
>Ga0210086_1000489_pt1 | contig 22679 bp, 9 predicted proteins | sample China_Galinas_PW_3_FD_184867 | JGI IMG/M metagenome (GOLD analysis project Ga0210086, IMG submission 184867) | Wetland microbial communities from San Francisco Bay, California, USA, that impact long-term carbon sequestration - China_Galinas_PWB_D2... | ecosystem: Environmental > Aquatic > Marine...
CACGCCCGGGCAAGCCGCCGCCATGGCCACCGCGTACGGCACCGCGTGGTACGGCCTGCACGACCTGGCCGGGATCGAGGCCGGTGATCGCGTGCTGATCCACTCCGGCACCGGCGGCGTGGGGAAGGCAGCGCTAGCCATCGCACACCGGGCGGGCGCCGAGATCTTCGCCACGGCGGGTAGCCCGGCGCGGCGGAAAATACTGCAGGAGATGGGAATCGAGCACGTCTACGATTCCCGGAGCACGCAGTTCGCCGCAGAGATCCGCAGCGACACCGACGGCCGCGGCGTCGACATCGTGCTGAACTCCCTGACCGGCGCCGCGCAGCGCGCAGGGCTGGAGCTGCTGGCCGACGCCGGGCGGTTCGTGGAGATCGGCAAGCGCGACATTTACGGCGACACCCGGGTTGGGCTGTATCCCTTCCGCCGGAACCTCACTCTGTACGCCGTCGACCTGGCGCGGATGTGTCAAACCCATCCGCAGCGGATCAACAAGCTGCTTCGCAAGGTGTTCGAGCTGGTGGAAGCCGGCGAACTGCCGTTACTGGAGTGCACCGACTACCCACTTGCCGACACCGCCAATGCGATTCGGGTGATGGGTGCCGCAGAGCACACCGGAAAGCTGGTGCTCGACATGCCGCGGACCGGACACAGCACCGTGGTGGTGGCGCCGGAGCGGGCCCATGTCTTCCGCCGCGACGGCTCCTACGTCGTCACGGGTGGCCTCGGCGGGCTGGGGTTGTTCCTGGCAGCGGAGATGGCCAAAGGCGGCTGCGGACGGATCGTGCTCACCGCGCGCTCGAACGTCACCGCCAAAGCCCAGCAGGCCATCGACGGCATCCGGGCACACGGGACGGAAGTCGACGTGGTGTACGGCAACATCGCCGAGGCCGACACCGCTGCGCGCGTGGTGGCCGCGGCGACCGGCACCGGGCTTCCGCTGCGGGGGGTGCTGCATGCGGCCGCGGTGGTCGAGGACGCCACCCTGACCAACATCACCGACGATCTGATCGACCGCGACTGGGCGCCAAAAGCTTACGGGGCGTGGCATTTACACCATGCGACAGCTCGCCTGCCGGTGGACTGGTTCTGCTCCTTCTCGTCCGCGGCTGCGCTGTTGGGCTCGCCCGGCCAGGGTGCCTACGCGGCGGCCAACAGCTGGCTGGACGCCTTCACCCACTGGCGGCGCGCTCAGGGCCTCCCGGCCACTGTGATCGCCTGGGGCGCCTGGGCGGAGATCGGCCGTGCGGCGTTCCTGGAAGAAGGCGGCGCCACGATGATCGGGCCCGCGGAGGGGGCGCAGGCGTTTGAGACGCTGTTGCGCTACGACCGCACCTACAGCGCCTACACCCCGACCAAGGGCCCATCATGGCTGGCGGCGCTGATTGCCCGCATCCCGTTTGCCGAGGCGCTGCGGGCGGCGGGCGTAGAGAGCTCTGCCGACGGCACCGCCCTCCGCGACGAGCTGAGGTCGCTGTCCAACGACGAGTGGGCCATCCGGCTGCGGCGTCTGGTGGCCGAGCAGGCGGGGCTGATCCTGCGCCGATCCATCGATATAGACCGCTCGTTCTTCGAGCACGGCCTGGACTCTCTCGGCAACCTCGAGTTGCGTACGCGTATCGAAACCGAAGCCGGCGTGCGCCTCACGCCCAAGACCATCGCCACCCACAACACGGTCCGGGCGCTGGCCGAGCACCTGTCAGACACGCTGTCGGCCGAACTGAGCGTGTGAGTTACTCGCTGATCCAGTGGTTTTCAGACGACGCAGCGCTGAGCAGAGCGTGAATCACCTCGATCGTTTTCTCCGGTCGTGGTGAGTGCGAGTGATGCATGATCTGCAATCGGTCCGCGAAAGTCAACGTGGCGTATAGGTCGACGCCCGCGGCAGAGGCGGTGTGCAGTTCGGTCTCCAGCCCGTCCGCGGTCACGTTCGGCGGGGTCGGCATGGGCGGGACGGATCCGCCGTCGGTCGCCATCACGACCTCGGGCAACCCGGGCGGGCTACCCGCGTACTGCAGGGTGAAGTGAAGCAACGACTGCTGAATGAGGCCTTCTGACAGGTCCGCTCGGAATGTCTCGACGACATCGGCTGCCAGCTCCGCCAATTCAGTGCCCCGCTTGATTTTCGCGAGATATGTGGCAACACCCAACGGATTCGTGCTCGCGGTCGCGTCCACCGGTGGGGTCAACAGGTGCCGCAGGTCGACCGGATAGAGGTAGGGAATGGGTATATGCGGGGTGTCACGGACCTGCCACTCGGCCAGCAAGACGGCCGCCGCGACCACGGAGTTGAGGCTGAGCCGGTGGTCGCGGCTGAACGCGACGACGGTCCGGGTCTCCCGCTCGGTCAACCGGCAACTGGCGGAGGGAACCAGTGTGGGGACGGCCGGATTGCCGCCTGCGGCGTTTCGCCCCGACGGAGGCAGTTCGTAGGCGAACATCGCCTCCATCAGCCGCTCGAACCCGGACCGCGATTGCTTGCGGATGCCCCGGTTCTCCAGCACGACTTCGAGCGGTTCGGGTGCGGGCTGGGCGACGACAGGTTCGACGCCACCGGTACACACCGCCTCCGTATAGAACGACAACAACTCCGTCAGAAGCGCGACGTGGTGCTGACCGTCCGTCAGGCAGTGATGGGTGTACAGCGTCACATCGGCGCCGCCGTCGGAGAGTTTCACGCGCAGATTTGCCAAAGCCGCGGCTTGGTCGAGTCGCTCGTTCGACGAGGGCCCGTCGGCGCCCTCGACCCAGATACCGGGATGCAGGAAATCGTCGACGACGATGTGGTGCAGGCCGTCGGGTCGGGTCTCGAGCCGGCCTGCCAGCACCGGATGGCCCTGGAGAAGCGTGTCGAAGGCAAGCGACATCGCGCCGACGTCGACTGGACCACTCATGTGCACAGTGCCGCCGAAAAACGTCTGACTTTGCGCGAACATCTCCTCGCTGGGCGCGAGCTTGCGAAGGACCGAAGCTGAAAACATCACCGCGTACTCGCCTTTCGATAACCCAGAACCAGCGGCACCACGCAGACGGCCACGATGCCGCCGGCCCACAGCGCGGTGGCTGTCATCGGCCACGCAACCGGGCCGCCCAGCGACAGTCCGCGCATCGTCTCGATCGCATACGACATCGGCTGATGTTCGACGACTGGCTGAATCCAGCGCGGATATTGCTGCAGCGGAACGAATCCCGTGCAGAAGAAAATGCCGAGCGTGTTGACCAACGCGATCGCCTCGACCAGTGTCGTCGTCGCCGAATAGAACGCGGCCGCGGTGACCAGGGCGGCGAAGGCCAACCCGAAAACGACCGGAACCATGAGCCAGGCCACCGCTGCCGGCCAGCCCTGCTCGAACCGAAATCCCAGCAGCATCCCGGTGATCAGGATCACGACGGTGGTGACCAGAATCCGGACCTTTTCGGCGACGAACCGCGACAACAGCCCCGATGCGCGGTGCACGGGCAGCACCCACAGCCGGGCGAGCAGGCCGTCGGCGCGCTCGCCGATCAGGGCGACGGCACCCACTGACGATCCGGAGATCGTCGCGACGACGGCGACCATCGGGACGCTGCCGTACAACGCGTCGTGGCCGGTGATCGTCGTGATCTGGCGGCCCAGCACCGTATCCAACGTGACCAGCAGCAGGATCGGAACGATCAACGTCTGCAGGACGGTCGCCAGGTCACGACCCCACCGCAGAAGAAGCCGCCTGGTCAGCACCAGGGTCTGTGGCACCAGCACGCGCAGCGCGTTCTCGGAATGCACTGCGCGCGAACCGGTTCGGATCCCGGGGTCCAACAATGCACCGGGTGCTCCGGGGTGTGTCACCGCCATCACGGCCGCCTCAACAGCGCGACGGCCGCCGCGGGCACCAGCACCGCCAGCAAGCCGAGCAGCCACCAGAACGTCGGCCCCAGCACCGCCCAGGTCACCTCCCCTGACGCGCCCGTCGCGTCGCCGGCCAAGGCCCGCAGCGCCAACACCCATTGTGAGATCGGCTGATCACGCACGATGGGCTGGATCCAGTCCGGGAACTGTTCGGCCGGCTGAACGCCGACGGACAGCAGCCCGAAGATCAGCTGCGGTCCCATCAGCAGCGGCGTGGTGGACTCCGGGTTCTTGGCGCTGGTGCCGATCAGGTCCGCCAGTAGCGACAGTGTCACGCCGATCAGCAGGACCAGCAGACAGAAGCCGACGATGTAGGCCGGGCCGCGGTGGAACCGGAACCCGATGACGTAACCACATATCAGCGCGATACTCAGCCCGATGACGCAGCGGTACACGCTGGCCGACATGCGGGCGGCGAAGGGTGTCGACGGCGCGATGGGCATCGAGCCGAATCGGCGGTTGATGCCCCGGGCCGCGTCGGTGGCCGCACGGAACGCACCAGAGATGGAGGCGAATGAAATACCCTGCAGCACAATGAGAGGCGTGAGGAACTGGGCGTAGCTGCTCATCCCGTGGGTGGCCGACCCCATCACCTGGTTGAGCGGGATGTAGAAGCCAGCGGTGACGATCACCGACGCTGCGATCGCGGTGACCAGCTCCCCGTTCCGCAGGGTGGGTACGATCGACCGGGTGGTCAGCACCCACCACTGCTGCATCAGCGACGGTTGCGGCCGCACCACGCCCGGCACTGTCATGACATCGCGTCTGTCGCCGAGCGGTCCGGCTCGTTCGCCGAATCCTTTGTCAAAGCCAGGAACACGTCATCGAGTGAGGGCCGCCGCAGCGCAACGTCCTCCAGATCGATGTCGGCGGCGTTGAGCCGCCACATCGCCTCCATGAGCGTGGCGGGGCCGTCCGGTGCGGGAATGGCGATCCGGTCCGATGAACCGTTGACCGCGGCCCTGTTCTCCTCCGGCAGTAATGAACCCAGCGCCTCGGCCATCGCGGCCAGATCATCGAGATCGCGCGGCACCAGTTCGCAGTAGGAGCCGCCGGTACGTTTCTTGAGTTCGTCGGCGGTGCCCTCCGCGATGATCGCGCCGTGGTCGATGACGATGATCCGATCGCTCAGCGCGTCCGCCTCCTCCAGATACTGGGTGGTCAGCAGCGTGGCAATGCCCGCGGCCTTGAACCGCGACACCAAATCCCAGACGCTTTGCCTGCTGCGCGGATCGAGGCCCGTGGTGGGCTCATCGAGGAAAACCACCTCGGGCCGAACCACCAGCCCGCAGCCGATGTCGATTCGCCTCCGCATCCCCCCGGAATATGTGCCGACCCGCCGATCCGCGGCATCGACCAGGTCGAAGTCCCTTATGAGTTCGGTCGCCCTGGCCCGGGCGGCCGACTTGCGCAATCCCTGTAGCCGGCCGAACATCACCAGGTTCTCGTAGCCGGTCAGCATGTCGTCGATGGCCACCTGCTGACCGGTGAGCATGATCGACCGCCGCACGCCGGCCGGCTCCGTCACCACGTCATGGCCGGCGACCAACGCGCGGCCGCGGTCCGGTCGGGTCAGCGTCGACAAGATGTCCACCGTGGTGGTCTTGCCCGCGCCGTTGGGCCCGAGCAGGCCGATCACCTCGCCCTGGTCGACTTCAAAACTGATGTCACGCAACGCATCGACGCGGCCGTACGACTTACCGATGCCGTCGACGACGACGCCTCTGTTGGTCATTGCCCCTCCCACGGTTGCGACCTAGCCGTCCAGCGCCGAAAGGTCCACCAGCGCGAATCGCTCATAGTCGGTGACGGTCCCGTCGGAATGTTGCGACGCGGCGACCGCATCCTGCGTCAGCTCGCGCAGCGCCACCGGGAACTGATCGGCGAGCGCTTCTGCCTCCGCTCGCCCGAGGCGGCGGCTGTCATACCACCAGTCGGTGTGCAGCAATCCAGAAGTGCGGTAGACGCGGAGTTCGATCGCGTGGCCAAGGCCGGGCAGCATGTCACGAGCCGGCATCGTCGGGTCCATGTCGAGACGCACCGGCCCGTCGACCGCGGGCAGCTCGGGGATGGTGCCGACATAGGAGAAGAAGATGTCCGCTCGGGGATGGCCGGCGAGCCGGCGGGCGGTCGGGGCATACACGTATCGCAGAAGCCCGTGGCCGATCCCGTAGTGCGGCACCGCTTCCAGCGTGCGGTGCACGCCGTCGAGCGTGTCCGTCGCAACGGCGTTCTCGCGGCAGTCGACGGGAATAGGGTAGACGGTGGTGAACCAGCCGACGGTGCGGTGCAGATCCACATCCGGTTTGAGCACCAACCGCCCGTGCCCGGCGAGGTCCACCGCGGCGACACCCTCGCCGACCGCCCGCGCGATCGTACGGCCGAGCGCGGCGAGCAGTATCTCGTCGGCGGCTAAGCGCAGGCTGCGCTGCGCCTCGTCGACCGCGGCGGTCAGTTCGCCTGTCAGCACGCAGGACAACTTGGCCAGATCGTCGGCGTGCGGCGGCTCGGTGACGTCCCGGTCGGCCAGCCGCAATGTCGACGTCTCGGCGCCGCCGAGCCAGAACTCTCGGCTTTCCAGCACCGCGGGGTGGGCGGCGAGGGCCGCGCACCGAGTCGACCATTCCCGCCACGTCGTGCCGACCGGCGGCAGCGTGATGTCTTGCCCAGCGAGCCGCCGGCCGAACGCGGTGAAGATGTCGGCCATCACGATCTCGCGTGATGCGTTGTCGCCGGCAAGATGGTGCACGGTGACCGCCAGATAGGACGAACCATCTTGGGCGCCAACGATGTGCGCGGCAGTCATCGGTGTGTGCGAGCCGTCGCGCCCGGTGACGAGTTCGTCGAGGATGGCAAGCACCGTTTCCCGTTCGTTGCCGCCGCCGGCAAGCGTGCGGATCGACAGGTCGGTGAACTCCTGCTGCGGCCCGATGTGCTGCTCCCACGTGCCGGCGCGTTCGACGATGCGCAGACGAAGCGCCTCGTGGTGGTTGACGACGGCGGTCAGCACTGCGCGGACGTCGTCGGTCGACACCTCTGGACCCAGCCGCAGGATAAGCGGAACGCACCAGCGCCCGGCGTCGCGCAGCCCGCATTCCAGAAAACGCGAAATGTTGGGCGGGACGGGCGGATTCTCCATATCGCCGCTGGCGGTGGCCAGCCCGCGCGCCCCGTAGCGGGCGGTCAGCGCTGCGGCCAGGCCGGCCACCGTGTGGTGCTCGAACAGGTCGTGCGGTGAAATATCAAGACCCTCTTTGGCCAAGGTGGTAGAGATGCCGATCGCGCTCACAGAATCTCCGCCGAGTTGGAAGAAATCGGCATTGCGGTCGATCGACGCCAGACCCAGCGACTCGGCCCAGATGCGTTGCAACGTCACCTCGATCTGCTGCTGCCGAGTCGGCGCTGCCCCGTTGCCGGTGGGGGCACCGTTGGTGGACGGCGACGACGTGGGGCCGGATGGGATAGGGCCGTCGCGGTCATCGGCTCTGACCTTCGGATCGACCCAATGCTTCTGCCGTGCAAAGGGATAGCCGGGCAGCCAGACACGTTGAGGATCCTCGCCCCGCAGGCGTGCCCAGTCGGCGTCCACGCCAGCGGACCATAATTGGCCCAGGCCCAGCAGGAAAGCGTCGCGGTCATCACGATTCTGAAGGTGGTGACGCATCAACCGAACGGCGTGGTGCTCGCTGGACCACCGCGGTTGGCGCGCCGCGGATGCCGTCAGGGTCCCGCCGGGGCCGACCTCCACCAGAACCCGATGCGCGTCCGCGAGCACGGTGTCGAGCTGGTCGGAAAACTTCACGGTGGCCCTGATCTGACGGGCCCACCGGGCCGGATCGGTCGCCTCTTCGTCCGACATCCACGTTCCGGTGATGTTCGAGAGCAGCGGGATGGTCGGTGCGCGAAGCGTCAGGCCGCGCAGGATCGTTTCGAACTCCGCGAGCACGGGATCCATGGAGCTGGAATGGAATGCGTGTGACGTGCGCATCCTGCGGGTGAGCACGCCACGCTCGGTGAGACGACCCTCGAAGTCGCGGATCGCCTCCGCACCCCCGCCGACCACGCAGTTGCCGGGGTCGTTGACCGCGGCGATGTCCAGGCCCGGCGCCAGGTACTCCGCCACCGCGTCAGGGGAAAGCGCGACGGCCACCATGACGCCAGGCGCCGCGGCATGCATCAGCCGGGCCCGCGCGGACACCGCCGTGATTGCGGTGGGCAGGTCGAACACGCCCGTCAGGGTGGCCGCGACGTATTCGCCAATGCTGTGCCCGGCCAGCGCCCCTGCCCCGATGCCGTAGGACTCGGCCAGCTTGGCCAGTGCGTATTCCACCGCGAAAAGCGCGGGCTGCGCGTGGTCGGTGCGGGCGAGATTGGCGCCGGATCCCTCGAATACCTCGGCACACAGGTCGATTCCGAGTTCGTCGCCGAAGCCCTCGGCGCAGTTGTCGAATTGCTGCGCGAACACCGGCTCGGATTCGTACAACCCGCGGGCCATTCCGGCGTGCTGGGCGCCCTGCCCGGGGAACAGGAACACCACCCGCGAATCCGATCCGGCATCGAACGATTCACCCTCGAAGGCGTTGTCGTGCTCGTCGGCTTCGAGCACCCGCGTCGCGTGCGCATGGTCGTGCACGACGGCCGCCATCCTCACCCTCTCGGCGCGCCGCCCCGAGAGGGTGAATGCGACGTCGGACAGGTCCGGTGCATCCGGGCCGGACAACTCCGCCGCCAAGCCGGACCGCAGTTCTCGCAGACCCTCGGTGGTACGCGCCGACAGCAGCAGCACCTGCGCGCCGGCCGGGACCCGACGTGCCCGAGCCGGCGGCGCCTCCTCGACGACGACGTGGACGTTGGTGCCGCCGACACCGAATGAGCTGACGCCCGCGCGCCGGACGCCGTCGCACTCCCATGACCCGTACTGGGTGCCGACCGTGAACGGGGTCTGGTCCAGGTGCAGTTCCGGGTTGGGCTGGGTGAAGTGCAGCGTGGCGGGGATCGCGCCGTTCTTCAGGCACAGGATCGTCTTGACCAGGCCCGCGATTCCCGACGCCACCTCGAGATGCCCGATGTTGGACTTGGCCGAGCCGAGGATGCACGGACCGCGCCTGGTCGCATTGGAAACCCCAAATGCCCTTCGCAGCGCCTCGATTTCGATGGGATCACCGAGCGGTGTGCCCGTGCCGTGGGTTTCGATGTAGCCGATGCTCGACGCGTCGACGTCGGCCACTGCGTGCGCCTCGGCGATGACATCGGCCTGCGCGGCGGGATTCGGTGCGGCATAACCGATCTTCATCGAGCCGTCGTTGTTGACAGCGGACCCGCGGATCACCGCGTGGATCCGGTCGCCGTCGTCGAGTGCGGCCTGCAGCGGCTTAAGCACCACGACCGCGAGGCCGCTGCCGAACACGGTGCCGTCGGCGCGCACGTCGAACGGCCGGCAATGCCCGACCGGTGACACGATGGATCCGGGTTCGTACCAGTAGCCGACATCGGGCGGGATTCGGATCGATACGCCGCCGGCCAGCGCCATGTCACACTCACCGCTGAGCAGGCTCTGGCACGCCAAGTGAACTGCGACAAGAGACGACGAGCACGCCGTCTGAACGGCGATGCTGGGCCCCCGCAAGTTGAACTGGTGTGATACCCGGGTCGCGAGGAAGTCCTTGTCGTTCTGGAAGGACAGGCTGATCAGATCGATGTTGGCGCCCTGGCCCATGATCGTGTCCAGATTGCGATGCGACAGCAGGTTGTACATGAGATACCCACTGGCGGAGCTTGTTCCGTACACTCCGATCGAACCGTCGAAGCGGGCCGGATCGTAGCCCGCATCCTCGAGCGCGTGCCAGGCCGACTGCAGGAACAACCGGTGTTGCGGATCGGTCGTGCGGGCGGCCTGCGGGGAGAACCCAAAGAAGTCGGAGTCGAACTCGTCCACACCGTCCAACAACGGCGCCCGACGGACATAGGCAGGATTACCCAGCACGTCATCATCGATGCCGGCCGCGCTCAGCGCCTCGGGCGACAGCGTGGTGATCGACTCCTCGCCGCGGCGCAGGTTGTCCCAGAATGCGGACACGCTGTTTGCGCCGGGCAACCTGGCCGCCATCCCCACGACTGCAATTGAAGTGGTGCTCACGCCCGTCCTCCGATCTTGCTCTGCACATCGTTCGCCACATCGATCAGGTGATCGGCAAAGTAGAAGTGGTTGCCCGCGAATACCCGTAGCGTGAACTCCGCCGTCGTGTGATCGGCCCAGCCGGTCATGTTCTCCTGCGAGGCCAGCCCGTCATGGGTGCCCACAGACGCATAGATCGGGCAGGACACCGTCGCCTCGGACGGGCACGCGTAGCCTGCGATCGCATGGTAGTAGCCGCGCAACGCCGGCAGGATCGTGTCGACAAAGCCTTTGTTGTCAAGGACTCTCGGGTCCGTACCGCTGAGGTCGACGAGGAATTCGACGAGTTCGTCGTCGGAGAGGTCTCTGAAGTATTCGGCTCTCATCCGGCCCGGGGCCGCGCATGAGGACACGAACAGCGCCGTGACCGGGGTACCCGCCGATTCGAACCGCCGCGCCACCTCGAATGCCACCAGCGCGCCCATGCTGTGCCCGAAGAACGCGACAGGCCCGGCCGGCCCCGGCGCGCGCGTCAAGATGCCGCAGAGGGTATGCGCCAGCTCCTCGATGCTGGGTACGGTGGTGCGCCCCGCTCCGTTGCCGACACCGGGGTATTGGACCGCGATCCGCTTGATGCCGGACGAAAACGCCTTGGAGAACGGCACATAGAATCTCGCCGAGCCGCCTGCGTGCGGGAAGATGTATAGAGTGGGCTCGATCATGATGCCCGGCCCGCCGAGATCTTGACAACCGGGGGCAATGCCGCGACGCGGCCGACAACACGGACGCCGAACCGCATGACGGCATCGAACGCCTTGTCGGGCAGGACGCGACGAGTCAGCAGGATCGGCTTGGCGCCGAGGCCGACGGCGTAGCGGGTGCGAGGGCGCCGGGCTGTGACGGCCCGAGCCACCGCGCTCGCGATGACCGCGGGCCGCGAGCCTATGCCGGAGGCGGACATCAGCGTGGCCACCGTGGCGGCCTGGCCGGCGTAAACACCCCCGCCAGACGTGGCCAGCAGGTTTTCGGCGGCCACGCGGTGCCACTCGGTGTCGATGGCCCCCGGCTCGATGACGACGACGCGGATGCCGAAGGGGGCGAGCTCGAGGCGCAGGGCGTCGCTGAATCCCTCGACGGCGAACTTCGTGGCGTGGTACCAGCCCGCGAGCGGCGTGTGGATCTTGCCGCCGATGGACGACACGTTGATGATCCGGCCGTTGCGCTGGGCCCGCATGTGCGGCAGAACGAGTTGGGTCAGCCGGGCGAGCCCGAACAGGTTGACGTCGACCTGGCGGCGCGCCTCGGCGAGCGAGACGTCTTCGATGGCCCCCAGTGCGCCGTAGCCGGCGTTGTTCACCAGTACGTCGACGCGTCCCGTCTCCGTCATCACGCGCGAGACCAATGCGGTGAGAGCGGCGTCGTCAGTGATGTCCACCCGCACAGGACGGATGCCGTCCTGGGCCAACGGGGTCATCAGCTCGATCCGGCGGGCGACTGCGTACACGGTGTAGCCCACGTCGTTCAGCCGGCGGGCTACGGCGGCGCCGATTCCCGACGAGGCTCCGGTGACAATGGCGGTCTTGGTCGTCACGGCTGCTCTTCGGGGTAATCCAACGGGATTTCCAGGGCCGATATCGTCGCGGCCAATGCGTCGTATTGCCCTGCCAGCAGGCAGAATTCGACGAGCTGGCGTAAATTCAGGTGGCGAGTCAGCGCGTCCCAGGTATGCCGGGTGATCGTCCGCTGCAGGACGAACTCGTCGGTGGCGGCCAGCAGCGCAGCGCTGCGGGGCGAGAGCCCGTCGGAGTGCGGCCAGCGGAAGATTTTGTCCTGCACCTCGGCAGGGACGCCGCGACGCGCACCGAAGCGCCGGTGCTGCTGCAGTTCGTATTCGCAGCCGCGCAGGTGCGCCACCCGCAGAATCACCAGTTCGGTGTCGGGCCTGGGCAGCTTGCCCGCGTACAGCACCGCGCCGAACACGAACCACACCCGAAACAGCCGACGGTGCAGACCCAATGTGGTGAACAGGTGCATGCGCGGCGCCCGGATCACCCGCGCGGCAAACCAATTCACCACCCAGTTGATCAACCCGACCGACCGCAGACCGCCGTAGGGTATCCGGCCTTGCGCCGCACCCACAGTGCCCCAATCTTGCCTGGAGCTCACACGCGCTGCCCTCGTTTGCGCCGCAGCGCCGCCTCCTGGCGCAGCTCGGCCCGCTGTTGGGCGCGATCGCGCACCCGGTCGGCGTGCTGCGCGCCGTCAGAACTGTCGAGGCCGAGCTGACCGACCAGGTCGGCGGCGACGTCGGCCAGCGTGGCGCCCTGCAGCAGCAGCGTCACTGGCGGCTCGACGCCGAAGTCCGTGCGGGCCGTCTGGCGGATGCGCACCGCCATCAGCGAATCCATGCCCATCTCGGTCAGCGGTTGGGCCGCGTCCACGACGGCTGGGTCCGCGTAGCCCATCACCGCGGCGATCCGTGCGCGCAGCCGGTCGGTGATGACACGATGCACCTCAACGGGATTCATGTCACGCAGTGCGTCGACACCGACCCAGCCCCCTACGTCGTCTCCGGTCTCGTCCAGTTCGGCGACGACCCGCGTGAAGTAGCCGAGTCCACGCAGCTCCGGGAACGCGGCAAGGGCGCGGTCGGTGCGCAGTCGCGCGACACCGGTCACCGTGCGGTCGGTGGCCAACAGCGCCTCGAGGGCTTCGATGCCCTCGGCGGGGGTGATCGGGTCGAGCACGCTGCCCGACAGCGAGCGTGCGACACCGACTTCCGACCATGGGCCCCAGTTGATTCCGGTCGCGGGCAGCCCGGCGGCCGCCCGCCAGGTCATCAGACCGTCGAGCCATGCACTGGCCGCGGCGTAGGCCCCCTGGCCGGGCGAGCCGAGAAGCGATGCCACCGAAGAGAACCCGACCCACCAGTCCAGAGCACGAGTCACGCTCGCCTCGTGTAGTCGCACCGCGCCGACGGCCTTCGGTGCCCACACCCGCTCAAGGCTCTGCCTGCTCATCGTGACCAGCAGGCTGTCATCGATGACGGCCGCGCCGTGAACGATGCCGCGTAGCTCACGTCCGGTTTCCTCGGCGACCGCCACCAGCCGCTCGGCCACCCCGGGTGCCGCGACATCGCCTGTGATCAAAGCGATCTCGGCCTTGGCCTCGAGTTCGGAAAGCGCCCTGCGCTGCTCGTCGGACGGTTCGCCGCGAGCGCTGAGCACGACGCGTCCCGCACCGGCCTCCGCGAGCCAACGCGCGACCACCATGCCGAGGCCGCCCAGACCGCCGCTGATGATGTACGCAGCACCCGCGCGGACCACCGGATCTCGTTGTGCCGGAGCATGTTCCGCGCGAGAGAGCCGCTCGACGAATCGTCGTCGGCTCCGCCACGCGATCACGTCGTCGGAATCCGGTGCGCTGAGCTCTGTGGTCAACTCCGCCAGGGCATCTTCACCGTCGTCCAGGTCAACCAGCGTCGCCCGCAGTTCGGAATGCTCGTAGGCCAGAACGCGGACGAGCCCCTTGAGGGCGGCGGCCGCCGGGTTTCCCGCGCCGTCGCCGTCGACGGCCAGACCGCCGCGGGTCACCAGCCACAGCCGCGGCGGCCGTCCGTGCCATCCCCCCATGACGGCGCGGACCGTCGAGGCGATCGACCAGATCGCGTCCCTGGCCTCGGTGACCGCCTCACTCGGCTCGGCGCAGCCCCGACCGAGGAACACCACCACGCCGATCGGTGGCCGTTCGGCGTCAGCGCCGGTGTCCGCGAAGGCGGCGCGCACCGCCGACTCGTCGGAAACGTCGGCGGTGAATATCCGTCGATCCGGCGAGCCCCAGTGCGCGGCGAAGTCGTCGGCCATCGCCGTGGCATCGGGCCTGTCGGCCAGCAGCAGCCAACTGCCGGGCGGCGTCGCGGCCGTCCCGTCGGTGGCCGGGGTGCTCTCCTGCCAGGCGGCCTCGAACATCTTCTGCGCAAGCGGCAGTGGCAGCGAACGGCGTTCGACCCGGCGGACGTAGACCCCGGTGAGTTCGGCGACGGGGTTGCCGGCGTCGTCCGAGAGGGCGACGGTGCCGAGCTTGCCGGCACCTGACTCGTCGAGGTCCGCTACCTCGGCGTGGCATCGGGCGTGCCGTCCGACCTCACGGAAGACCCGGATCGTCGCGAAAGACACTGGAAGGTAACTGATGTCGGCGGCTTGCGCCACGGTGCGTTCCGGCATCGCGGCCGCCATGGTCTGTAGAGCAGCATCGAGCATGACGGGATGGACGGCGAAGCCCGGATGCCGCACGGCCTCCTGAGGGAGCGTGATTTCGGTGTCCGCGCCGCCCGTCGGGAGCCGGACGATGCGGGTCAGTGCCGCGAACCCGGGCCCATGGTGCTGGCCGGTCTGACGCAGCGTGACGTAGAAGTCGGCGGGCGACACGTCGGTGCCGCCCGACCCGACGGTGGCGCCGCGCGGACTCGACGCGCTAGTGCCCTCAGCGACTTCGATTTTCGCCACGGCGTGGCGCAACCAGCCGCCGCCCGAGAGCCGTGAGTGGACCTCGACACGAGCCTGGCCGTCAGCTGACGCGGTCAGCTGTGTCGTGATCCGGGTGTGTCCGTCGAGGGGCAACATCTGCTCAACCTCGAGCTGCGTCACCGCCACGGCGTGCGCCGGCCGGCCCAGGGCTTGGCTGCCCGCGGCCAGCGCGATCTCGGCGAACGCGGCGGCGGGCAGGATCGGCTGGCCATGCACCTTGTGGTCGGCGAGCCACGTACAGACCTCGGTTCCGACGTCGGCCTGCCAAACATGGCCGGCACCGGACGGCAGTTCCATGTGGACGCCGAGCAGCGGATGAAAGCCGTTGAGTTCGTCCAGACCGGATCGGTCCGCGACCCAGAAGGGCGAATGCTGCCACGGTGCGTGGGGGACGTCCACGAGCCTTCCCTCAGTGCCCTCCGCAACCCCGGCCGCGGCGAGCTGGCCGTGGAAGAACAAGGTCTGGTGCTCGTCGCGATTCATTGCCGCGCCGACTCGCATCCGCCTTGCCGGCGCCACCGATTCCACCGTGTCGGCGATGGCGTGGGTGAGCAACGGGTGCGGGCTGATCTCGATGAAGGTGCCGTGCGCAGCAGCGGCGGCGGTGACTGCCTGAGCGAAGCGCACCGGGTTGCGCAGATTCGCCACCCAGTAGTCGGCGTCGAAACGCGGTGTGCCCGAGGACTCGACGGTGCTGATCAGCGGAATTTTCGGGGCGGCCGGGGTCAAATCGGCCAGCGCCGAACATAATTCGGGCAGGATCGGCTCGATGGTCGGGTGGTGGGAGGCCACGTCGACGTCGATGCGCCGCGCCAGCCGGCCCGTGTTCTCCACCATGGCGATCACGGTGTCGATCTGCTCGGGCGGCCCGGCGACAACCGTCTGGCGCGGCGCGGCATACACCGCAATGCTGGTCTGCGGATACTCGGCGATCAGCGCTTCAGCCGCCGGGGCGTCGAGTTCGAGGAGCGCCATCGCACCCTGACCGGCCAACCGGGCCATCAACCGCGACCGGGTGGCGATCACGCGAAGACCGTCGGCCGCGGTCAGCGCCCCGGCCGTCACCGCCGCGGTGATCTCGCCCATCGAATGTCCGATCACGGCGTCGGGTTGCACCCCGTACGAGCGCCACAGCGCGGTCAGCGCCAGTTGCACGCCCACGAGCACGGGTTGAATACGATCGATGCCGGTCACCAGCTCGCCGTCGGCGAGAACCCTCTGCAGCGAAAACCCGGTCTGCGCGACGAAAATCGGCTCCAGTTCGGCGACCGCAGCGGCGAACGCGGGCTCGTCGGCCAGCAGTTGCCGGCCCATCCCGGCCCACTGTGATCCCTGCCCGGAATAGACGAAGACCGTGCCCGACGCGCACGGGCTCTCGTGCGAAAGCACCGCGCCGGGAGCCGGCTGGCCCGCGGCCAAAGCCCGCAATCCGCTGATTGCCGACACCGGGTCGGTCGCAGCGACGGCGGCCATGATCGGGCGCCGGGGTCGGTGGCGCAACGTGTAAGCGACGTCGGGCAGCGGCGTCGACGCACCCGCGCCGTCCAGCCAGTCGGCCAGCGTCGCCGCCCACGACGACACGCGTTGCGGTGTTTTTCCCGAGAGGACGAGTGTGGTCACCGCCGGATCGGCCGGCCGTGGCAGCGCATCGGTGCCGGGTGCCTCCTCCACGACCACGTGGGCGTTCGTGCCACCCAACCCGAACGACGAGACCCCAGCCCGGCGCGGGCCGGTCGACGGCCACGGAATCGGTTCGGTGGGAACGTAAAACCGGGTTCCGGCCGGGTCGATCGCGGGATTCCAACGCGTGAAGTGCAGGTTCGGCGGAATTTCTGGATGACCCACTCCCAGCACCGCCTTGATGAAACCGGCGACTCCGGCGGCGGCCTCGAGATGACCCAGGTTCGTTTTCACCGCGCCGAGCGCACACGGCACCTCACCGCGGCCGTAAGTGGCTGCCAGCGACTCGAACTCGATTGGGTCACCGAGCACCGTGCCCGTTCCGTGCGCCTCGATGTAGCTCACTGTGTCCGGTGATACATCGGCGATGCGCAGCGCGTCGGTGATGACGTCGCGCTGCGCCAACACATTCGGTGCGGTCATCCCGTTGGATCGGCCGTCCTGGTTGACAGCCGAGCCGCGGACTACGGCCAGCACCCGATCGCCGTCGCGCGTCGCGTCGGCGAGCCTCTTGAGCACCACCACCCCGCAGCCCTCGCCGCGCACGAAGCCGTCGGCCCCGGCATCGAAGCTCCTGCACCTTCCCTGCGGCGACAGGGCCGACCACTTGGACAGCGCGATCCCGGTGAACGGCGACAGGCTCAACTGCACCCCGCCGGCCAGTGCGAGATCGCTCTCCCGCAACCGCAGGCTCTGGCATGCCAGGTGCACTGCGACAAGCGACGACGAGCACGCGGTGTCCACCGCGACCGCGGGACCCCGCAACCCGAACAGATACGCGATGCGCCCCACCGCCGCGCTGTGCGGGTTGCCGGTGCTCAGGTATGCGTCAATCTCGGCCCGACGCTCGATGTTGACGATGGTGTAGTCCCAGGACGACATGCCCATCAGCACGCCGGTTCGGCTGCCGTTCAACGAATCCGGTGAAATGCCGGCGTGTTCCAATGCCTCCCAGGCCACCTCGAGGAGCACACGTTGCTGAGGGTCCATCGCGGCCGCCTCGCGCGGGGTGATGCCGAAGAAGTCGGCGTCGAAACCGGCCACATCCGAGAGGAACGCCCCCCACTTCGTCGTCATCCGGCCGGGCGCCATGGGATCGGGGTCGTAGAACGCGTCCGCGTCCCACCGGTCGGCGGGCACCTCGGTGACCGCGTCCACCCGGTCGAGCAGCAACCGCCAAAGATCGGCGGGTCCGTTCACGTCGCCCGGGAACCGGCAGCCGATGCCGACCACCGCCACCGGCTCGGCGACAGAGTCGACCGGGAACACGGTGCCGACGCGAATCAGCTCGCGGGCCAATACTTCTCGCGCCTTCGGCGATAACTGCGCCGCCCTGTCCGCCAGACTCGTCATTAGTCTTTTGTTCCCGTCTTGGTCTGGAGCTCGCTGGCTTCCACGAGGTCGGCCAGCAGTTCCAGTTCCTCGTCGGACAGCGACACGTCCTCGTCAGGCTCGTCGGGTGTCTGCGCTTCGGCGGTAAGCGCGTAGCCCAACCGTTCGCACACCGCATCCGCCAGACCGGCGATCGTCGGGTAGGCCCAGACGAGAGCAACCGGTAGCGTGATCCCGAGGCTGGCCTCCAGCCTATTGCGAAGTTCCAGGGCCATCAATGAATCGAGGCCCAGCGATTCCATCGGTTGGTCATGGTCGAGTGGGTCGGCGCAGCGCAGCACCGCGCGCATCTCGTCGGCGATCGCGGCTGCGAGCCGTGCGGGCCGTTCGGCGGCGTCGGCGGCGTCTAGCTCTGCCCGGATCCGCCCGCCGGTGTGCCGTTCGACCGTCGTCGACTCACTCAGCCGGGCGAACAGCGACGACTTCTGTGCGGCCGGGAAGGACTGGAACCACTGGCGGGCGTCCAGATTGAACACACCGGTGCGGCACCGGTCCGCGGACAGCACCATTTCCATTGCTGCCAGCCCAATGTCGGCGGTGATCATGGAGAATCCGAGGTCGGCGAAGAACTGGGCGCGCCCAACGTCGGCCCACGGCCCCCAGTTGATCCCGATCGCGGGAAGGCCCACCGATCGCCGATAGGCGACTAGTCCGTCGACCCACGAATTCGCGGCAGCGTAGGCGCCCTGCCCGGGTGAGCCGAGAAGCGATGCGGCCGAGGAAAATGTCAGCCACCAGTCCAGCTCGAGATCCGCGGTGGCCCGATGTAGCCACCAGCTGCCCGCCACCTTGGGTGCGAACACGCGCGCGGCCGCGGACTCCGATATCTTGAGCACGATCTCGTCGGCCAGCACCGTGGCGCTGTGCAGCACGCCCGCGGGCCGCAGTCCCGCGTCTTGGATAGCGGCGACGAGGCGCTCAGCGGTGCCAGGCTCGGCGATGTCGCCGGTGACGACTTCGACGCGACAGCCGTCGGCGTTCATGTCGGCGATGTCGGCCGCCAAGTCCGGTCTGGGACCCGAACGTCCGTTGAGCACAACCATTCCCGCACCCTGACGCGCCAGCCACTGTGCGACGACGAAGCCCAGACCGCCCATGCCGCCGACCACGACGTATCCCCCGTCGGGGCGAACGAGCGGCCGGGTTGGCGGTGTCGCGACCGCCTGGATGCTGCCCTGCGCGGGTACGGACAGGACGATCTTGCCGGTGTGGCCGCCGGATGCCATCAGGCGAAAGGCTTCGACCGCGTCGTGCAGGGGGAATTCGGTGACGGGCAGTACCTGAAGATCGCCCGTGCGGACGTGCCCTAGTATGTCCTCGAGCAGGCGCCGGTAGCGTTGCGGGTGTACCCGCATGTTGAGGTCGAGGTCGACCACCGCGAACGAACCGCTTTTTGCGAACGCCGCCAGGCCCAGCGCAGCGTCGGCGTAGACGTCCTTCTTGCCGAGTTCGATGAAGCGTCCACCGGGAGCCAAAATCTGAACGCCCCGCCGGATCGCTTCTCCGGTCAGCGAATTGAGTACGACGTCGACACCATAAGCTCCAGTGGCTTCGAGTATCTCGTCGGCGAAGTCCACGCTTCGGGAGTCTCCGACGTATTCGACACCGATATCCCTCAAGAGTTCGCGTTTGGCCTCCGTACCGGCCGTCGCATAGATGCGTGCACCGATCATCTTCGCGATGGACACCGCCGCGAGGCCGACTCCGCCGGTGGCGGAATGGATGAGTATGCGTTCACCGGGCACCAGCCGCCCGACCTCGCACAGAGAATGCCAGGCGGTGAGATAGGCGACGCCGAACGTCGCGGCCTCGAGGTCCCCCAGATCGTCGGGCACCGGGACCACCAGCTCGGCCAGTGTGGTCAGATGTGAGGCGAAAGTGCCGGGGCCAAAGGCGATTACGCGCTGGCCAACCTGCACGGAGTCGACGCCTTCACCGATCGCGGTGACGCGACCGACGCACTCACCACCGATCACCGGCGCGTCGCCGCCCAACCCCGGATACACGCCCATCGTCTTGAGCACGTCGCTGAAGTTGATGCCCGCGGCAACGACACGTACCTCCACCTGGTGGGCCGACGGCGGTACCCGCGGCACCGCGTGCACGGTCAGTGCGTCCAACCGCCCGGGCCGGTCGACATGCAGCCGCACGGCCGCATCGCCGTCAACGTCGACGACGACCTGCCGCGGCTCGACCGCGAGATCGCCGTTGGCCTCCGTGGGAGCCGGGGCCACCCTGAGCACGTAGCGTCGATCGTCCCGCAGCGCCACCTCGTCGTCATCGGCACTGGCCAGCAGCTCGGCCGTCAAAGCGGCGGCGGGCCCGGTGCCGTCGGGATCGATGTCGACGATCGTGGTCTTCAGCTCCGGGTGTTCGAAGGTGAGCACCCGCGCGATTCCGCGAAGACCACTCTGCGCCAGCGTGACTCGGTCATCCGGATCGAGTTGCTGAGCACCACGGGTGACGATCCACAGCCGCGGACTGTTGCGGGCGCCTAGCCGCGAGATCGTCTTGACGATGTCCGCGATGAGCAGCGTGCGCGACTGCACGACGCTGAGTTGCTCGTGGTCCGAGTGCGCTTCGTCGACCGGCCGGGCAGGCCACACCACAGCGATGCCGTTCCAGTCGATGTCCTTGCGGCTCAGTGTATCTCGGAGTCCGTCCTTGTCTTCGGCCGATACCACCTCGCAGTGGCTGACATGTTCCGAAAGCCCCGACCGCAGGGCGTGCAGCAACGGATCAGGATCTCCCACCAGCAGCAGCGCATCGGTGCGGCCCGCGGGCGTGTCGAGGTCGACATGGTCCCACTCGAGGCTGAACATCCGGCTGGTGAGCGGCTCTTCAGCGCCGGGCGCTTGAAGCAGCACCATCTCGACCTCGTCGATCTCCAGCAGCAGGCGCCCGTCTTCATCGGCGAGGCACACGGTGCCGACGAATCGGTCCGGGCGCGATGTCGAACTCAATGAGCCGACCACCCGGGTGCCTTCGGTCAAGTCGCCGTAGACCCGGATGCCGGCCAGCCGTACCGGCAGCACCACGGCGGGTTCGTCGTTTTCCTGGGCGGCGAGGTCGGTGGCCACCTTGGTGGCGCCCAGCGCCTGCAGCGTGACGTCGACCATCACCGGGTGCAGTAGGAAACGCCGCGCGGCCTGCTTGGCTGCGGTCGGCAACCGGACCGCGGCGCAGGCGGCACCCGACGCCAGCATGCCGAGCTCGACGATGCCCTGAAACGCCGGCCCGTGCTGCTGGCCGGCGCTGCGCAACCGCCGGTACAGTTCGTCCGGATCAAGCTCGGCGGCCGGCCCGGTGGAGGCGACGCGGGCCTCGGGTGGACGTGGCGCGCCGCGCTCCAGCGTCGCGCTTGCGTGGACCCTCCACCCGGATATGCCACTGCGCGAGCGGATTTCAACCCGCGGCTTCGCTTCGTCTCCCGTCAGCGTGGTAACGACAAGGGTGCCGTCGGCGACGTGCATGACCTGGTCGAGGCACAGCTCGCGGATCATCCACGCCTCGTCCTCGCCCGCGCCGAACGTTTCGGTGGCAGCCGCCATCGCGATCTCGGCGTAGGCCGCGCCGGGGAGCACGCACGCCTCGTCGACGCGGTGATCACCGAGCCACAGCACGTCCGGGCTCAGCGTGACTTCCCAGATCCGGTGTCCGGTCGTCGGATCCGTGACTCCAACGCCCAGCAACGGATGGGCTCCGGCTGGGGTGGCCGCGCTTCCGGTGATCCAGTGGTGGGTGTGGTGCCAGGGGGTGGTGGGTAGTGCGGGGTGGGGTTCGGGTGGGTGGTCGGTGTGTGGGGGGTGGGTGGTGTGGGTGGCGTTGAGGTGGGTGTGGAAGGTGAGGGTGTCGTGGGTGTCGCGCAGCAACGTCGCCACGGCGTGGTGGTGGGTGCCGGCCAGGGTGTCGCCGATGGCGTGGGTCAACAGCGGGTGCGGGCTGATCTCGATGAAGGTGCTGTGCTCGGCCCCTGCGGTGGCGACGGCCTGGGCGAAACGCACCGGGCGGCGCAGGTTGGCCGCCCAGTAATCGGCATCAAAACGGGCCGCCCCGCCGTGCTCGACGGTGCTGAGCACCGGCACACCGGGCGCGCACGGCGCCAGATCGGCCAACGCCGAGACCAGATCGGGCAGAATCGGCTCGATAATGCGGTGATGAGAGGCCACATCGACCTCCACCCGGCGCGCCAGCCGCTCCTGAGCCGCCACCACCGCCATCACCGCCTCCACCTGCTCGGGCGGCCCGGCGATCACCGTCTGGCGCGCCGAGGCATACACCGCGATACCCACCTGCGGATACCCGGCGATCAGCGCCTCGGTGGCCGGCGCATCCAACTCCACCAACGCCATCGCACCACGCCCCGACAGCCGCGCCATCAACCGCGACCGGGTGGCAATCACCCGCAACCCCTCCGCAGCAGAAAGCGCCCCGGCCGCCACCGCCGCACTGACCTCACCCATCGAATGACCGATCACCGCATCCGGTTCCACCCCATAGGAGCGCCACAGCGCCGTCAGCGCCAACTGCACCCCCACCAGCACCGGCTGAATCCGCTCGATACCGGCCACCGACAGCCCACCGGCAAGCACCCGCTGCAGCGAAAACCCGGTCTCGGCCACAAACACCGGCTCCAACTCGGCCACCGCCGCAGCGAACGCCGGCTCATCGGCCAACAACTGACGGCCCATCCCCGCCCACTGCGAACCCTGACCCGAATACACAAACACCGTGCCCGGCCCACACCGGCCCTCATGCGCCAACACCACCCCCGGACCCGGCACCCCGGCAGCCACCGCCCGCAACCCCGCCACCGCCGCCACCCGATCCAACGCAGCCACCGTCGCAAACACCGGCTGACGCGCCCGATGATGATTCAACGTGTGTGCCACATCGGCCAACCCCACCGACGCGCCCGCACCCTCCCACCAATCAGCCAACACACCCGCCAACGAACACACCCGCCCCGCCGACTTACCCGACACCACCAACGTCACCACCGCCGGAACCGACCCCGACTCCCCCTGCACCACACCACAATCCGGCGCCTGCTCCACCACCACATGCGCATTCGTCCCGC
>Ga0210086_1000490_pt1 | contig 22677 bp, 21 predicted proteins | sample China_Galinas_PW_3_FD_184867 | JGI IMG/M metagenome (GOLD analysis project Ga0210086, IMG submission 184867) | Wetland microbial communities from San Francisco Bay, California, USA, that impact long-term carbon sequestration - China_Galinas_PWB_D2... | ecosystem: Environmental > Aquatic > Marine...
GCCAGCGGAGCTGCCTCGATGAACCGCTACGACTGCCGGATCACCGGTGAGGCGGTGGAGAGAGAGGCGTTCAAGATGGAGGTCGGTGTCGAAGTTTCGGTCACCAGCCTCTGCCCGTGCAGTAAGGAGATCAGCGACTACGGAGCCCACAACCAACGCGGTAGCGTCGAGATCCGGGCGAGGGGTGTCGGCCTATGGTTCGAGGATCTGATCGAGGTCGCCGAGGAGGCGGGCTCGGCCCCGATCCTCGCTCTGCTGAAGCGCCCGGACGAGCGGGTCGTGACGATGCAGGCATACGACAATCCCGCCTTCGTTGAGGACCTTGCCCGCGACGTCCTGGTTGCCCTCCGCGACGATGCCCGGGTCTCGGCGGCGCGTGTCGGGGTCACCAATCAAGAGAGCATCCATGCCCATGAGGCCGTCGCGCGGCTTCGCTGGGAGCGACCCGGTGGATAGCTCGCGGACGGTGCTGGTGCTCACGTCTTGCACCGGCAGGAAGGATCCGGCTGCTCTCTCGGGGCAGGTCGCCGCCGAGTGCCTGTACATCGGAGAGCAGCACAGGCGCCTCATGCGGGGTGTACACGCACTGCGCGAGTCGCCCTCGGCCCTCGACGTCGACCTACGGATCCTCTCCGCCGGGCACGGGGTCGTGAAAGGGTCAAGGCGCCTCAAGGCCTACGACGCCTCATTTTCGGGGCTTGGGGGGCCTGCGATCGACGAGGAGGCCGAGCGGCTACGCATCCGGGCCTCACTGCGGAATCTGCTGGGCCGCGATTACGCCCTGATCCTTCTTCTGCTGGGCGAGGACTACATGCGGGCGGCCGGGATCGGTTCCGCGACCAAGCTCGGCGGGCCTACGATCGCCTTCGGCGGTCGCTGGCTCGAGCGCCGTGGAGAGGATCTCCCGCTGCGGGTCGTTCCCGCTGGCAGGGAGGAGGCGCGTCACTACTCTTGCGGCGTCGTCGGCCTGAAGGGGGAGCTTGCGGCCCGCCTGCTCGAGGTGATCGCGTGCGAGCCAAAGGTCATCGATGACGTCTCCGACCCCAATGTGGACATCGTCGAGATGCTCGACCGCGTAGGTGGGGAGCCGGAACTGGCACTCGCATGAAGTTCTACTTCCCCGATAGCCAGGATCAGATCGACCCGAGCTTCGAGTTCGTAGACGAGACTCGCTCGCCCACGAGGATCCGTCAGCGCGACGATCTCTATGCGCACGAGGTGCTCGATCCATGCCCATATGACGGGCTCCTCGTCTCCAAGGCGATGATCGACCGCCATGCGGGAGCAGGCCGCTACAGCGCCAGACAGCGACAGCGATTCCATCGGCGCGGTGTGCGGGACTTCTTCCGGCTTGACCAGGTTGACGGGCCCCGGATCGAGACGCTTGGCGACTGCGGTGCCTTCACCTACATCGACGAGCCCGAGCCGCCCTACTCGACGGAGGAGGTGATCGACTTCTACGAGGCATCAGGCTTCGACGCGGGGGTCTCGGTTGACCACGTGATCCCGATCTATGAGGCTGACCCCGAGACCGAGGTCGATCCGATGTGGGTAGAGCGCTACGAGCTAACGCTGAAACTGGCCACGGAGTTCCTCGCCCTCCACCGCAAGTCGGGCTGTGGCTTCGAGCCCGTCGGCGTCGCCCAAGGTTGGAACGGCGCCTCCTATAGTCGGGCTGTCGAGGAGCTACAAGATGTCGGCTATACGCGAGTGGCTATCGGAGGGCTCGTGCCGCTGAAGACGCCAGAGATCCTCGCCGTTCTTGAGTCCATCGACGAGGTGCGCGATCCCGAGACCGAGATCCATCTGTTCGGCGTCACTAGATGCGAGTCGATACCGCGCTTCGAGGAGTTCGGGATATCCAGCTTCGACAGCACCTCGCCCTTCCGCCAGGCGTTCAAGGATGAGCGCCACAATTTCTGGACCCCCGAGCGGGCCTTCGTCGCCCTGCGGATCCCGCAGGTCGATGGCAACGCCCGGCTTCAGGCGAAAGTCCGCGCGGGGCGCATTGATCAGGCCGAGGCGCAGCAACTCGAGCGCGCGGCGCTCGAGGCCGTGAGGGCGTACGACCAGGGGACCGTCGGCCTCGAGGAGGCGCTCGACTGCCTCTGCGCCTACCAGGAGCTCCACGACCCGAAAAAGGATCGCCGGGAGGAATACCGGGAGACCCTTGCCGCTGCGCCCTGGCAGGAATGCGGTTGTCGTGTCTGTTCTGAGGCGGGCGTCGAGGGGATCCTATTTCGCGGCACCGAGCGCAACAAGCGTCGCGGCTTCCACAACTTGCATGCCTTTGGGAAGAGGCTCGAGAACACGATCGCGAGACACGGACGGGCCGTCGCGGCCGGCCGGTGAGGAGGGGAGATGGCGAAATCGGAGATCCGAGTAGAGGCGCTTGAGGTGAAGCAGGGTGAGCGTTCGCTTTACACCTTCGCGATTGACGGCAAGGCGCTTCCGCGCTTTGCGACCGTCTCAAGGATTCACCGAACCGACGACCGCTTGCTCGACGGTTATCAGCGTTCCGAGGCCCAGGCGCACATCGGCTCGATCAAGCGCTACCTGGAGACCACGAACGCGATCCTTCCGAACGCCCTTGTGGTTGCTTTCGACAAGCGGGTGCGCTTCAAGCCTGCCGATGGAAGGCGGAAGGCGAAAGGCGCGAAGTCCAGGGTCGGTGAGATCGTGATTCCCGTGGACGACGAGCAGCCCGACGAGATGAAGCCGGGCTGGATCGTCGATGGTCAGCAACGCTCAGCTGCTCTGCGGGAAGCGGACATCGATGGCTTCCCTGTTTTCGTGACGGCCTTCATCGCCGAGGACGTCTCCGAACAGCGCTCCCAGTTCATCCTCGTCAACTCGACCAAACCACTGCCGAAGGGGTTGATCTACGAGTTGCTGCCGGGAACGCCGGCCGAGGACCTGCCGGTAGCCCTGCTCCGCCGGCGCTATCCGGCTGTGCTTCTTGAGAGGCTGAACCTCGACGAGGACTCCCCCCTTCAGTACCGGATCAAGACGCCGACGATCATCGACGGTGTGATCAAGGACAACTCGATCCTGACCATGCTCTCGGCGAGCCTTGAGGATGGTGCCCTGTATGAGCACTTCGACTCCCTGAGCGGCGAAGGGGACACTGAGGCGATGCTTCGGATCTTGAAGGCCTACTGGGCAGCGGTGGCCGACTGCTTCCCACGAGCATGGGAAGAGACGCCGCGGAAATCCCGCCTCGTACACGGTGTCGGCATCGCAAGCATGGGCACTCTGATGGATGAGATCGTCTTCTGTCTCGGTGACGACCTCATCCCCTCGCAGGCGGAATTCAAGAAGGAGATCGAGAGGATCGCCGATGACTGCGCCTGGACCGAGGGCGAGTGGGGCTTCGGCTCCCAGGGGGCAACGGGTTGGAACGAGCTTCAGAACACGCCCGGCGAGATCCAGGCGCTGACCGACCACGTCCTCGATCTCTACAGGACCGCCCGCAGAAGCAAGCGAGTCGCTCAGGCCGCTTAGCCGATCCTAAGTTCCACCGAGGGGTTTGCAAGAATCGGCCGCATGAGTCTTGGCGGGGCAACAGGGTCGACTCGTGGCTAAGGCCCAAGAAGCTGAGGCATCAGCGCTGGTGAGGACCCTTACTCCCAAAGCCAGGGAGAAGCTGCCGGCGGGGATCTTTTTCGAGCTCGCCAACGATGCACTGCTTGCCTCGGAACGACCTCCGCTGGAGCGAACCCACAAGGAGATCGTCGAAGTGCGAGACGACGACCTTGTTCTGCAAATTGTTGCCGGCCCGGGAGCCGGCAAGACTGAGGTGCTGGTCTGGCGGGTTCTCTATGAGCTGCTTGTCGGAGCCGTCGATCCGACGCGAGTCATGGTCACGACCTTCACCCGAAAAGCTGCCCAGGAGCTTTCAGTGCGAATGGTTGAACGCAGTGACGGTCTCCTCAGCGCCGCCGTTGCGAAGGGAATTGCGCTCGAGGATCCTCGGGTTCACGATCTGCGAATAGGCACGATTCACTCCCTCTGTGACGAATTGCTGACCGAGTTTGACGCTGAGCACCTAGAGGAAGGCAAGGAGGTGATTGACGAGGTCGAGACGCGACTGCGCTTCCTGCAGTGCAGACACTATGCCTTCAAGGCTGATGGGAAGAACCTTCTGGACGAGCTCTTCAATCTTCCCCAGGTCATCTCCCTGTTCAGACCACCGTGGAGCACGTATATGGCCGGCCTGGATCGGGTCGACCTCCTCCTGGCGATCATCAACCAGCACGTCGAGACCTGGCTTCCGCGTTGCATGGAGAACGAAACTCCCAATGGGATCGAGACGGCGATAGGCCCCGCTGGCCTGACCGAGAACCTGACGAGGATCCAGAAAATGTGGGCCGCCCAACTGGAGACGAACTACACCATGGACTTCGCCCTTCTCCTGCGGCGCTTCCTGCAGCGCCAACACAACCTGAAGGGTAGCCTCCAGCATGTCTTCGTCGATGAGTTCCAGGACACCAACCCCATCCAGTATGCGATCCATCTGGCTTGGCCCAAAGACCAGGGTGTGAAGTTGACCGTCGTCGGAGACGACGACCAGGCGCTCTATCGGTGGCGCGGCTCGGATATCGCCTGCTTTGACAACTTGAAGCCCGACTGCCAGGCAGAAGACCTTCCCTACCGGCGTGAGATGCTTGAGGTCAACAACCGAAGTAGCACCACGATCGTCGACTTCGCTCGTTCCTTTCGGGATGCGACGGTGCTCGCGAGCGACTCCCTCGACAAGACGGTGGTCGGTGCGGACGGCAAGCTGGCTGGCACCCCGGTACGTCTGCTTGAGGGCGAGTGGACCTCGGTTTGCGAGCACGTCGCCGCTGAGATTGACGCCCTGGGAGCAGGGCGGATCCTTGAGATCGGAGAGAAGGCACCGCCCTCGGTGGCGATCCTCATGGCATCTACTTCGGAGGTGAGCACGAAACAGGGCAACCGGCCCGCCCTTGACATGCGCGATGCTCTCAAGGCACGGGACCTTCGCGTTTACAATCCACGAAACAAGTCCGCGGCGAGGGTCGGCAGCGCTGTCCACGACGTGCTTGGGCTGATCTCCTACCTGATAGACCCGGTGACAAAAGCGCCAGCCGGCAAAGTGAGCAAGAAGACTGGAAGGCGCGGCATGGTTGGCGTCTGGGCCTCCAACCAGGATTTCGACAAGGCGGCTTTCGCGGTTAGCGCTCCACCTCCGTTCAGGATTAATGGAGACCACGCCAAGGTCCAGAAGCGGACGATCAAAAGCGACGGCGGCAACGTGGGCGTCCCCGGACCTGTCTTCGGGCCCCTGCTCCTCATGCTCGACGAGATGCGCGAGGACCTAGTGTCACGCCCCGAGGGAGAGATCAAAGTGTCGATCGGCGGCCTGGTCGCCCGGCTGCTCTCGATGCCGCCCTTCCGCGACAGCGGCTATACGGTCGAGCTCTTTCGTCAGGCGCTCTTCACGCAGTTGCTCGACGCCAATATCGCCGTGACCCGCTCCCGAGGTCGAAAGTCGCTCGAGAACCCGATGGTCCCCCGGCGTAGGGACGACGGGAAGATTGAGTGGCCTGAGCAGTACTGGCAAATGCTTGGTGCCTTCGGTCAACTGGTTGAGGCTGGCGGCCAGGACGACCTTGAGGTCGAGGCCTTCAGTGAGGACGCGATCGCTCTGCTTACCTACCACCAGGCAAAGGGCCTGGAGTTCGACCGTGTCTACGTCGCCATGACGGGCAAGGAGGCCGATCCCAGTTCCGTGTTGGCAACGATGCTCTTCAGCGGAGAATCGCCTGCGTACACCGTCGTCGATGAACAGCCCAAGACGCGCAGCAGGACGGTGATGCGGCGCGCGACCGCGGATCGGGAGCGCGAGGTCTATGTAGCAATTACGCGGGCCAAGGAGCACCTAAGCATCCTCCACGCTCCAAAGGATCCCCGGCCGATGATGAAGCTGAACAAGGGAATCGAGTCGTTGTTCGCTGACGTCGAGGCGAAGCAGTCGGGCGAGATCTCGATCCGGAACTGGTCGTCATGAACGAGGTTATCGAAGTCTCCTACACCGGGGATCTGTTGGCCCACCGACGCTGCCCGCGCGCATGGGCGTATGAGAAGCACGTTGGCTTTGTGCCCTATGAGCAGGTGCAGGCGATGGAGGGCAGGCTGCTCCATCACGCAATGGAGTGGCTCGCCCGCCGCTATGCCGAGGATGGCGTACTCGCCAATCGTTCCGAACTGGCCGACCAGCTCGAGCATTACTACCGGGTCCTGCGCGCAAGGGGCATCGTTACCGCTTTCAGCACGCGGGAAGAAGTGCTCAAGCGGATTCTGGACAACCTCTACAAGACGAAAAGCGACTCCTCGAAGATGCAGCGGCCGGTGGAGACGGTGATCCGCGGTGCTAAGCACACCGAGTATCAGCTCAAATCCGTGCGAGAGGTGATTCCCGAGAGCTTCGCGGGGAAGAAGAAGATCCTGCTCACCGGAATCATCGACCTGGTGCTCCAACTGCCCGATTCACTCACCTATCAGAGGTTGTGGAGCTGGGATGACCGCGAGGAGCTCTTGGGCCACGTTGAGAGCCAGGAGATCCAAGCCAAGTCTGGCGATGAGGAGATCTGGGATTTCAAGGCAACGAAAGCTGCCTCGGAGTCCCAGATCGACTACGTGAGGCAGGTGGCCACGTACGCCGCACTCTACCGGGAGCGGACCGGCATACTTCCGGAGCGCTGCGTTCTCTTCTTTGTCAACGAGCGCGATCCGGAAGATCGCCTGCTCGTCGTTCCGGTCGACGATGAGCTAGTCGAAAAGGCGCTGGAATGGACCGTAGGTCAGGTCGAGCAATTGCGGGCCACGACGATCCAATTCGCAAAAGGCCCCGTCGCTGTAGCCGGTGGATCTCTGCTTGAGAGGGACAAGCCTGTTGGGGAGCGGATCACCGAGGAGCTGAAAAAACAGTGCACCGCTTGTGGGAAGCGGTTCGACTGCGACGAGTACAAGGCGTTCCTGAAGGGCTCGCCCGGGAGATTGGATAGGGAGACCAACCCGCTGCGGGTGGACAGGAGTTAGGCAAGTGCTCGGGGCGGGTTGAAGTCGCCGCGGACGCCAGTCTTTGGCTCTGCTCCGCCCGCCGCGTACCTTCGTCCGGCAGGGTCTCCATAAGTAGGGGTTATCGGGCGTTGGGGGCGAGCCAAGCGGCGTCGGCGGCTTTACAGCCCCGAGATACAGCCAACTGCAACTCATTCGATTCGGCCCGAGTCACGAATTGCCCTTCTTCCGACCACGCCGCAAGGACCGCAGCGATGTCGTTGGCTGCCGCGACCCGGCTAGCGCGAGAACGCAATTGTTCGATGCTCTTCTTCAGTCTGGCTGCGAGTCCGGACGTTGGATTCTGCATGTGTGCAAGGAGTATCCGATAGTGACCGTAGGAGTGCCACCCACGGTCACCGTAGTGATTGCCCTGTGCGGCGGCCTCCTCGACTTGCTTTGGATCGCACGCGCACAGGCGCGAGAGGATCCTCGCGGACCAGAGAGCGCGACCGTGGTCCGGGTCGGAGTCAAGGCCTGCGAGAAGCTCTATGGCCGAGGAGTGTGCTCCCCTCCACATCGCAATGCGCGCAGCCCGGCCGCGGGCAAGGGAGCGGGAGTAGCCCTCGGGCGCCCTTGCGGCCTGGCGCATCGATCGGGCGGCTCGACGGAGATCCCCGCACAACCAGTGCGCCGAGGCTTCGCTGTTTAGCTCGGTCCAGCCAGGCCACGCCGAGGTCGCTTCCTGAGCTGCCTTCAGCGCTTCCCCTTCTCGACCGGGCCAGTCGAGCAGACTGGACACTATTCGGTTTCGCGCCACTCGTGGCAACAGGCCGGCCTCAAGCGCATCGCGCCACCGACGCTCGATGGCTTGAGCGGATTTGACGCCGCGCACCGGACGGTCTATAGCCATCATTGTCGTGAGGCGCTCTAGGAGCTGGTCGTCGTCCTGTTCGTTGGAATTCAGCAGGAGGTTCAGATTGAGCGACTGTTCGTACAGAGCCTGAGTCAGGTTGTCCCCAACTCCGTCGTGAGTAAGAAGCGCAGTCATCGCAGCGGCGGCAACGCCCGGATCGATCTGAAGGAGGGACTTAGTGATCGCCTCCCAGCTCTCCGGCGGATGGAAGTGTTCCGAGCGCGATAGCCAGTCCGCTATCGCGTCGATGAATTCACGGTCGATCTGCGTGATGTCCGGTGCCGTGCGGCGGACAGCCGGCTCGGGGTCGCCTGCGAGCAGAAGCCGTGCGATGCGCGTGGGCGTGTCCGCTGGCATCATAGGAAGCGCCGCCGCGACCAGCCTGCGCTCCTCGGTGGTCCCCGAAATAGAAATGCTGAGCGCCCTTTCTCCGTCGCCGCTCGACGCAAGCACGCGCTTGGCGAAAGGTGTGTTGGCAAATGCGGGTCGCTGGTCGACGTGCCGCAGGATCACGATGAGCAGGCGAATGTATGCATCCGTGTATTGGCGGGAGGCCAATGACAGCGTGCTCGCGAGGGACCGCAGATTGTGGTTGACAATCGTGTTAGTAGCGTGCTTGGTATCTGAATCTGGGAGCCCATGGTAGTCACGGGATGTGTTCAGAACTTCGGCCACCTCAGCACCATCGCCAATGGCCTCGGCTGCCGCGAGCCTGACGCCCATGTCGGCATCGGCCAGCCGGTGTTTCAGTCTCTCGGCGAGGCCATTGTCGTCCGCCTGTTCCTTGAGCCAACGTCCAGCGGTTCGGCAGGCAGCTGATCGAATGCTCGGTTGCTCGTCTTCCATGAGAGCCTTCAGGATCCCGGCGGTGCTCTCGTCCCGCGGCGAAAGGGTCTCCACAACCGCGTGGCGGACATCCGGTGCCTCGTCGGCCGCCAGCCGAGCCAGCAGTGGCGGGGCGGCGGCGCCGAGCTCGCGCGCCTGCCGCGCAACCGCTTCCCGCACCCGGAATGACTCGTCGGCGGCGATGTCGGCGAGCCACCGGACGCTTTCTTCCCCGCAGCCGCGGGCCAGCGCCGCGACCGCCGCTTTTCGCAGGCCGTGGTCTCTGGCCTCCAAGAATGGCAGCACGGAGTCGCTCGTCCGGCAGCCGATGCGTCCCAGCCCGTGGAGAGCCTGCACCACCGTCTCTGGGTTGCCCGACGGTAGGCACCGGATCAAGGCCGCCTCTCCCTGCTCGCCCAATTGGGCGAGCAAGTACGCCACCTGCCTCGATTGGTTGTCGCCGGGTAAAGCTTCCTCAAGGAGGCTGGCAAGGATCGGAACGGCCTCCACGGCCCCGACCTCTGCCAGCGCCTCGAACCCTCCCCATCGGAGCCGGGCCCGCTCCTTCGGGTCTTCCAATATCGCAAGAGTGGTGGCCCGACCCTGCGGTCCGCACTGTGCGAGCGCGCGAGTCAGTACGGTGGAGTCCCGGTAGGGGTCATCTGACATGAGTGCGGAAGCAAGGGTGTCAACGCCCTCGGGTCCGAATTGCGCTAGGGCATTCGCGGCCCGAGATACATCGATGCGCGCACTCGACCGAAGAAGGCGTGCTAGCTCGTTGACTACCGTCCGACGGGTCTTGGAGAACGGGTCACCGGTACACTGGGCGGCGGCGGTTGCGCCGAGCAGCAGCCGCCAATGAAACGGATCCGGTCGCCTTGGCAAGAGGATCCGGTCTAGTGCTGCCTGTGCTTGCACGGTATCCCCCTGATCCTCAAGTCGGCCCGGAAGGAGGGAAAGGGCCTCGTTCCACTGCGGGCTAAGCGTCCGCCGTGTGTCAATAACCGCGGATCGCTCTCGTTCGTCCATGTCAGCGAGATGACGCGCGATGCAGTAATCCATCAGCAACCGATGCTGGAATGAGTAGGGACCCTGCGAGAGGGGAGCGTTTCGACCCGATCCGGGGGGGGACCAGGATTCCGTCGAGTTGGGATAGCTCATGCACAACGCCGCGATCAGCAGGCGCACTTGCCTCAAGCCAGTCATAGTCGGGCGTGGCGCGGACCGCACGGGATACGAACTGCGCTGGCATCCATAGCGGGAAACCCGCCTCCGCGCCAGCAAATGCGAGTCGCCCGCACAGCCTCAGCTTCGCATCGATTCTCTCAACATGACCTGCGGAGTCGCCGCGCCAGCGACGTCCCAGAACCATGTGCATGATGGTCTCTAGGAGCGACGTTTTCCTGATGGGGAGATCTCCGCCACTCTCGGCGATCAGGCAGATAAACGAAAGAAGAAGCGGGCTACGAGCAAGGGTGCGCAGCGAAGCCTCGCCTAGCAGCCGATTCCGCAGTTCTGCCGCAGTTCGATTGCCGTGAAACCAAGCATCGATGAAGGATCCAACCTCATGTGCGTCGAAGCCGACTACCTCGACCTCGCGTCCCCCGGGTCCGAGTGCCATCGGCGCGTCCGCGTAGCCAGCGAAGCGACTGGTCACGACCATGCGTAGACGCTCGATCGAGGCGATCTCGGCCAACAGGCGGCGCACCTCTTCGAGCCTCTCTGGAGCAACCTCGTCGAGGCCGTCGAATAGGAGCAGTGCCCGTCCGTCGTCGATCTGCCTGCGAACGGCATCCCCGAGCTGCCGTTTCGACTCGTCATCCGAGAGGCCGATGGCTGCGAGAGCGGCATCCGCCACATCCTGCGCGGCGCTTCCGGAGTGGGACGAAAGTCTTGCGAGAGACACGAAAACCGGGAAGGCATCGCTCTTGCGGGTCAAGGCCGCGAATCTCAGAAGCCACGACTTGCCGGTACCTGGATCCCCCAACACGACAAGTCGGCGGGACGTGGAGAGCAACTCTTCCCAGTCCAAGTTCTCGCTGTCGTCTGCTCCGCCTGGCTCAAGCCGGAAGGTCGGGCGCTCGCTGCTCGGCTCAGTCTGCGACCGTACTTCCTCTAGTGCCTCCGCGAAGCTCGCCTCCTTGCGCTCTATGCCGAGGATGCGCACAGGCTGTCGGATACTGGACAGGTCGAGGTCGATTGGGAAGTAACTAGGCCCGGCGTTCATCGCCCTGCGAAGGGCGACAAGGTAGGCCGCCTTCGCATCAGCCGGTGAGTGGGCCGTCGATGGCTTCCGGGATGGGTCGCCCAGGATTGCCCGGGCCCACTCGATGCCGAAGTAGCGGGCTACGAGTCCGCGCATGTCGTTGCTGCGAATGGCCGCCGTGAGCCACTCGCTGTCGTAGAGGGCGAAGCTGAGGTCGGAGGGCATTGCACGATGCAGATCGCTCACTTCGTCTTGGATCGTCGTGCTGCGCGCACTTGCGGAACTCACGTATACGAACTTCCTCGCGTCGAACTTGCGGCCGGCTGAGATGTAGGTATTGACTGCAGCGGAAATGCGGCCAACGGTGAGTCTGCCCTCTTGCTTCACCTGATATGCAACGTAGTCGGAGCCACCGGTACGCCCGATAAGGTCGATGCCGAACTGTGCCTGCCCTTGGAGTCCGTAGAGTCGACACTCATCGAGGGAATCCACCTGGCTGACGACCTCAAGTACAAACTCCTCGAAATCTCGCCAGGGCAAGTTGGTCAGGGGCAGCTTCAGGGCGGGGCTTCGATCCGGTGGGCGCACGGACACCGACAAAGGATATTCCAAGGTGTTCGCTTCGGGCCAGTGACACGCTGTCAATTCATCGCAGGGACCAGCCGAACCGTGCCGTCTGGCGCGGCTTCAGCGCTGGCGCCCTGCGCTTCCAATCTCGAGTCGACGGTCAGCCCGCGCTCGTCGTCCTCAAGGCCGGGCGAACCGATCGAGACCGACCCGATTGAGCTCACCGAACCCGCTCCCGATGCCCTCCTGGCGGTCTGCCGCGAGTGGGGGCTGGAACTGGAGCCGACCGAGAGCCGGTAGAAACGCTCGGACCGACAACCATGCATCGTTCCTGCAGGGCTCGGGATCCTGGGGCAAGACGCCCCACGGATTCCAGACGTTCCCCATGTAGCTTGATCGCCCGGAAACCGCTTGAAACCGTGCTCTACGTAGTCCAGCGGGTCTCACGGACCATCCTCAATAAGCGGACCGTCCGTGTAGGGAACCCGAAGGTCGTAGAGGTTCCCCTCGAATCGCGGTCGCTCTCGACACGAGATTGGTGCGGAGTCTGGCTCCATGGATCAGCCCAGGGCATCTCCGCGCACGCCCGAGGAGGGCGCGGTTCCATACAGTCCGCATAGGCAGGGGCGGTGGATCGGCATCGCTGGTCAGCCTCCGCAGAGGATCGCGAGCAAGCCCTTGGCGAGGGGGGACAAGGCACTGGCGTCACTGTCCTGCCTGCTTGAGGCTGTTCGCATGCCCCCAGGTCGGCGAGAGCACGAATTGGGCTGGCCTGCAACGCGGGTCGACCGCAGTCGTCACCACTACGGGCCGCGTCTGCGAGCCCCCGATCACGAGGCCGGCGACCGGTTCCGGGCACTGGCGGCCGACCGCTTCCGCAAGCGCCGCGCGACCGCCATTGGTGAGGCTTATCAGGACCGGCGTTGGCACCGGTGCTACCAACGGACCGGGCTCACTGTTCGCTTCCTCGCCTGGGTTGGCGGCCCAGGCGAGGACGGCGATGCCAGCGGCACCGATCACCGCGGCGCCGATCATCTCGCGCCAGGCCCGGTTGAAGCGGCGCTGCATCTCGAGAAAGGCGGCACGACCGCGCACCCGGGTGGCGACCTGGCGCCACTCCTTGCGCTGCTCTGGAGAGGTGAGCGGCGAGTCCCTAATCATGGTTGCCAGCACGCTCACCCGCTTGGCGCCGCCGAGTAGCTGCGGCTCGCCCTCGATCGCGTCTCGCAGTTTTGGTTTGTGGCCGATCTCCGCCAACGACATCTCGACCGGCCGGAGAACGTCGAGCGCGCGCCAGACGACCCAAACCACCGCTGCTAGCGCCACCGCCAGACCGGCGAACGCGGCAATTAGGCGCGGTGCATTGTCGCTCCAGGAGAGCTCGCCGATCGACGAGAGCTGCGTCCCAGCCACCATCAGGGCGCCGATCGCGGCGAGGATGCCGATCAGGTACTTCGCCAGGTCGCGGTAGCGGTCGACCGCAGTCTGCACGCTGCCTGGGTCAGCCATCCGAGGGTCGTCGCTCAGTCCAGGATGTAATAGACACCATCTTCGTCATCTTCCTCCGGTTCGACCGGAGTCACCGTGAAATCGGAGTCGCGCAGCCCGACAATCCAACTTCCGCGGCTAACAAAGGTCGCGGAGTCGAAGGAGCTGACAGTCACCTCGGCCTCTTCGCTTGTCGGCAGGGGGTCCGGGGGGGCACCCTCGGAAACGCTTGGTTCGCCGCCGTCCGCGGGGAAGCGGACGTGCCAGCCGTTCAGCCAGATCTCCACGCTGCCGTCGCCTGCAAGTCTGGAAGCCATGCCGCCTACCATTACCGCGCCAGCCTAGAGGCTGGCGCTTACCGAGGCAAGAACCTCCGAACGCTCTCACTTCTCACGTTCTTCGAGCATGGTGATCACCTGTCGTTCTCGCTCGCGGCGCTCGGCGTCTGCTTTGCCGGTTTTGAACCAGCTCGTCATCTGAGCGGCCGCCGCCCAGGCGGCGGACATGTCGCTGGCGCGAGCCTCCACCTGTGCGAGCATCATCCAGCAATCGCCGACGTGCAGTGGCTGGCCGATACGCTTGAAGGCCTCGCGTGCTCGCTCAAGCTCCTCGCGGCCGCCGCCCGTTCCCTTCTCGTCGACCTGAATCGCGACCAGCCCCAACTCGTAGAGGCACTCGGCCTCCGCCCGCTCGTCTCGCTTGGCACGCGCCGCGGTCAGCGCGTCGCCAAGCCATGAGCTCGCCTCAGTGAACTGCCCGGCTCGCTCTGCTGAGGCCCCGAGGTAGCGCAGCGGCTGCTCGGGATCGAGTCCAAGGCGGGCGCCTGCATGCAGGCGACGGCGCAGCCAGAACACCGCGTCCTCGTGCTCGCCGAAGAAAGCGCAGAGCCGGCCCAGCTCCTCAAGGCCGAAGGCGACCGCGGTCGCCGAACCTTCGGTCTGGAGCTCGCGCAGGTTGGTCAGCCAGAGCGCGAACGCAGCGCCGATCTCACCTTCTTCTTCGGCTTGGATCGCCCGGCGCATGGCGCTTGCCTCCTCCCTTGGAGCCCCGACTCGGCGCCGCAGCTGCTCGGATTTCTCTGCGTCGAGGTGCAGGTATTGGGCGAAGTCAGCGCAGGCCGAGGCGACAGCCGCCTCTTGGTCTGGCCTTGCCGAGCGTGCCGCGTCGGCGAGGCTCGCTTCTGCCTCCTCCATTCGCGCCGTTCGCCAAAACGCTCGGCTGCGCATGATCTGGACGTAGGTCTTCGGCATGTGCTTCCATTCGGCACCGGTGACCGCGAGGGCCTGCTCGGCTTGGGCGAGCCCGTCGGTCCACAGCTCGCGGTCGATCGTGTCACGGGCACGCCAGGCCAGCAGCGTGGACTTGAATTCGGGTAGATCCTCCACAGGGTGGATCGCGGCCAGCGCTTCCATGGCCCGCAATGCTGGCCCCGGCTCCGGGGTTGGTCGAACCAGGAGCTGGAAGAGGGCTCGAGCGGCGAGGTCGTCGTCGCGCTCGCGCAACCCGGTTTCGGCTGCCCGCCTAAGGAGCGCGTCGCCTGAAGCGAGGAAAGACGAGTAAGTATCGGCGCGGCCCCCGCGGAAGGCTTCGTCGAAGCCAGCGGAAAACGCGATCGAGGCTCGCGCAAAGGCACCGCTCAAGGTGTTGAGGCCCTCCTCCCCCGCCCAGGCCGCCAGGCGCTCGCGCAGGCCGAGCGCCTGGTGCGCCGTAAGCAAGACTGCCGGGCTCGGAGCGACTCCCTCCACAAGGCGAAACAGCCCCGTCGCCGCGACGGCTTGGAGGGCCGCGTCCCACTCTTCGGCCTCGACTTGGCGACCAAGCGCCTCAGTGAACGAGGCGTCTTGGACGCCGCCGGTGGTCACGAGCGAGAGCATCTCCCGGTAGACCAGACCGCCGCCTGAGAGACCGACGAACGATACCAGCTTCGCCTCCTCCTCGCCGAGCGAGGAGAGCGCCTGGCGGAGCGGGTCTGCGAGCGCGAATCCGCTGAGGTCAGCACCCCAGAGCAGGCGTTGGAGCAGCTCGACCGCCTGCTCCAAGCTGTTGGCGGCCGCCAGCTCTCGGACCGCCTCGAAGTCGTCTTGGCAAGCGAGGAGTAGCTGCCACGCCTGCGCGGCCTCGGCGCCGTCGCCGAGCGGATCGCGGCCACCGAGCAGCGAGCGTAGCTGGACGGCGATCAGGCTCGGCGGGACCATGTCATCGCCGATGTGCAGGACGCTGCCGAGCGTCCTGCCGTCGGTCATGAGCGCGATCGCGGCATTGTGCGGCCCCGCAGTGATCAGCTCGGCGCAGGCCGCCGCTGCGGTCTTGGGATCGTCTCCGGGGTTGAGTTTGACCAAATGCAGCGTTCCTTCGGGCGCGGCGTCGGCGGTGTCGCCGAGGCAATTGACGGTTCGCTCGAAGGCACCGGTCGCGGTCGCGTAGTGGGCGAACTGCTCGACTACCTTGGAAGTGGCCGCCCCTAGCGTCCCGGCGACGAGGACTCTTCGATCGCGATCGAGCGCACTATGTAGGAGCTCGATCTCGTTTGCCCAGAACAACGCTGGTGCCGCCTGTCGCCAGTCAACCGGTGGGGTGGACGGGTCGTTCGTTAGGAGGTCGTCTTCCTCGAAAGCCGACGACGCCCACGCGGTCAGGTTTACGAACAGCGGCACGGCGCTGGGTCCGCCTGCCCGCCAGCTGCCCGCCAGTCGCGCGTTAGTGGTCGCGATCGCCTTGCCTACGCTATGGCCGTCCGCCAGCAGTGGGTAGAGCGAGGAGACCAGCGCCTCGACGAAGTCGATGCTGACTGCGTAGCGCATTGCGACCACACGGACCGAGGGAAGGCGCTGGCAGAGGGTCGCCGCAAACGGGGGTGCCGGCTCGGAGCCTGCCCCGGTTGAGGCCGAGCGGCAGGCGTTGAGCAGGATCAGCCGCGGTTCGGCGTCGGCGAGAGCGATGGCGAAGGTGTCGGCGCCGATAGGGCTCGGGTCGCCGGCGGAGTCCTCGAAGACGATCTCGGTGCCGGTTGGCCCCTCGCGACCGTGCCCGTCGAAGTGGACGACGTCGAAGCGGCCGCCGATGGCGATCTCGCGCTGCAGCGCGGCGAGGGTCGGCGGGCGGATCACCTTTAGTTGGATGGTGCGGGGAGCGGATAGCGCGGTTGCCAGCGCCGGGCCCAGGGCTGGCTGCAGCGGTACGTCGGCGGGGCCCGCCGGTCGCGGAGAGATGATCGCAACGCGCAGCGCCGAGCCTTGGTTCGGGGTTCGCGCCGGCTCGGCGCTAGCCTCGTCGCCCAGCGGCACTCGGATAATCTCGCACTGCTCAGCCAGCGTCGGCGATTCAGGGCCTGTGTCGGGGGTGAGTAGCTCCCATGGAAGCCCGAGGATCTCTGGTTGATCCGACTCTATCCACAGCCGGATGGGAGGCCGCTCGACGAAGCGCTGGCGCAGTGGCTGCAGATCCGGATCACCGAGTAGCGCCTCCGCTAGCTCCGCGCCTAGCTGGCGAACAAGCGCTTGATCCTCTTCCCAGGTAGCCCGATCCGGGCCGAACCGTGGGAACGGAGGCGACTCCACGAGATTTCCGATCGCGGTGTGGATGCGGCCCGCGGCCACGCTTCCCATTGCGCCGGTGCCGTGCAGGCCATCGAACGCAAGCTCGACACGGCCGTTTTGGAGGACAAGCGTGGCATCAGCTTCGTTGCTAGCCGTTTTTCGCTCGGTCAGTGGTGGCGCGTTCAACGAAGGGAATTATCGCATCGCGCTGCTGGGCGGTTGGGGCAAGAAGCCCCACAGATCCCAGCCGATCTCCACGTAGCTCGATCTGGCGGAAGCCGCTTGAAGCCGTGCTCCACGTAGCCCGGCGTAGTCCCGGGTTCGGGCTCATAATCGGACTGTCCGAGCGGGAACCCCCGAAATCACTGCAGGGCCGCACGGTTCGAACCGCCCCGCCGTCCGGCACTTCTCGCCGGAAGTGCCTCGTTCTGCCACTCGGATTCCTCGAGTGGCAGAAAGCCAGGTCGATCCCCGCATATTGCGACATATCGGGCGGCCATTCGACCGCCCGATTTCACGTCGGCAGCCCTGCAAAATACCTGCAAACCTCCGCTTTCCGCCAGACGCACCGTCCCCCAGCGACAGCGAATGGTAAGGAAGGGGTCACGAGTTCGAGTCTCGTTCCGGGCTTCGGCGAGTCGCTGCAAATCGGCGGTGGGGGCGTGAGGAGTCGCTACAGGACGCGCAGCTTCTCGACCGGCACGACCACGATCCGATCGAGTATCGGCTCGGCTGGCAGCGAGGTCAGCTCGACGATCACCTTGTCGCCATCCAGCACGTCGGTGATGCCACCGCGAGCGCCCGCGGGGGCACCGCCGACTGCCTTGGTCAGCTCGACCAAGCCACCGATCGCGATCTCACGCGTTGCTGCCATGGCTCTGATTGTACGGGGGTGGGGTAGGCGGTGACCAGCCGTGGAGCCGCGCCCTCCGTCGCGTAGTGCCAGGCGCTGACCACCCTCGCCGAGCGCTCCCCGATGCGCAGATCCACCACGACTCCGCAGGAGACGCCGCCCACTCGGGCATACGAACCGCTCGATCAACAAGACGATCAAGGTCCTCTCCTGGTTCCTCGGCCTCGCCGTCCAGTACAAGCGGATCGCCGAGAACGCGGCGGCGGGCAAGGAGCGCCTGCTGATCGTGAAGCCCAAGCCGCCGATCCACCTCGACACCGCCGAGCAGATCGAGGCCCTGCTCGCCGCCGCCGCCGAACTCGACCACGACCCCGGTCGCCTCTGCTGCGAACGCGAGGGCGCAGGACGCCGGGGTTGAGGTGACGGCCGCCGACCGCCTCGGCGACCTGCTCCACGATGCCGCGGACGCAGCGCCGCCGCTCGATCCCGAAGAGGTTGCCGATCGTGACCAACTTGACCAGATTGACTACCTAGTGTAGGATTTCGCCTCCGATGAATAGCGTGGCGACTACCTATTTCGAGCATGAGGCCTTCGCCCGGGCGAAGGCGCGTCTCTCGAATCTGATGGATCAGGCGGTCCACGCTCACCGCCCGCAGGTGATCGACCGTCACCGCGGCAAGGAGCAGGCGGTGCTGGTCTCCGTCGAGGATCTGGCGATGCTGCTCGAGGGGTTCTCCTTCCATCCCCGGGTCAGCGTCTCGGAGGGGGAATTCGTCATCCGCCTGCCGGAGCTGGGTCTGATCGCCGGAGGCGAGAGCTACGAGGATGCGCTCGGGGAGCTGATCGAGCTCGTCGGGGCGCAGGCCGAGGACTTCCTCGACCGCCTCGACTTCTACATGCAGACCGATCGCCGCGGCCAGCTCGCCTATCTGCTGAAGTTCGCGCTCACCGCCCCCGAGGAGCGGCACTCGCTCTTCTCGCCGGCGCCGCCTGAGGAGACTCGGGCTCCGCAGCCGGCGTGACGCCGGCTTCGCCCAGCTGGGCCGACCTCGAGAGGTTTCTCGGCATCGACGGCTGGCGGCAGATTGCGGCCGGCGAGCGCGGCGGCCGCAGGCAGGCCCATGTCTTCTTCGAGAAGTTGCTCCCGGACGGACGGCTCCTTCAGACCCACATCTCCCACGACCGTTCGAAGAAGATCAGCTCGGGCCGCTTCGGCACGATCCTGCGCGAGCAGCTGGAGGTCTCGCGCGCCGACTTCTGGGAGGCGATCCGCAGCGGCGAGCCGGTTTCACGCCCGGTCGACACCGAGGAGCCGGCCGTCGAGCACGATGCCTGGGTGATCGCCGTCCTCGTCGGCGAGCTCCACATGAGCGCCGAGGAGGTCGAAGGGCTGAGCGAAGAGGAGGCGGTCCGATTGGTGCACGAGCATTGGGCGCGCAGGCGCCGGTAGAGGCATCCGCGACCGGAGCTACGGTGAGGCTGCGACTGTCGCTTGGCTGCGCGCCGAGCTGGCGATCGACGACGAACTCGCGGCCTGAGGTGTACGGCACGTTCTGCCACTCATATTCCTCGAGTGGCAGAAAGCCGGGTCAATCGCCGCATATTGCGGCATATTTAGGCGCGATTCGGACTTCGGACTTCTCGTCTCCAATGCACAAAACCCCTACTAATTCGAATGCTTCGCAGACATATCGTCCCCGACCGACAGCGAATGGTAGGAATGGGGTCACGAGTTCGAGTCTCGTTCCGGGCTTCGCTTCAACAAGCGGAATGCGGCCCCTGAGTGGGGCCGCGTCCTGCGGTCAGCTGGTTCGCGAGCGCGCAGAGCAGGTCGCGGCGGTCGAAGTGGGAGCGAGAAGCCTCGAGGTCGTCGATCGCGCGCTCGCAGTCGGCCCACTCGATCATCCGCGGCTTGCGGGCAGCGTCGAAGTGGGGGAGCCGCCCGATCGACGCCGCAGTCAACCCGAACTCCTCGGTACGCGAGAGCCAGTCGGCGCGCTGGTTGTCGGGGTCGCCCCCATAGTCCTTCGCCTCGCGAGTGCGGTAGGCGGCGACTTCGGCCGCCGCCGGGGAGCTGACGCCGCGCTCTGCCAGCGCTGCACGGAGCAGGCGTTGCGGTGCAGGTAGGCGAGCCCCTCCGCGCTCCGTGGTCGTGGGCGCGCAGGGCGGCGGCGCGAACCTCCGGCGAGCCGATCGCGTAGAGCAAGGAGACCGACTTCGGCGCGGCGAAGCGCACGTCGTAGCCGAGGATCGGCTCGTGCCGCCGCTCGCGACCCGCGGCGTCGGTGAAGACGCGCGGCTCGGGGCGGCGCACGAGGACTTCTCCGGTGCCGGGGTGCCTACCTGCGAGCACGGCGGCGTAGTCCTCGCGGTCGACCTCGCCGTGCAGGTCCAGCTCGGCCGCCAGCTCGCCGATCCACTCGCCCGGCCCCTCGCCAGGCTTCGTGTAGTAGTCCTCGCCGCCTTCGGCGACGGCTTCGATCCAGTAGCTCGCGTTCCCGCGCCCGATCTTCGTCACTCCCACCACACCCTGCTGTCCAACGGGAGCGGCTCTTGCATCGGCCGAACTGCCCAGTTCCCAGTGTGTCGGGCTGTTGTGGTTGTGGTTGTGGGAGCGCTTCTCGGAGGGCTGGGGGCTGCCCGACCCCGCAGGGGGTTGACGGGCGCCGTCGCGGTGCTTCAATCGGGCGTAGGACGGGGGATGTCCTCGAAATCGTCCGGGCCGAGTCGGCGTTCAACCGCGCTTGACGGTCAAGGCGTCAGGATCGTCGTAGCGGCTCGGCGGCCAATCGGCGGCGCGCAGCTCCTCCTCGCCGCGCTCCTGCAGCGGCAGCTCCTTGGGATCGACGGCGACCCTGCCCCAGTACGCCGCGAGCTTGACCTTGAGGTGGCGGCGCGCCTCGGGTTGGAGCTGAGCGACGCGACGCGGCGGCTCGGCGAGCAGCTCGTCAGAGACGAGGCTGGGGCGAAAGAGGCAGGCAACCGACTCCTCCCCCAGGACACCGGGCAGCGGCGGCAGGTACATGTAGGGGTGCAGCGTGTCGCGGCTGCGCAGCAGCTTTACGCTGTCGGCGACGGCACCGGCCTGCTCGGCGACTGCGGCCAGCGGAAGCACCGGGACGAGCACGCGAAAGGGATGCGCCGCCTCGCCCTCCCCGCGCTGCTCGGCCATGTCGCAGGTCGGCGTCGTCAGCAGGCCGTAGGCGAAGCCGACCTCGCCGACGAAGTGCTTGCCGTCCTCGGCCCGGTAGAGCGTCGTCGGCTGGTCGCCGAACGGGATCGCCTCGAACAGGTCGCCGGCGAACAGCGCCGTAGACCAGGGGTCGGCCCAGTAATCCTCGTCGTGTGGTCGGTGCTCTCCGGGTCCCATTGCTCGCTGTCCTTCACGGACCTCGAACCCTACGACCGCGGGACGACGGCCCTCTCAGTCGATCGAGCGGGCGCGGGTCACGGCGACAACGTCGTCGTCCTCGCGCAGCGGCGCGAAGCCGCTGAACATCTGCGCGCGCATCGCCTCCACGTCCTCGGCCCGGAAGCGCCGGACCCCGCTCGGGAGCCGGACGGCCTGCAGAAGACCGCGCTCCTCCCAGCGGCGAACCGTGTTCTCGTGGACCCCCAGCGTTCGGGCGGCCTGGCGGACCTGCATCAGCTGTGCCATGCGGTCAGAGTAGGCCACAAGGGCGAGAATGTCAACATGGGTGAGATGGTGGACTTTGCGGCTAGTCCACCATGCAGCCGATGCAAAACGGTCTCGGCCTGGACAGTCAATGCGATGGCCGGAACGCAAATCAACAGCAGCCCGTGACGGCGCTTACCCTCGACATCGCCGAGGAGCTGGTCGAGCGGATCGCGGAGCGCGCCGCCGAGCTGGTCGCCGAGCGGAGCCGTTGGGCCCAACTGGACCGCGAGTCGGGACTCCTGCCGAAACCGTTGCCGGCCGTGACGCTTACCTCACGGTCCTCGATGGCGATGCGATTCAGCTCGCGCTCTACCCAGCGGACACGCTTGGACAGGCGACTGAGTTCTTCAAGCGCCCCGCCACGGTGGATGGCGTGCGGGCGCTGGCGGCGGCGGAGAACTGGTCGGTCAAGCCGAACTTCCATTTCGGCCACATGCAACGAGGCTTCTGCTGGACCACTTCGGACATCGACCTGGAGGACTACGGCGCGAAGACGATCCGCGCGGCCGCGTCGAGCGCAGGCTCGGTGATCTCGACCATCGCCTTGTCCCCGCCGCGAAGCTCCAGCACGCCTCCGCGGGCGCCGGCCGGCGCGTCGTCTACGGCCTCGGTCAACTCGATGACATCGAATGCGGCGACCTTGTGCGTGACGACCATGACCCAATGCTAGAGCCGGCCGGACGCGCCTACCTCGATCTGCGCAACAAGGCACGCTACGACCATCGCCCGGTGGACGAGCTGTTGCAGCTCTACGTTCTGGAGGGGTTCCTGGCCCGGCTGGCGGCATCCGGCCGTGCCGACCAGTTCGTGCTCAAGGGCGGCGTCCTGCTTGCCGCTTTCGACGAGCGTCGTCCGACCCGCGACGTGGACCTCCAAGCGCAAGTCCTCGACAACGACGCCGAGGTCGTCGGCGCAGCGGTCTGCGAGATCGCCGCCAGCGCCCTGGACGACGGGGTCACATTCGACGTGGAGGCGGCGACCGCAGAGGTCATCCGCGATGAGGACCCCTACGCGGGTGTGCGGGTGGCGATGGGCGCGCAGCTCGCCACCGCCCGTCCTCCCCGAGAGCTTCGGCGAGGTCGTGGCTGCGGTCATCGACTTCGCCGATCCCGCAATGAGCGGAGATGTCAAGGGGCGCATGTGGGACCCGGCGAATGGCGCGTGGTCATGAGGTGGGACGACTCGCTCGGCCGGGCTCGCCCCATCCTTACCATTTGCTGTCGCTGGGGTCACGAGTTCGAGTCTCGTTCCGGGCTTCGCGACGATCCGCACAGGGGCGTAGAATCGAGCTATGGCAGCGCAGCCAAAACGGCGCACCCTTCTGGCTCCGGGCAACGAGGCCGAGTGGGCGCGGATCAACGAGGAGAAGGAGCGCGAGGAAGCGGACTTCGCGGCCTCGCTCTCGATTCCGGAGCGGCTTGAGTTCGGCCAGAAGCTCTGCGACCAAGCATTCGACTTCTACAACGCCGTCCATGCAAACGACCGTGGCGCCGGACCAGATCCGCGGGCCTGACCTCGCCGGCGTCGTCGCCGACGCCAATGCGGCCGGCCTCCCGCACGTGGTGATCGGCGGGTTCGCTGTG
>Ga0210086_1000491_pt1 | contig 22677 bp, 19 predicted proteins | sample China_Galinas_PW_3_FD_184867 | JGI IMG/M metagenome (GOLD analysis project Ga0210086, IMG submission 184867) | Wetland microbial communities from San Francisco Bay, California, USA, that impact long-term carbon sequestration - China_Galinas_PWB_D2... | ecosystem: Environmental > Aquatic > Marine...
TCCTGTCGACGTGGTCGCTCGGGTTCCCGATCAGCTTCAACACGTTCATGGGCACGTTCGGACTGATCGGCATCGCGCTCAACGACGCGATCGTCGTCATCGCCGCGATCCGCGCCCATCCGCGAGCGGCCGCCGGCGACATCGACGGCATCGTCGAGGCCGTGTCCGACACGACGCGCCACGTGCTCGCGACGACGCTGACAACGATCGGCGGCTTCCTACCGTTGATCGTGATCGTCGGCGGCGACTTCTGGCCGTCGATGTCGATCGTGCTCGCCGGCGGAATCGCCGGGGCATCGATCATGGCGCTGCTGCTGATCCCGGCGCTGTATCGCTTGCTGCGACGGCGGCTGTATGTGATGGCAGAGGTGGGCTAACCCCGAAAAAAAAACCCCGAAAAAATGTGTCAGACACATTTTTTCGGGGTTGTGGAACGACTTGGGTGAGTGATCACTGGATTCGAACCTTCTCGTTGCCTGCGAAGTCAAACACCTCTATTTCCCAAAGGAAGTGGTGCATCACGTTATCAACCATCGCAGGCACAATTCGCAGAAGGCTCTCGAGCACTGCGGAATCCAGTGAGCCGAGTTCTTCACGCACGGCCTTGGCGGTCCTGCCCTTCATCTCGCCTGACAACATCCGCTGGATCACCCTGATGGACGGGTCTCGACAGAGTTTCATGATTGTCTCGCCGAGGAAATCGAGCTTCTCTTTGGTCATGTTCGATCTCTTTAGTGTCAAGGCATGTTTGGACGAGACCCTGCGAAGAATGCCGCGTCACCGGCAATCCGAACCAACGACGTCAACGTCGGAATCCTCGGAGCCATTCGATCCCACCGTTTGCCGAGTCCGGGTCGGGGAGCCGCGCCCGAAGTTCTCGGTGGGTTTCGACGAGGTCCGCGAGGGTTGACGCATTCCAACGCGGTGCGTTGACCCACATCGTCAGCGGCGACGGGCGTGTGGATTGGACACGTAGGAACAATCGGCCTTCTTGGACAAGGTAATCGTCGTCGACGCCGAGCCAGGACTTCGTCCTAGCCTAGCATACTGATTGTTGGGCACGTTCCCCCAATACCTGGCCTTCGCCGAGACGGGACAATAGAGGTTGGTCCAGGGGCCGGCCGGAAGGAAAACCAAGGCTAGGTACCCGAGCATACACCTGCCGGCAATACGGACGATTCCAGTGTTTTCGCGCTCTCCAGCCTAACTCCGAAAAAATGTGTCAGACACATTTTTTCGGAGTTACGGGCCTTCAGCAGATCCGCGGCAAGTCCATGCCCGACAGCAGGTCGAGCGGCATCTCGCCGCCGACTCGGGTTTGCATGACGACGCCCGCGCCTTCGGCGACCCAACCGATGTCGGCGGACTCGCGCCCGTCGGGATGTCGTCGCAGCGCGGCCACGAGGTCGTCCGCGTCGGCGGGGTCGACGAACAGCACCGCTCTGCCCTCGCAGGCGAGATACAGGGGATCGACGCCGAGAAGGTCGCACACGGCGCTCGTCTCTTGTCGGATCGGCACCGAGCACTCGTCGAGCACGATGCGCGCTCGGGCACGGGCGGCGGTTTCGTTGCAGGTCGTTGCGAGCCCGCCGCGAGTCGGATCGTGAGCCGCGCGCACGCGGAGGCCCGAGCTCCACACGCTCTCCAGCAACGCGTTCAGCGGCCGGCAATCCGACCTCAGCTCGTCTCCCTGGAGTCCGTGACGTTCGCCGAGCACCGTCGCCCCATGGTCTCCGACCGGTCCGGTCACGATGACGCGATCGCCGGGACGGATCCGGGTATCGTCGAGCTCGCGCTGCGCAGGCACGACCCCGAGCCCGCTCGTCACGACGAACGCACGGTCGGCCTTGCCGCGCGGCACGACCTTGGTGTCACCGGCCACGATCGCGATCCCCGCTTCACGCGCTGCCCGCGCCGCCCCCGCGACGATCGTGTCGAGGAGCTCGGTCTCGAGACCCTCTTCGAGGATCAACGAGAACGTCAGCCACAGCGGTCGGGCGCCGGCGACCGAGAGGTCGTTGACCGTGCCACAGACCGACAGGTAGCCGAGGTCTCCACCCGGAAACACGGGCGGGTCGACGACGAACCCGTCCGTCGTGAGCGCCGGCCGCCCGGCCGGGAGCGTGTCGAGCACAGCCGAATCGGACAGCGTGTGCAGGAACCGATTGTCGAACGCCGGCACGAACGCTTCGCGGACGAGCTCGCTCGTCAACCGACCACCGGCGCCGTGGCCGAGCAGGATCCGACCGTTGCGTCTCATGCTCTGCCTCCAACCGCCATGCGCGCATGGCGGTACCACGCGGCGCACGTGCCTTCGCTCGACACCATGCACGCGCCGACCGGGTGCTCCGGAGAGCACGCGTGCGCGAACAGCGGGCAGTCACGCGGCTCGATCACACCCTTGAGGATCTCGCCGCAGCGACAGCCGTGTGGCTCTATCGGCACGCCGGGATCGACCGGAATCCACGACGCATCACGCCACGCGACCGCCGGCGACAGCGCGACGCCCGAAGCCGGAATCGTGCCGAGGCCGCGCCAGCGATCGTCGCGAGGCTCGAAGTAGCGAGCCATGAGCGCTTTGGCCGTCAGGTTGCCCTCCGGGCGGACCGCGCGCGCGTACAGGTTCTGTACCCTCGCGCACCCGTCGCGGATCTGACCGACGATCGCGACGAGCGCCCGCATGACGTCGGCCGGAGTAAACCCGGCGATCGCCGCCGGAACCTCGAACTCGTCGCTGACGAACCGATAGAAGTCGGCGCCGAGGATCACCGACACGTGTCCGGGCAGCAGGAAGCCGTCGACACCGACCTCGTCGTCTTCCATCAGCGCGCGCAGCGGCGGCTCGATGAGCTTGCCGCCCGGCAGAACCAGGAAGTTCGAGACCCCGTCGGCCTCGGCCTCGGCGATCGCGGCCGCGATCCCCGGAATCGTCGTCTCGAACCCGACCGCGAGGAACACGACCGTGCGATCCTCGTTCTCCCGTGCAATCGCGAGCGCGTCGCGCGGCGAGCAGACGATGCGCACATCGGTCTCGTGCGCCCGCTCGTGTTCGAGGCTGCTGCGACTCGCCGGCACGCGCACGAGGTCCCCGAACGTGCACAGGATCACCTCGCTTCGCCGGCCGAGCGCGATCGCGCGGTCGAGGTAGTCCACCGGCGTGACGCACACCGGGCATCCGGGACCGGAGATCAGCCGAACACCGGGAGGCAGCAGCCCGCGCAACCCCGCGGCCGCGATCGCGTGCGTGTGCGTCCCGCACACCTCCATGACCGTGACCTGACGTCCGACGTCGTCGCTCACGCGCGCGAGCCGCGCGGCGAGCGCATCGACGACCGCGCGATCGAAGAACGGCTCGCCACTCATCGCTCGTTCTCCGCAGCGAGGACGTCGTCGAACAGGCTCATGGTTTTTTCGGCCTCCTGCTCGTCGATCGTCCCGATCGCGTAGCCGGTGTGCACGAGGACGTAGTCGCCGACCTCGACTTCCGGACAGAGCATCAACGAGATCGATCGCCGGACACCACGGATCTCAGCCGTGCCAAGGAGCTTGGTCCGCTCGACGAGGCGCATCGGGATTGCGAGACACATCACGGACCTCCTTCGAAGACGGGCACGCACGAACGCGCCAACCCCACCGCCGCGAGCACTGCTTGCCCGTAGGCGAGCCCGCCGTCGCCGGGCGGCAGCCGGCACGGCATCAGCACGTCGAAGCCCGCGGCGCTCAGCCGGTTCTCGAGCTCCGCGGCCAGTATCCGATTGACGAAGCAACCCCCGCCGCACGCGACCCGCCCGATCCCATGCAGCGAGCGGCCAACGAGCTCGGCCAGCAAGCTGGCGAAGCTCGCGTGGAAGCCGAGCGCGATCTCTGCGCGGTCCTCGCCTTCGACAATCCGCCGCCCGAGCGCGCCGAGCAGCTTCGACGTCGGCAGCTCGACCGCGTCGCGATCGAGCTCGACTTCGGGCCAGGGACCGACCGCCACGTTCGCCGCGCTCGCAAGCGCCTCGAGCCGGGCGGCCGCCTCGCCCTCGTAGGTGTTCTCGACGCACAAGCCCAGCATCACACCCGCCGCCTCGAACACGCGCCCCGCCCCCGATGCCAGCGGCCAGGTCGACAGCCTCGCGAGCGACGCCACCGCCTGGAGCTCGTTGTCGGACACACGCAGCGACAAGTGATCGAGCGGATCGATCCCTGCACCGATCAGCGCGGCGACTGCCACGCGCCAGGGCTGCTCGACCGCACGGTATCCGCCGACCAGCGGAATCGGCTCACAGCGGGCGCGCCGCTCCCACGCGAGCGTGCCGTCGATCACGAGCACCTCCCCACCCCACGACGTCCCGTCGGGACCGTGACCCGTCCCGTCGAGCACGACCGCGCCGACCTTCTTACCCGGCTCGGGAAACGCCAGGTGCTCACCGAGGACGGCGGCGGCGTGCGCGAGATGGTGTTGGAATTCACAAGCCGAAGCCTCGCGCTCGTCGGCGAGCTTGGCCGCGATCCACGTGCTCGGATAGTCCGGGTGCTCGTCGCACACGATCCGCGTCGCCGTAGCCTCGAGGAACTCTTCGAGCGTCGTCGCAGCCTCGACGAGGAACTCGCGCGCGGCCTCGGTATCCAGATCGCCGACGTGCTGCGTCGGGAACGCCTGATCGCCTACCGCGACACACGCGACGGTCTGCAGGTAGCCTCCGAGCGCGAGCACGGGCTCGTTCACGGCGACCGGCAACGGAAGCGGAACCGGAACATAACCGCGCGATCGCCGCACGAACACGGGACCGCGCGCCGTCGCGCGGACGACCGAGTCGTCGACGCGCCGGACCACTTCTCGGTCGTGGACGAGGAGGCCGTCGACGAGACTCGAAAGCCGCGCGCGGGCCTCGGCCTCCGTGCGACAGATCGGCTCGCCCTTGGCGTTGCCCGAAGTCATCACCAACACGTCGTACGGCGCGTCTCGAAACAGCTCGACGTGCAGCGGCGTCGTCGGCAGCAGGACACCGATGTCGGCGAGCCCCGGCGCGACGTCTTCGAGGATCCCCGCGCCGCTCTTTCGGGGAGCGAGCACGATCGGCCCGGCCGGGGATGCGAGCAGCTCGAGGTCGGCCTCGGACAGCTCGGCGACCCGGGCGGCGGTCTCGACGTCGCGAACCATGACCGCGAACGGCTTGCACCGGCGCTGCTTGTTCCGGCGAATCTGCTCCAACGGGAGCGCGAGGTCCGCGCGGCACGCGATCTGGAAGCCGCCGATGCCATGCACGGCGATGACCGCGCCTTGGACCAGTTGCCGCCGCACCTCCGCGAGGGCGTCACCATCGCAGCCGAGCACGTCACCGTGAACATCGATCAGTCGCAGCTCCGGTCCGCACGCAGGGCAGCAGATCGGCTCGGCGTGGTACCGACGATCGGCGACGTCGTGGTATTCGGCCTCGCACTCCGGACACAGACGGAACCCGGCCATCGACGTCCGCTCGCGGTCGTAGGGCAGCTTGTAGACGAGCGAGTAGCGCGGCCCACAGTTCGTGCAGGTCGTGAACGGATACCGGTAGCGGCGATCGCTCGGGTCATCGAGCTCTCTGCGACAATCGCTGCACAGCGCCGAGTCGGGAGGGATGCGCGCCCCGCGCCGGGCCTCGACGACCGACTCGGCGACGACGAAGTCCTGCCCGCCGCGAGGATGCACCTGACGGCCCTCGACACTGTCGAGCCGGGCAAGCGGAGGCAGGCCGGCGCCGAGCCGCTGCTCGAACTGGCGCACCAGGTCAGCTCGCCCTTCGACTTCGACGGTCGCACCGTCGGGGTCGTTCTTGACCGCACCGGAGAGTCCGAGCGAAGTCGCGAGACGGTGGACGCAAGGCCGGAAGCCGACACCTTGGACCGCACCGCGGCAGCGCAGCCGGCGGCGCACTATGCGTGTGCCAGCGTCCGACGCTTGGTCTCGAGGTTTTCGATGAGGAACTCGCACCACTTCTCGACTCCTTGACCCGAGATTACCGAGGTCTCGAAGACCTCCGCGCTCGGATTGAGGGTCATCACCTGGTTGCGGACGCGTGCGCGGTCGAACGAAACGTGACCGTCGAGATCGGTCTTCGTGATCACGGTCGCGGCGGCCTTCGTGAAGATCGCCGGGTACTTGAACGGCTTGTCATCGCCCTCGGCGACGGACAGCAGCGCGACCTTGAGGTCTTCGCCGAGCGCGTACGACGCCGGACACACGAGGTTGCCGACGTTCTCGATGAACAGCACGTCGAGAGAGGAGAACCTCGAGTGCTGCAGCGCTTCGGACACGAGCCGGGCGTCGAGGTGACAGGCGCCGCCGGTCACGATCTGGTACGACGGCATGCCGGCTGCGGCGAGGCGCTCGGCGTCGAGCTCCGTCGCGATGTCGCCGACGATGGCACCGACTCGCACGTGATCCGCGAGCCTTGCCGCCGAGTGTTCGAGCAAGCTCGTCTTGCCCGAACCCGGTGCCGAGACGAGATCGACGACCAGCGTCCCGGACTCGTCGAACCGGCGTTTCAGTCGAGCGGCCTCTTCGTCGTTCGCGGCCAGGATCCTCTTGCGAAACTCTGCGCGGTTCATGCCGTCACCTCGTTTTCCTGCAGCTGGTATTCGATTCGGAGCAGATCGAGCTCGTCGCCGCCGCTCAGGGCCAGCGGCATCCCGCACGTCGGACACAGGCGCAGCCACTTGCCCGGCTGTGGCTCGCGAATCTCGGCACAGAGCGGACAAGTCTGCGTGGCCGGGCACCAGTCGATGGTCAGGGTCGCCCCGTCGTCGCGACCTCCGGCGGTGACCGCCTCCCACGCAAACCGCAACAGCTCGGGCTCGACCCCGCTCAGGTCGCCGATCGCGACGACGACCTCACAGATGGAACCGTCCTCGCCCACTTCCGCGCGGCAGCAGCGGTGCAGCTCGGTGGCAATGCTCAGCTCGTGCACGGTTCCGCCTCCGTATCCAGGTTCGCGAGCTCTCGATCGAGGACCTCGAGCACCGCGCCGACCGCGCCGGGAATCGCATCGGCGACAGCGTCCGACAACGCCATCGTCGTTCGCACGACGCCGGGCTCGATACCGACAAGGGCGACACGCTTCGGGCACGCCTTGAGCAGCCGCGCGAGATCGAGCAGCTCGAACGCGTTTCCCTCGTGCGCCCCATGCCCTCGCGCGCCGGTCACTCCGGCGATGTCCGGCAATACATGGACTTGTCCCGCCTCGCCGCCGAGCCTGGCCGCATCGAGCAGGATCAGGGCTTCTCGCTGCTCGAGCAGCGGCAACAACGCGAGCCCGAGCGTTCCTCCGTCGACGAGCTCGACACGTGGATCGAGCCGGCGCGCACCCAGGCTGTCCAACACGTGCAGCCCGACCGCGTCGTCGCCGAGCAGCAGGTTGCCGAGTCCGAGAACCAGGATCGGTCGCCGCCCGCTGCTACCCTCACTCGTCCTTTCGCGGTGTCGTGTCACGGGTCGGCCGGTACTTGAAGCCTGTGATCATCGAAACAATGAGCCCGTCGCGGTACACCCTTGCGTCGAAGAACACGATGTAGATGTGCACGATCGCGAACGTGATCAGGCCCCACGCAAACAGGTGGTGCCACATGTGCACGCTGAACGAGCCCCCGAGCAGCGGAACCACCCAACCGAGCAGCGAATCCCAGAACCCGCCGGGGTTGCTCTCCGAATACAGAGCGAACCCGGTCACGATCTGCCCGGTACCGAGGCCGATCACGAAGATCGTGTAGATCAGCCCCGCGAGCGCGTTGTGTCCGAGGTGGGGATGGCCGGGCTCGAGCCGCAGGTAGTCGAACGCCTGCCGGGTGATGTCCTTCCACCACGAACGGCGCCAGACGTAGGGGAAGCCCGAACGGGCATGGGGGTTGCCGGCGAAGAACCAATAGCTCCTCAGCAGGAACCCGAACAGGAACGCGTACGCGGCGATGAAGTGGATCTGGCGGACACGCCCCATCAGGAAGTGACTCTCCGCCTCTCCAGGGCTCGTCAAAAGCGGGAACGCGATCCAGAGCCCGGTGGCGAACAGCACGGTGACGGCCGCGGCATTGACCCAGTGGAAGATCCGGACCGGCATCTGCCAAATGTAGCAATGCTCCCAGCACTCGGGCTCGGCGGCCTTCTTGTTCTGTTGTGCAACTGCAGTCGGTTCCATGGCTGGCTACCTCACGACAACCTCTGCCAACTGTCTCCCGTCGGGATCGAAGACGTGCGACGCGCACGCGAGACACGGATCGAACGAGTGCACCGTTCGCAGGATCTCGACCGGCTTCTCGGGATCGGCCATCGGCGTACCGAGGAGCGCGGCCTCGTAGGCTCCGCGCGTGCCTTGTGCGTCCCGCGGAGATGCGTTCCACGTCGTCGGAACGACGGCCTGGTAGTTCGCGATCTTCCCGTCGGCGATGTGGACCCAGTGTCCGAGCGAGCCGCGAGGCGCTTCCGTGAAGCCGAAGCCCTTGACGCTGCTCGGCCACGTCGACGGCTCCCAAAGTTCGGTCGTGGCCGTCGCCGCCTGTCCGGCTTCGAGATTGGCAATCAGACGGTCGTACTCCTCACGCAGCCACCCGGCACACAGCTGCGACTCGAGCCCGCGGGCGGCCGTGCGGCCGAGCGTCGAGAACAGCGCCGTCGCCGGAACCCCCAGCTTGGACAACGCCGCATTTACGACCTCCTTGAAGTCGTCCCTTCCACTCGCATATCCGACGAGCATGCGCGCCAGCGGGCCGACCTCCATCGCGTTTCCCTTCCATCGCGGGGTCTTGAGCCACGAGTACGCGCCGTTCTCGTCGAGGTGCTCGTAGGGAGGCTTCGGCCCGGTGTAGTGAGGGTCGGTCACGCCGTCGAACGGGTGCAGCGCTGTCTTTCCCTCCGGATACGTGTACCACGAGTGGCCGACCTCCTCGCGGATCTCGTCGGGGTTCTTCGGATCGACGGGGAGGACTTCACCGAGGTTCTTGCCGAGGATCGCGCCGCGCGGGAACCGGAACGCGTTCGTGTCGCCGATCCCGGCCTGCGGCAGGTCACCGTAAGTCATGTAGTTGCCGAGACCCCCGCCGATCGCCGCCCACTCGGGATAGAACGACGCCACCGCGAGCAGGTCGGGCAGGTAGAGCTGCTCGACGATCTGCTGCGCGCGTTCGATCTGGGCCTTGACGAGGTTCAAGCGCTCGATGTTGACGCTGTTGTCGTCATCGAGGTCGATCGCGCACGGCACGCCGCCGACGAGGTAGTTCGGGTGAGGGTTCTTGCCGCCGAACACCGTGTGGACTTTGGCGAGCTCCTTCTGCCACTTGAGCGCCTCGAGGTAGTGCGCCACGGCCATCAGGTTGGCTTCGGGCGGCAGCTTGTAGGCAGGGTGCCCCCAGTACGCGTTGGCGAAGATGCCGAGCTGACCCGAGTCTACGAACTTCTTCAGGACCGCCTTCGTGTCCGAGTAGTAGCCGGTGCCCGCGAGCGGCCATTTCGGCGAGACCTTACGGTTGAGCTCCGCGGTCGCCTTCGGGTCCGCGGACAACGCCGACACGACGTCGACCCAATCGAGCGCGTGAAGGTGGTAGAAGTGGATCACATGGTCCTGGACGAGCTGCGTCAGGAACATGATGTTGCGGATGATGTTCGCGTTCTTCGGCACCTTGATGCCGAGTGCGTCCTCGACGGCCCTGACCGAGGCCAATGCGTGGACCGTCGTGCACACGCCGCAGATCCGCTGGCAGAACGCCCAGGCGTCGCGGGGGTCGCGGCCCTTCAGGATGACCTCGATCCCGCGCCACATCGTGCCCGAAGAGATCGCGTCGCGAATGACTCCGTCGTCGCCAACCGTCGCTTCGATGCGCAGGTGTCCTTCGATCCGAGTGATCGGGTCGACGACAACCCGCTTCGTATTGCCGGGAGTCATGACTGGTCCTCCGTGGCCATGTCGTGTGGTTCCGTGTGCTTCCCTTTCCTGTCACGCGCCTTCTTGACGAGGGCAGCCGCGATGTGTGCACCGACACCGATCCCCGCCGCGGTCACGGCGATCTTTCCGATCGTGTCGGGAGTCGCTTCGACACCGGGCAGCGGCACTGCGGACAGGCGGTTGTAGAACGGCCCGTTGTCCCAGAACCCCGTCTCACTGCAGCCGATACACCCGTGCCCGGACGCGATCGGGAACGAAACGCCGTCGTTCCACTTGACGTTCGAGCACGAGTTGTAGGTGGTCGGCCCGCGACAGCCCATCTTGTAGAGACACCACCCTTTGCGCGCGCCCTCGTCGTCCCATTCCTCGACGAACTGCCCCGCGTTGAAGAATGCCCGCCGCTGGCACTTGTCGTGGATGCGCTTCTTGTAGAACACGAGCGGCCGGCCGTAGCGGTCGAGCTCCGGCAACCGGTTGAAGGTCAGCACGTAGGTCAGCACGCCCGTCATGACTTCGGCGATCGGCGGGCAGCCGGGCACGTTGACGATCGGCTTGTCGTGAATGATCTCGCTGACCGGGACGGCTCCCGTCGGGTTCGGATCCGCCGCCTGCACGCATCCGTTGACCGCGCAAGACCCCCACGAGATGACGAACTTGGCGTGTTTGGCGGTCTCTCGCAGCACCGACTCGAACGTCTGCCCGGCGATCGTGCAGTAGACCCCACCGTCGTTGAGCGGCGCGTTGCCCTCGACGGCGAGCACGTAGCCGCCCGGAGAGTCGTGCATGACCTGCTTGCGGCACTCTTCCGCCTGATGTCCGGCGGCGGCTTGCAGCGTCTCGTCGTAGTCGAGCGAGATCATGTTCAGGATCACGTCCTGAACGATCGGGTGAGAGGACCGAATGAACGATTCACTGCAACACGTACACTCGAGCCCGTGAAGCCAGAGCACGGGTAGGCGGGGCTTCGTCTGCAACGCATTCGCGATCTCGGCCGCAGCCGATACAGGGAGCCCCAGCGCTGCGGAGGTGACGGCACAGAACCTGAGGAACTCACGACGACTGACGCCGTGTTGGGCGAGCACGTCGTAGGTGGTTCGAAGAGCTGGGTCGCGTCTCGACATATCGACCTCCTGCTCGAGCCGCGTCGGAGGCAATGCGAATCGATCGCCTTGATTGCCGCGTTCGCTGGTCCCGATTGTCAGTGGGCGAAACGCCTCGACTAGCAATGGTCGTACCAATGCGTGGGGCACACGCGTGGTCGCTGTGCTCAGGGTCGAACTCGATGTTCGAATTCGAAACGACCGGTCCGTGGGTCGAGAGCTCGCCGACTTCTCGGCGTTGATGGCCGCGACCTCGGCAGGGGGCCTACCGCCCGAGACGTGTCTAGCGCTGCTTGCCGCCGGACTGTTTCGTCTTCGGATCGGGCACGTTGATCTCGACCTCGAGATCGGTGACCGATTCGTCGTCGATCGTGATCACCTGTTGGACCGGAGCCCCGACACGCTGGCGACCCTGCATGTACGCATTCAGTCGATACTGCGTGTTGGCCCCGACCCAGAACGAGAACCTGCCGTGGCGATCGGACGCGCCCTGCTGCGCGTTGCGCAACAGCTGTTGGACGAGCCAGTTGTTTCTGCTGCTCGAGTATCGGTACGGATAGATGTGGATCGTGACACCGGGGATCGGCTTGCCGTTGCGGTTGACGACGCGCCCTGCAACGACCAAGGACGGTTCGAGGACGATCCGGACTTGCTTGGCCGGCAGCCCGGGCTTGGCCTTCGGAAGGTCGATCGTCGCGCCCTTGACGCCGCCCTTGGCAAAGGCCGCGATCGCCAGCGGACTCCCGCCACGCGCGAAGACGCGCAGCCGGCCGCGCCGTCCGGTGCTGAGCTGGGGCTTGAGCGTCAGGTTGTAGTAGAGGCCCTGCTGCGCCTTCGGCGCAAACGCGACCACGGCTCTGTCGGCGGGAAAGCCATCGAACTGGGTCACGCTCAGATCGATCGCGTTGAACTGCGAGATCACGACCTCGCCGAGGTCCTTGTCCTTCTTGTTGCCCGTGAACAGCGGAACGATGCGACAGGTCGGCCCCTTTCCGGCCGGAAGCTGCGCAACCTGTTCGGGCGACAGCGCGACGCGGAGATCGAACACGTGCCCGCCGTAGCGCCCGGTGATCTCGAACTTGCCGTCCTTGTCGGTCCAGTAGGCGTTGGGGAACTGATCGACCGTGTTGCCGATCGAGTTGTTGTTCGACCACAGGTACGGAATGCTGCTGCGCAGCAGGATCGGCGTGTTCGCGGCCGGCTTGTCGGGCGTGAGCATCAACCTGCCCGTGACCGAATAGCCCTCCGGAAGCTTGACGATCATGTCGGGCTTGTTGTCCTTGATCAGCTGCGCGACGTCACGGTCCTTGCCGAAGCTGGGGTTTTGCAGATACACGTGCGCGAGCGCGTGCCCGGGCGCCCAAACCCGATACTGCAGGTGGACCGGGGCGGGGACGCCGCCGTTGCGCCGCATCGGAATCTGCAGCACCGCGTATCCGTCCTCGTTCGACGTCCCGAGCGTGTAGTTGTCGCGCAGGTAGCGCTCCTGGACGACGGCGCCACCGAGCGGCTTCTGGTTGGCGCGTGAGATGATGCGGAACAGAACCGGGTACGGCCGATTGACCTCGGCCTTCACGAGCCCCAGCTTGCTGCGATCGATCTCGGTTCCCAACACGTTGACGGGATCGGCCGGGGCCTCCTCTTCCGGCTTGGCGTCGTCCTCCGGCTGTCCGCTCTCCGGACGCACGTAGGCGGTCGCGAGCCGCCGGCCGTCCTTGGCGATGATCTCTACGTAGCAGTAGGGAAGCGGGATCGGTGGCAGCACCGCCTCGGAGTTGCCGTCGAGCTCGATCGGGAGCGACGGAAACGGCGAGTTGTACGGATACAGCGAGACCGAGAACGGCGCCGACGCCTTCCACGCTTCGAGGCCCGAGACGCGGATCCGGATGAGCTTGTGGGTCGATGCGTCCTCGTGCAGGAGCAGGGTTCCTCCACCCAGCACCTTCTCGGCGATCTCCGAAGCGCGATACTCGCCGCTCTCGGCGACCGTAACTGCCCAAGCGGCATAGGGCACTCCGACCAGCAGCTTGGCGCGGAAGCGGCCACGCGCATCGCTCGTGACCTCGACGCGGTCGAGCAGGCGTTCTTCGCGAGAGACGCCGAGCGCCTCGGAGATCAGGGTCACGTGCGCGTTCGCCCACGGCTTGCCATCGACGGCGACACAACGACCGAGCAGTCGCCTGCGCGCCCGTGGATCCGGCTGGTCCGGAACCTGGCACAAGAGCTGTCCGCCCAGGACCAGGGCAGCCAGCGAGGACAGAACTGTCGCGAGTTTCACCATGAGCCTGGCCCGATCGTGGGCCAGCAGGTCGATGATAGCGTGCTTTCGATCCCAAGCGGTGGATTTGGGTTCCCGTTCGCGCCCGGCCACGACACGAGCCGTACATTCTCGCATCGACCGATCGCCGCGAAGCCTGGAGAAGTTTCCCCGCTGGCCCTACGCTTGGCCCGATGAAACGCTGGAACATCCTGGTCGCCGACGAGATCTCGCCGCAGGGGCTCGACATCCTGAGAGCCTGCGGGGACGCCTGGCAGCACCACGGGCTCGGCCCCGACGAGCTGAAGAAGGAGCTTCCGGGCCGCCATGCGCTGATCGTGCGCTCGGCGACCAAGGTCACGGCCGAAGCACTCGAAGCCGCCGATGAGCTTCTCGTCATCGGCCGCGCCGGCATTGGCGTCGACAACGTCGATCTCGAAGCCGCGACCGCCAAGGGCATCGTCGTCATGAACACGCCGGCCGCGGGCGCGGTCACGACCGCCGAGCACGCGATCGCGCTGATGGCGTCGCTCGCGCGCCGCATCCCGATGGCCGACCGGCTGATGCACGAGGGAAAGTGGGAGAAGAAGGGACTGACCGGCGTCGAGCTCACGGGCAAGACGCTCGGCGTGATCGGCTGCGGCCGGATCGGCAGGGTCGTCGCCGACCGCGCGCTCGGCCTGCACATGCGCGTGATCGCCCACGACCCGTTCCTCCCGCCCGATCGCATGCCGGACGACATCATCCCGGTGTCGCTCGAGCGCTGCCTTGCCGAGAGCGACTTCGTGACCGTGCACGTGCCGCTCAGCGATGCAACCCACCACCTGATCGACTCCCACGCGATCGCCCAGATGAAGCCCGGTGCGCGTCTGATCAACTGCGCGCGCGGCGGAATCGTCGACGAGCAGGCGCTGGTCGCCGCGCTCGACAGCGGGCATCTCGCGGGTGCGGCGCTCGATGTCTACGAACAGGAGCCGCCGAACGAGGACCACCCGCTGCTGCGCCAGACAGGCGTCGTGCTGACGCCCCACCTCGGCGCGTCGACCGAGGAAGCCAAGCGCGCGGTCGCCCACGACATCGCCGAGCAGGTCGTAGGCTGCCTCGAGAACGGCATCGTCATCAACGGCGTCAACGTCCCGCGCGTGGACCCGTCCGACGCCGAGTGGCTCGCGCCGTTTCTGAAGCTCGCGACGAGCCTCGCGTCGTTCGTCGTCCAGGTGTTCCCCGGCAAGCTCGAGAAGATCCGCGTCGTCACGCAGGGCGAGATCGGCCGCCGCGGCGGCGAAGCGATCCGCCTCGCGTCGGTCGTCGGCGCGATCCGCAGCGGGCTCGGCATCGCCGTCACACCGGTCAACGCGATCGCGGTCGCGGACCGCAACGACATCGAGGTCACGACCAGCCAGCGCATCATTCAACGCGAGTTCACCGACCTGATCCGCGTCGAGGTCCAGGTCGACGGCGAGTGGTATCACACGTCGGGCACGCTGCTCGGCCGCGGCGGCCTGCGCATCCTGGAGCTCAACGGCACGCCGATCGACGCGACGCCGGCCGGCGAGATGATCTTGACGTTCCACAACGACCAGCCGGGCGTCATCGGCCAGATGGGAACCCTGCTCGGCGCGGCCAACATCAACATCTCGCGCATGCAGATCGGCCTGAGCACGAACGGGGAGGCGATCGCGCTGCTCAACCTCGATTCGAGCCCGACCGAAGAGGTCGTCGAGCTGATCGCCGGCCTGCAACCGATCATCCGCGTCGTCCACGTGTCGCTGGCCCCGGGCGACGAGCGCGAGGCCGCCCCCTTGCGCGTGCGCACGCGCGCGATCGAATGACCATGAACCACAAAAAGCTGTTCATCCCGGGCCCGACCGAGGTCATGCCCGAGATCCTAGAGGTGTTGTCGACGCCCCAGATCGGCCACCGCTCGGCCGAGTGCGTCGAGCTCCTCACGCGCCTGTGCCACGGCCTGTCGCCGGTGTTCGGCACGAAGCGCCCGGCGTTGCTCGAGAGCTGCCCGGCCACAGCGCTGATGGAAGCAGGCATCCGCAACCTCGTGCCCAAGCGCAGCCTGCACCTGCGCTGCGGCGCGTTCTCCGACCGCTGGGCCAAGGTCGCCCAGTCGACGGGCCGCGAGACGGTCGAGTGCACGGTCGAATGGGGCCAGGCCAACCTGCCCGACGCGCTGGCGACAGCACTCGCCGAGCACGACGTCGACGCGGTGTGCGTCACGCACAACGAGACCTCGACCGGCGTCATGAACCCGCTCGCCGAGATCGCGGCCGTCGTGCGCGAGCACGATGACGTGCTTCTGCTCGTCGACTGCGTGACGAGCCTCGCGGGCGCGCCCCTCGACTTCGACGCGCTCGGCCTCGACCTCGCGTTCGCGAGCACGCAGAAGTGCCTCGCGCTGCCGGGCGGCTTCACGGTGTATGCGGTGTCCGAGCGCGCCCTCGAGCGCTCGCGAACCGCCGAGGGCAAGGGCTGGCTGCTCGACTTCGTGCGCGCGACCGAAGGCCTCGCCGAAGGCAAGTCGATCGCGACCCCGTCGATTCCGCACCTCTACGCCCTCGAGCTCCAGCTGTCACGCATCGCCGCCGAAGGGCTCGACAACCGGTTCGCGCGCCACACACAGATGGCCGAGCGCACGCACGCTTGGGCCAAAGACCGCGGGCTTTCGATGTTCAGCTCCGAGGGCTACCACTCCCCGACCGTCAGCACGATCCGCGCGGGCGCCATCGACGTCGCCGCGCTGTGCAAGGCACTCGCCGAACGCGGCTTCGAGATCAGCAACGGCTACGGCAAGCTCAAGGGCGAGACGATGCGCATCGGTCACATGGGCGATCACACGCTCGCGGACGTCGAGGCGCTGTTGGGCACGATCGACGAGTGCCTCGCGTAGCGGTCGCTACATCGCAGCAGGATTGTGCTCAGATCTGCGTCACTGCGTACACCAAAGGCTACCCCAGTGCACTACGTGGTGCTCGCCACCAGTGCATCCCTCCAACATCCAGATCGTCCCATCTTCTTCCCCTGTATCGAAAACCGATGTCGTCGCCCGCTCCCAGAATCGAGCCTTCTCGAGTAACTCGGCGAGACCTTTGGTCTCGGGTCCGGTCAGTTTGTGTCGCCGTTCCTGGTATGCGAGCACGCCCGGATCGCCTTCTTCCTCGACATTGATCTCCCGGGGAAGCCGCTTCCAAACTACGAAGGAGTTGTCTCCTTGCAGGACTAGCCGCGCCGCCATGGGCGCCACGAACGCTGGCATCTCGAGCACGCGGTAGACGGTAGCCTCGGACCCGAAGGACAAGAGCGGCGCCTCATCCATCGCAGCGAGCGCGACGCTGTACTCGCGACGGCACCACTCGTCCATGAATGGCTGCCGTTCCAGGTCATGGAGGACCTGAACCTCGCCAGCTCGCGTCACTGTGTGCGACACCGGAACGAGCTCGAACGTGCCCGTGAACACGATGCTCGGCACACGCCGCGTTTTGTGAGCGGCGTTCTTCCTGTCGCGGCCACTGTGTTTTTGTGTCTCATGGGGATGCGTGTGCCAGGTCGCAACCATCTTCGCCCACTTCGTGAGGCCCCACACCTCTGACCGCTCCCACCGTGCGGTTCGCCCACCGATAATTCGCACCCGTTCCGGTGGCACCACGCTAGGATGCCGCGCCCCCGCGAACCCGGCTGAAGCGGGACCAACCCAACCCGAGAGGAGGACGAGGATGCGCACTCTCGACATGGTAGTACTGACGATGCTCGCAGGTACGTTGCACGCGCAGGGCGACGTATACATGGAAAAGCGTGACGTGAAGCCGCCCCGGCGCGAGTACTCGCCTTATGCGAACCGCGGCTTCCCGACCCGTGTCTACTTCGGCGACACGCACTTGCACACTGCACTCTCGCTCGACGCGGGCACGTTCGGCAACCGGCTCGGCTTGGAGGAGGCCTACCGTGCGGCGCGAGGCGACGAGGTCACGAGCTCGACAGGGTTTCGGTTCCGCCTGAGCCGACCGCTCGACTTCGTGGTGATCGCGGACCACTCCGACGGGATGGGCTGGTTCACGATGCTGCTCGACGGCGACCCGAGGCTCATGGACAAGGAGGAGGGGCGGCGTTGGCACAAGGCCATCAACCAAGGCGGGAAGGCCGCCGTCGACGCTGCGCTCGAGATGATCGGTCTGTTCTCGCAGGGCAAGGTACCCTGGGCGACCAACGACCCGAAGCTCATGCGCTCGGTCTGGGACGAGATGGTCAAGACCGCCGAGAAGTACAACGAGCCCGGCAAGTTCACGGCGTTCATCGGCTACGAGTGGACCTCGCTCGTGCGCGGCAACAATTTGCACCGCGTCGTGATCTACCGGGACGGTGCGGAACGGGCCGGCCGCCTGTTGCCGTTCACGCTTGCCGATAGCGCCGATCCCGAACAGCTGTGGCAGGCGCTCGCGAGGTACGAGAAGACGACGGGCGGCCAGGTCCTCGCGATCCCGCACAACGGCAACCTGAGCAACGGGCTCATGTTCGACGTCCAGACGCTCTCCGGCGGACCGCTGACACGCGAGTACTGCGAGCAGCGCCAGCGCTGGGAGCCGCTCTACGAGTCGACCCAGATCAAGGGCGATGGCGAGGCGCATCCGTTCCTGTCTCCCGATGACGAGTTCGCCGACTACGAGACTTGGGACCTCGGCAACCTCGACATGAGCCAGGCCAAGACAAAGGACATGCTGGCCGGTGAATACTTGCGATCAGGCCTCGAGCGCGGTCTCGAGTTCGCGGCGAGGCTCGGGGTCAACCCCTACAAGTACGGACAGGTCGGGAGCACGGATTCACACACGTCGCTGTCGGCAGTCGAAGAGGAGAACTTCTTCGGCAAGCACAGCGGCGTCGAGCCGGCGCCGGAGCGCATGGCTCACGTCGCTCTCGGCGGACCAGCGGGCAAGATCTACGGCTGGCAGCAGGCGTCCTCCGGTTACGCCGCCGTGTGGGCGACCGAGAACACGCGCGAAGCGCTGTGGGACGCGATGAAGCGCAGAGAGACCTACGCGACGACAGGCTCGCGCATGCTCGTCCGCTTCTTCGGCGGTTGGGACTTCGTTCCCGAGGACGGACTGAGCCGGCTTCCCGCAAAGGTCGGCTACACCAAGGGGGTCCCGATGGGCAGCGACCTTCGCGAGCGACCCGAGGGCAAGTCGCCGACGTTCCTCGTCGCCGCCATGAAGGACCCGTTGAGCGGCAACCTCGATCGCATCCAGATCATCAAGGGTTGGCTCGGGAGTGACGGCAAGGCAAAGGAGAGAGTCTACGACGTCGCGGTCTCCGACGGCCGGACGATCGACGCCGACGGCCGGTGCAGAACGCCCGTCGGGAACACCGTGGACGTCGCGAGGGCCATGTGGACCAACACGATCGGTGATCCCGAGCTCATCGCGGTGTGGCAAGACCCGGAGTTCGAGCCAGACGAGCGTGCGTTCTACTACGCTCGGGTCATCGAGATCCCGACGCCGCGTTGGACCGCGTACGACGCGGTGCGCTTCGGCGTCAAGATCCCCGAAGGCGCGGCGACTACGACACAGGAGCGCGCGTATACGTCGCCGATCTGGTTCACGCCGGGGCGCTAGGGCCCCGCATCTCATGTGGTGGGCCGTCATCCCATTGAGTGTCGCGAAGCCACGGGCCTCGACAACGGGTTGTCGCGCTAATGTCCTCACCCGACGCTCGGGGGCCTGCCTCCGGCTCGTGTTCTCGTAGATCTTCAGCGACGCCAGGTTCTCGGTCGACACCGCGGAACCGGATTCTGCGCCAGGAACTGGCAAATCGAAGAGGCGCGGCGGAGTGCCGATCGGAGCATTGCCCGGGACAGTCGTCGCAGCAAACGGGTACGATGACGCATCGGCACTTTCTCGGTATCGCCATGGGCAAGACCCTTGGCGGCCAAGGAGCCACGAGCCATGTTGTCGAAGTGGACTGGTTGCCTGGGGTGCTTGCTCGCCGCCATCTCGGCGGCGGCACAGCGCAACATCGGCATGGACGGCGAGCCGCACCTGGGGCCTGCGACCGCCTCCTACACCGAATCCTGTCCGGCGCGGCCGCAAGGCGCGACGCCGGTACACCAGCAGGCCGTCCTGACCAAGCTGATCCAACTCCTCCAGCGGAGGCAGGCAAGAGCAACGCGGCACGCCAGGCGTGCCGAAAGCCAGTTGAAGGAAGGCAAGCTTGTCGAAGCACGCGTTGCGCTTCGGTCGGCCCAGCACGACCTCGAGGAAGTGCAGCGTGGGGTTCGATGGCTCGAGAAGACGCTGCCGCGCTGGAACGACGACGCCAAGTACCTCTCTCTCATCAGGGCAAGGATCGTACGCGAACGAGCGCATATCGAGGCATTGAGCGAGGGGGCGTCTCCCCTGGTCCGGGCCTACGGGCGCTTCGTCGGCCGACTGTTCGAGGCCTACGGCCAAGACGTCGATGCGCGCATCCTCGAAGCACACGCCGTTGGGAGACGCTTTGACCCTCAGACGATCATGGGCAGGCTGTTCCCCTCTCGGAAGCGTCGTGACCTGGGTGCTGGTCAGGACGTACAACTCAACAACGTTCCAAAGGAGACTCACATCCGGCAACTGAACGAGGGGCAGGAGTACTGGCTCGTGATTACGCCCCCGCTCGCCATCGACGCTGTGCCGAGAGCAGTCGGAAGCTCGGGTCGGTCGAACGTCGTGTTCGCCCTGAGAGCGAGGAAGCGCCGCCGACTCTAATTCTGATGACGGAGTCTGCCCGCAGTACCGCTACGTCCGGCTACGCGTACGCGGTCGCCGAACCGGGTGACGGGAAGTCGCCGACCGGAGGGCCGAAGATGCCGGCAAACTCGACGCTGATGTCCTTGGCCGGGCACGCGGACGGGAGCCTCGGATCGGTAACGTCACCATAGAACGCCTGCCGCAGCTTTTCGTAGGCCTTGCGGGAGTGCCAGACGGCGTTCGGGGAATACGAGGTCCCGACCAGGACACAGCCCTTGATGTCGGACGGATAGTTGCCGATGTGGATCTGGACACCCGAGCGGTTCGGCACGCCTTGTAGCTGGATGCGCCAGCCGTCCGGCTTGTCGTAGCGAATGAAACCGGAGTAGGCCCCGCGCGGGATGCAGCTCACGTTCCTCTGGTTCCACCGCCACGGCAGCTCGAGCGTATAGCAGAGAAACGACCCGTTGACGTACATCTCGCCGATGATGCTCGCGGAGTACGCGTGCTTGCGACGGATCAACACGTAGAATCGGCTCATGTGTCGCCTCTGTCTGTGCGTTTGGATCGACAGATCATAGTCCCGGTCCCTCGGATAGGGGCGATCGGCCGGGAACCGAAGGACCGCGTTACTCCGCCTCCTCGCCGCCCGGCCGGCTCGTGACCGCGCGTGTGCGCTTCGGTGGCGGTTCTGAGCAACGCCAACTCGACGTCGGCATCGCGACAAGCCTTCTCCGCCGAAGCGAGCCTCCCGACGTACCGATATGTTCGGGATGGAACTGCCAAATGGACAGAAGGTCGAGCTCAGTCAGCGATCCAAGATCATCGCCGGCGCGATCGTTGTGCTCTTGGTCGTGCTGGGTGTCCTGGACCGCTTCGTTTTGATCGGGAAGTTCGTGGACTCGACGACGGTTGCGTTCCGCCAGCCCGTCCCCTCGACGTTGACGATCAAGGAAATCGGCAAGCGGCACCTCGTCGAGATCGACACGTCTCGGCTCGTCAGCCGGAGGGGAAAGAAGGACAAGCGGATGCGTTTGGCTGTGCACTTCGAAGATCCGAACGGCACCGAGATCTACGACTCGAGTGAGTGGATCCGACGCAAGAAGCGCTACTTCTCGTTCACTCCCAGTGTGGCCGGAGAGTACAAGATCAGGATCAAGCGCACCGGCGGGCTGATCGACGACCAACGAGGTACCGCGTTCGTCATGGTGCGCGTCGGCGACAAGCGCTTTCCCGGACTTCAGCGAGCGCTAACCCCGAAAAAATGTGCCTGACACATTTTTTCGGGGTTAGCGGCCAGCCTCAGCCCCCACACCTCGAGTGACGAGTACTCGTCAGCAAAAGTGCAGGAGGTCGTCACACGGAGCACCGCAGCTCGCTCGGACTGCGCGAATACGAGTGAGGGCGACCTACTTCAGCTCCCGGATCGCGCCTTCGATCCAGCGCTGGCTGTGCCAGCTCTTGAACTTGCGCATCAGGATCTCGAGCGTGGGCAGAGCTCTTGGACCGACTAGCTCGGCGGCATCCCGGATCGTGTGGATGCCCAAGGGCTTCGATTCGATCACGAGGCTCGCTGCGACGGCCTTGTCCCGGGAGTGAATCATCAGGCCGGCGAGGCCGAACACGCGATCGCGTTCTTCCTTCGACTCGACGAGATCTTCGAACAGCGGGATCGCGTTCTCGTCGGCGTACTTCAGGAAGATCCTGCCGAACCACTCGCCGGGGATCGACATACGCTGGTTCTCGAGCCGGGTGTAGCACAGCTTCACGAGCTCGGACTTCTGCGAACGGGACAACTTGTCGAGCTGGAGGCTGTTGCGAGAGTGCTTGTAGAAGCTCAGCGCGTTGGCCACGACTTGGTAGCTGTCACTGCGCAGCGCCTTCAGCCATTCGGACCGCGTCATCGCGGGGACCGGCCTTCGGTTGTCCGCTCGCAACTGCCCGATCGGGTCGCGCTGCCACGGCTTCAGCTCGGATCCAGTCGAGCTCGCGGGCTGCTCCGACATCGCGATGCGGGCCAACGCGCCCCGCACCGCGCCGTCGTACTTCTTGCCGGTGAGTCGGTTGAGCTTGGTCAACAGCGGCTTGGCCGCGCTGCCGTACTCCATCATGCCGATCACCACATGGTTGAACGTGTCGCGATCGTCGACCTGGGCACGGCCGAACTCGATGGCTCGTTCCGGCGCGGCATGGCAGAGGACCGTCACAACTGCGCGCAGGCGCTTGCCTGACGTGTTTCGGGCGAGCGTGAGAAGCTCGTACCCGTTCTGCTCGCTCACGACCTTGGCGAGCGCTGCCATGAGATCGCTGTACCTGCGATAGCCCTTGTCCAACCGGGCAAGCCGCAACAGGACGTTGGCGACCGTCGCTTTCCGTCGTGGTTGGTCGGGAACCACTTCGAGCTTCGCGAGTGCCTTGATCCCGACGGCCCGCACGTCCGAGTCGGGGTCGAGGATCGCCTCGCTCATGTCCGAGAAACTGGTCAGCAGGCGGACGAGCTCCGAAACCGGGGCGATGGGATAGGGCTTCCCGACCTTCGCCTTGCGGTGGAGGCTTTGCCGGCCGGAGCGCCCTCGCTGGGTGGGATACACGAGGCCGATGCTCGTCGGTCGCAGCGTGACCTCGACGGGGGCGTAATTGCGAGCCCTGAGGATTCGCACGAACTTGGCGCTCTGCTCTTCGGTCAAGAGGCCAGCGATGAA
>Ga0210086_1000492_pt1 | contig 22579 bp, 24 predicted proteins | sample China_Galinas_PW_3_FD_184867 | JGI IMG/M metagenome (GOLD analysis project Ga0210086, IMG submission 184867) | Wetland microbial communities from San Francisco Bay, California, USA, that impact long-term carbon sequestration - China_Galinas_PWB_D2... | ecosystem: Environmental > Aquatic > Marine...
GTTGTACCGTTCCAGTTACCGAGCAGAATGTCCCCGCCGGCATCGTTCGAATCGTTTAGGTCAACGCCTGTCAAATCCGCATCGCAGTCCAAACCCAGTCCATCCTGCAGATAAACAGGGTCTCCTCCCGCAGCATTCTTACATGCAAATTTCCAGGCAGACTCCCTGGCAGGCCTCTGCGCCACGTCGTTACTATACTCGTTGGCGCAACGCAGAAGATCCGCCCCGGCGAGGGCTCCCGCGTCGGCGGCGTTCTGCATCTGCCCTCTCACCACGTAAATATAGGCGAAGTCTATCGCTAAGACCAGGAAGAAGATGAGAAATACCAGAAGCACACCCACTATGAGGATAGTAGCTACGCCTCGCTCTCCCTTATGTCCTGTTAAGGTTCTCATCCTTGTTTATGGTATTCAGCTCCCTTACCGCATCAATCTTATTTTGTTGGCGGCCCCAGCGGAACCCACTGGTATTCCCTTTCCTCCTGCGGAGTCAAAGGCGCCTCACCCGGCAGTTCGGGTTTTTCGCCCGGAGCCAGAGGCTTAATGAGTTTCGGCGTTATGAAGAACGCCAACTCCTTCTTCTCAAGAGTATCGGATGTGCTCCTAAAGAGAGCGCCTAAAATCGGTATGTCACCCAGGATCGGTAGTTTCTTAATGTTCTTCTTCATCTCTTCGCTCAGAAGTCCGGCAAGGATGAGGCTCTCTCCGTCCTTCAAGTCCACGGATGTGGTGACAGTTCTCGTATCTATTATCGGCGCGATAATATTCTGCGTCTCGAGGAACCTGGTTATATTGCTCACCTCCGCAGGGTCAATCTTGAGCCTGATTATGCCGTTATCGAGGACCTGGGGTGAGAAGTTAAGCCTGATGCCGACATCTTCAAACGTTATCGAGACAGTCTGGTTCGCACCGACACCAGTTACCTGCTGGACGGGAACCCTCGTTCCCACATGGAAGGTGCCGCTCTCACCACTTCTCACTATGAGGTTCGGCGAGGCGAGTATCTTCGCAAGGTTCTTCGATTCCAGAGCCCTAAGAAAAAGTGACACACCTGCCGGGAAATAAGAGACACCTATCTCCGGGACCAGAGTATTCAGGTTGAAGTCCTCTATGTCAGGCGTGACGTTTGTGCCCGCGCTTCCGCCAAGGCCTCCGTCCGGACCAACCGATAGAGCACCCGGGAAGGTTATCTCGGCATCATCACCCCCTATGCCTTTTGCGAGGGCGCTTACACCAAGGTCCTTGAGTTTAGTCCTGTCTATCTGAGCGACTTTCACCTCAAGCATAACCTGCTCAGGTTCGGCGACCCTGATAAAGTTCACCACCTTTGCGGAATAAAGCTTCGCAATAGCGTCTATCTTTGCTATGGTGTCTTCGCTTCTGACTTTCCCTTTGAGTACTATGGAATCAGCCGCGACATCCACCTGTACGTCCGAGTCGGGGGCCAATGCTTTGACCTGCTGTCTCAGGGCTTCAATGTCTCCTAAGACGATGACGTCAAAGAACGTCCGATTCCCCTCGTCGTCCCATGTGATCAAGCTCGTCGAGCCGACTTTCCTACCATTTAACAGAATCTCGGTAGGTGACATGAGAATGAGGTCCGCCAAGCTAGGATCAGATATCGACACCCTTTTGGCTTCCTGTTTTAAAGTGACTATAGTACCTTTTCCAACCGTCACCTCAACCGGTATGGCGGCCAAGGCATAAGTCGAAAAAAGCAGAAGAAAAACAATTGAAATCAATAATGCCTTTTTCATTTCGCCGCCTCCTCTTTGACATTGAATGTCTCGACGCTCTTGGTTCCGTCACGCCATACCTCGACGGCAGTTGACGTGCTCGTGGTTCTGGCAACCGGTTTCATCTGCTTGGTAGCCCCTGATTTCCTGGCCACTTTGTGGACGCGCGTGCTGGTGCCACTCAGAACCGACCTTACGGTCGCTCCCCCGGTCGCTGCAGTTTCAACGTCTCCCGTCCTTCTGAGGAGAAGCCTGAGTTGGCCTTCCGACGCTGCGGCCGCAAGCTTCTCGGCATCCGTCGGGTTTACGTCAAGCGTCACGGTAGGAACTATTACCGGATTGCCTTCTTTCGTCTCTATTATCTGTCCGGTCGCGAGAACAGGTACGTTCTGAAATATGATCTTACTAAGCGGGGTCTTTCTCCCAGATGTGGTTGTAAAGACCACGTCCACCGTACTGCCGGGGGTTATGAATCCCGCGACGCCGGATACCTGATTGACCGAAACTGTCATCGCCCTGTGGCCTTCGGGTATTTTATATGTCATAATGCCCGGCGGTCCTTCGAGGGGCCTTAGTCTCACCTCTGTCACGGCATCACCCGGATAGAGGGTCTGAAGCGCGACCCTTCCTTCGACCTCCGCCTCTGATGTAAAGGCTCCCTGAGGTAAATTTGCCGAAGGCCAGGATGCCAAGCTCACCTCTGAGCTTTCGATTGTAGTCCCTATTGGAATTTGCCTCGCGGCAACGACTACTTGCGAAGTGGCGACAGCGGATTCGCGTGCTTGCTGGACCTCCGCTTCCTTGCCTTTCAGGTAGTTGTATAGCGATACTGCGGCAATCAATGCTATGGCAATCGCCAGGATAGCCACAACAATAACCGCCCTTGGTTTAGCAGCCATGATATCCCTCCTTTATCTCTCTCTTACTCTGTGACGTCTCATCCTGCCCGTTTACTCGTGCCGCATAGTGGCTTCGGAAGCGGCCTTTTTCGGCAAAAGATTCTCTATAAACGGGATCAACGCAACGAAGTCCGCTTCTGCGGTCACTGTAATAGTATCCCCGGACGTTATGTCTCCGCTGCTGTCATTGTCCGTAGATTGAACGGAAACGACCGTTGCCGAAGTATTGGCTATCCCCGGAGAGCCGCAAACAATATTCGCAATCGCGTTTCCCGACGGGCAGGGGTCATCGCTAACCAAGGCAAGGTCGCTATCGACTATGGCTGCCCTTACAGCAACCCGAACCGCATTGTTCAGCGAGTTTTTCAGATACCATGCTCGGGCGAATTCTGCGATGAGAAAGAATATCATCAACAGGAACAGGAGCATGAGCACTGTCTCGATAACCGTCTGCCCCGCCATCTTCTTTCGGCTCATCGTTTTCCTATCACCCATGGCTCCTCTTCCCCTCATTCATCCACGAGCAGGCTATTCTGAACATGGCTGGCTTGATTGCCTATGGCGTTATCAACCCTTGCATGCTGAAACGCCAGGATGAGTCCAAGGACAATTATCACCGCCACCAACGCATACTCTATTGTTGTCTGCCCTTTTTTGTTCATACGTTAGCACACCCCATTTTCCTCTTGCCGCCGGAACCGATACAAGCAGTCAACTGAGCATAACTCGAGTCCGAATGACTGTTGTCCGGATTCCAGCTAATTTGCTACTCAACTTAAAAGCTTAAATTACGTAGCCCTTCGGGCTATGGAGTGTTTCCCACGCCGGCGCTGTCTATCGCACTAGCAATCTTGTTCGCGGCGTTGCCAACGGCATTCTGTGCAGGATCCCTGAAAGCGAAAACCAGAACCAGTGCTATCAGAATGACAACCAGCACATACTCAATGGTAGTCTGCCCCTTCTGCTCTCTCACCTTCTGCATAAAAGTTTTTGAACCTTTCATCTCATTTCCTCCTTGATATTGTTTAAGCGGTTAAATGCCGAGCCATGTTAATAACATGCCCCGCGCCATCTCCCTTATGATAAGCATAACCTATTTTGCCCCATTGTCAAGCCCCTAAGAGACTAAAATTCAAAGTTTATTTCTTGTGCAGTGTCCAATATCAGACAGGACCCTGCTCGATACGCCCATACGCAATAACCATTAGATAAATCAGGCAGTTAACTGGCTTTTTGATAACGTTAACTATAATAATCGGCCCGACTTTCTTTCTGAATTATATTTCGTGGCGTCCACACTCGCCATGATGATTATCATAATTTCAATAAATTAAGTGCCGTCAATTTGGCTGGCAGGCCAATAAGCGCAATTGTCATCGTTTCACAAAATCAGTCACTTAGTAAGGATTTTGCCTTGCTATCTGCGAGATTTTTCAAGTACGGATACTTCGCGTACTCTTTTGCCAGCTTTAAATGCTTCTTTGCAGACTTCTCATCTCCGAGTCTTTCATACGCCAGGCCGATCCCAAATTGCGCTTCAGCATTCGCTGGTGATAGCCGTACGGCAGCTTCGAGGGACTCCTTAGCCTTATCAACTGAACCCTTAGCTAGGAGTGCATACCCCATTAAAACACGTGCCCTCGCAGAGCCAGTATCCTCGATATTTCGCTTGAGTTCTCCCATAAGGTCATCGAGATACGCGGTCTCATCAGCCCTATCGAGAATCCTTATTGGAGAAACCTCGGGCTGGACGGTCTTGTATTCATCCCTCTCTATAATGTCTTTATACTTGTCCCCTCGCTTTAAATACACAAGAGACACGTTGTCCCAATACACGAGAGCCCACTGTTCATCGGTGGTTGGAATAAATGGGCTCATTTGCCCGATCAGATACTCGGTTACGATATAATCGAATCCATAAGTTTTGTAGAGATCACCAAGAATGCCTTTTCTGGTCCTGAAGTAAAGCATATCGTCAAGAAGCTCAACGGGCAAATGCCCCCTGCCGTCAATGAACACTGGCCTCCGCGGATAGCTGTCCCAGGTAATGTACTGCCCAAATCGATACTGGTTAAGCACCCTCCCGTATATTCCATTTTCGTCCAGGTACTCCACTGCGCCCTTTGGCATCTCCGAATAATCAAAGCCAAACCCGAACTTCCTTGCGTCATTATGAGCCTTCACCGAAACCGTCCCAAAAACCATTAGGCATGCCGCCATTATCGCCACGAGTGTCACCTTATCGGTTCTTACCCCCCTGCTTTCAAGAGAGCCGGATAAATTCCTTGCCAATATGGGGAATCCCACAATTGCAATGACAAAGACGAAGCGGTGTCCGTAGAAGCTAACTACAATAAACGGCACCAGCAACATGGCGTAGATGAAATTGAATCGCTTGCGGTTCAGCAAGAACGATATCAGCACTATAACAGTAACTCCGAGCATTCCTATCAGTACCTGCTCGGGATAAAGGTTTTCAACAATGTGATGCGTGTGCCAAGCGGAAGTTTCGTATTTAGGACCATAAATGTACTGGTGAAGAGACATAAATGGCGTAATACAGCTAGCAATAAAAGATGCGATAAACACGAACGTCACAGTTCTAATCTGTTTTGCAGAAAGATAAACCGCCTCACCGATCCCCTTTCTATGCAAGAACTTCTGGACATAACTACCGACAATAAACGACAAAAACGGCCCGAACATTACGATAATGCTCGCATGCATGTTAGCCCAAAGCAGGTGGGTCAGGGGAAGCGCATAGATATATTTCTTGTCCTCGTACATAAATGCGTTAAGGCTGAAGATGCTAAATCCAAGATAGAACATGAAAAATATATCAGGCCTCAGGACAAACCGCATGTGAGAAAGGAATATGCCCGCCGTCATCACAAGCGCGGTGAGCGCATAGTTTTTGTAGGGCCTTAGCGCATCAGCGAACAAAACATAAAACGCGGTAGTCACTACAAGCGCCTTCAGAAGAACCAGTCCAATGGAACCGAAGTTCTGATATATTGCATAGACCAGCAAGCCAAAAAGCCACGAGTTGTAGGAAAAAGGATGACCATATAGCGGATAAGTGAACGGCTCCGTCTGGGGCAGACCCTTTAGCTCCCATATCAAACGACCCAAAGAGAGGTGAAGCCAAGCATCGTAAGCCACAATCTTGTTGAGTGCCAAGACAAACGTGGCGATTACGAATAACACTACGAGGGTGTTGTCGCGCAGACGTGTTTTCATGTAGTTATCGATATTTCCTGCAGGTACCTAAAGAATGATAGCGGGCCGTACAACATAGCATTACTTCGGCAGGAGCACCCGGTCATTTCTTCATCTTGTGAAGAGCCATGCCTATGTATTTATTGATGGGGTTGGACCTGCTTAGGAAAGCTATCGGCGGCGACTTCCTCTCGCCGAGCTTCCTTACCTCCCACGTGAGGTCCTTGTTTCCTGGGTCGAGCTTCAGCCCCTCGGAAAAAGCCTTTACGGCCTTCGACTTCTCGGCCGCAGCCAGGTGAGCTCGGCCGAGGTTGAGGTACAGGGTAGGCAAATAGAACTCCTGCCCGAAAGGAAGGTCCTTCTTCAGCGCATCCAACGCCGATTTGCACATCTTAATACCCGACTTATAGTTTTTATCGACCACGGCATCGAGACAGCCGCGATAGGACTGCAGGAAGGCATCTTTCGGATGAAAATGAAGCGCCTCATCCAACAGTGCGATCGCGCCTCTGTAGTTCTTACGTGCAAAGAGTATCTTGACGTCCTCCATGTACCCTTTGGCAGATTTAACCCTTCTTCGAGCGGGCTCGAGCTGTTCGGCAGGCGCTTCTTCAACCTCGGCTACGACCTCGGCACCGATAGCCTCGGCCTTGACCATGGTCCCGGCCTTCTCGGTCGATTTTATCTTGTTTATGGCCTCCTGGTGCTGTTTTTCCATGAGGCGCTTCACCTTGTCATCGAGGTCCTTCGCCTTCAGCATGGCGGTGTAGTCAGTCTTTGAGGATTTCAGGACCTGGCCCCCTCCGTACACCTGCGTCGTGATAAAGGGCTTCGTGTCCTCGGTCATGACGATATACTTGACCCCGTCCATCTCGAAGCCGGTGCTAAGCTCCTTGCTGAGCTTGGACGTTATCTTTACCTTCCCCTTCTTCTCCATGGCCGTTTATCTAATTATATTAAAACCAGAGTATTTACGCTACAACTATTCTAAGTAACTTTAAGTTTGACTACAAATAATACCTATGGTAAAAATACTTATGGACGTCCTTATAGTCGATGACGAACCTTTCATACAGCGCGCCCTCCAATTCGTATTAAAAAAGCAGGGTTTCGATGTCGAGGTGGCCTCAGACGGAGAGGAGGGGCTCCGCAAGGCACGGGAGCTGAAGCCAAAGGTGATGTACCTCGACATCAATATGCCGAAGATGACTGGGTTCGAGGTCTGCTCCGCCATCAAGGGCGACGAGGCCACCAGAGACATACATGTCGTCATTCTGACCGGGAAGGGCCAGGACCTGGACCGGGAAAAGGGCGTTGCGGCAGGTGCCGATGAATTCATGAACAAGCCATTCAGCCCGAAAGAAGTGGTTGCCAAGACAAGGGAGTTACTCAACGCTAAATAGGCGGTCGTAATGTCTGCGGCCGAGGAGGAGTCAGAGTGTCTGACATATTCGATTATATCCAGCCCGACAGCCTCCACGCCCTGATTCGGCAGTACTCCGAGGTGCTCGACATCCCGGTATCCATACTGGACGAGCAACGCAAAGTCATTTTCAAGCACCCCGAGAAGTCGCCCCGAGCCAAGTCCGAACGCAGGGAACTGCGCATAAAGGACAACTCCATCGGATACATCTCCGTTCCGTCCTCGGGGAGATCGCCCGGCGCGGCACTGGACTTCATCGAACAGAATCTGACGGAAATCCTCAGCATGGGGTACGAGATAGACAGCCTCTCCGGCGAGGTCGCGAGGAACTACGAGGAGATGTCCCTCCTCTGGCAGTTGACCTCTCGACTCGGCGTCGGGCTCGACTCCGACAAGGTGTGCCGGGTGCTGGCCGACGAAGCGATGAAGATATGCCCGTCAAGGAACGTCTCCATCCTGCTGCTTGCCGAGACACCGTCGAGGGTGCCTAAGACGTCCTGCATCGTGACCACCAAGGAAGATGAAGTGCCAGAGAACGTTCCGTTCTTCCTTCCGGAGGTATCTCTTGGTGAAGACGCCAAGAGCGCATCGATGATGGCGCTAAGCGCGGCCCACGGACTGATGGGCGAGGTTTACAAACGGAAAGAGCCTATAACCATCTGCGACGTTGCCAAGGACGAGCGTTTTGAGGGGTTCACCTTTCCTATCAAGAGAATACTGGTCGTCCCGCTGTTAGTAGAGGATGATGTCATAGGCGCCATAGTTGCGGGCGACAAGCTCGACGGCGAGGAGTTCTACTCGACAGAGATAAGGCTCATTATGAGCATCGCCACGGAATGCGCAGTCTCAATTAAGAAAGCCCTCCTCTACGACGAGATACACGATATGCTCTTCAGCACGGCCGAGGCCTTCTCGCTCGCCATGGACGCCAAGGATCCGTACACGTACGGGCACTCCAAGCGCGTCTCGGAGCTCGCGGCCGGTATCGGCGAGTCCATGGGCTTGCCCGCGGATACGATAGGCAAGGTAAGACTTGCCGCCCTCCTGCACGATATCGGCAAGTTAGGCACCCCCGAAGTGATACTCGGCAAGATAAGCAACCTCGAACCTGACGAGATGGAAATGATGCGCGAGCACGCTTACATGGGCGCCCGCATGATCGAGAATATAAAAAGGATGCGCGAGATATCCACATGGATGTGTCACCACCACGAGAAGTTCGACGGCTCGGGCTATCCCTCGGGCCTCAAGGGCGAGCAAATCCCCCTGCCCTCGAGGATAATCGCCCTCGCCGACTACTACGATGCACTCACATCCGACAGACCATACCGGAAGGCTCTCACAAAAGAGGATGCCATAAACGAGATGAAGGCCGTTGTGGGCAAACATTTCGACCCGGCCGTTTATGAGCATTTTCTCAAGGTGACCTCGTGACCGCCATGCTAAACCGGTGGCGCTTTCTTATCGCGGCGACCTCCCTGATATCCTTCCTATTCGCCGTTCCCGCATGGGCGCAGGTGGAAACTCGTGCAGCGGGCATCATCAAAATAGAAGTCGGGACTCGCGGCCCACTGCAAGAGCTCACTGTCCAGGGGCGTACGGTTAAGGTTACGCGGATGATGCGGCGGTTTTATCGGCACCGCAACTTCATGCCTGCGTGGAGTTCGTCGCACGGGCCCTATGAAGATATCAATGAACTCCTTGACGCGGTAAGGATGTCCTACGAGGATGGCCTTAACCCGGCGGACTACCCGGCCGACGAGATTGCCGGACTGCTCAACACCCTGCTCGACAGCGCCAGGGCAGGCAAACCGCTCGACCCAGCCATGATGGCAGACCTCGACCTCCTTTCCACGAGCACTTTTCTCGCGCTCGGATATCACCTGCTTGCGGGTCGCATTTACCCCGAGATAACAGACGGCGAGTGGGCGGATAACATCTGGGAGGCTGACCTGGATGACGCGCTAAGCGACGCTCTGGCATCCGGCACTATCGCCGAGACTCTCAGCGGCATAGCCCCGCCGAGCGAGGAATACGCGGCCCTGAAGAATGCCCTCGCCTCTTACCGCGAGATATCCTCTGCCGGAGGATGGCCCGTGGTGCCATATGGTAAAACCATGCGTCCCGGAGACCGAAGCAGCCGAGTAAAAGTTCTGAGGAACAGGCTGCTTATATCGGGCGACCTCGTGGACAACGGCGGAGCTGTGGACAATCTCCTCTTTGACGATGCGGTGGAGCAGGCGGTTCTGAGATTTCAGAAAAGACACGGCCTCGTCCCGGACGGCGTGGTAGGCCCTAACACGCTTGCGGCAATCAACGTGCCTATCTCAAAACGCATACGGCAGTTGGAGCTAAACATGGAACGCTGGCGATGGCTGCCAGAGAACCTCGGAGACAGGTACATATTCGTGAACACCGCGGCGTTCGAGCTAAAGGTGGTCGATTCCGGATCCACGGTGATGAGAATGAAGATCGTGGTGGGCAAACCCTACTGGCATACGCCAAGTTTCAGCGCAAAAATGACCTACCTCATCGTAAACCCATCTTGGTACGTGCCCTCAAGCATAGCCGTGGATGATATCGTCCCCCATGCGCGTGAAAATCCAGACTACATAACGAAAAGCGGCTACCGGATTCTCTCAGGCGGAAACGGCGACGCCACGGAGCTCGACCCCGCGAGTATAGACTGGCAGGACGTTACGGAGGACAACCTTGGCTTCAGGTTGGTGGAGCCTCCGGGCCCGCACAACCCGCTTGGCAGAATTAAGTTCATGTTCCCGAACCGCTTCAGCGTTTACTTGCACGACACCCCGTCGAAGAGCCTCTTCAACCGCAAGGTCAGGACCTTCAGCCACGGGTGCATCAGAATAGAAAAGCCCGTGGAGCTTGCCAAGTACCTCGTGCCTGACGTGGATTTCGATGAGCTGATCGCCAAGGGAGAAACTGTCAAGGTCGAGCTGCCCGAGCCCATCATGGTGCACTCGCTTTACTGGACGGCATGGGTGGACAAGGACGGCACCATCAACTTCAGGGACGACATCTACGGACGCGACGAGGCCCTGCAGGAGCTGCTCTCGTACGGCCCGATGACTCCCTGATTCCGTGCGAAATCCGACGCATTTCCCTCCCCCCTTGTGTCACGAAATGGCACAATTTGTGCCATTTCACCCTTCCGCCGCTCTATAGCACCCGCCTAATTTATTGATTTATATGGCATAGGGACTGGTACTTATCTTGCATAGTAAACTAATAGAGCTATGGAAAACGTACTAACCAGCACAATAACCCGCCGTAACTTCCTACGACTCGGTCTCACGGCAGTCGGAGTAGGTCTGATAAGCGGCACAGCATTCGGCGCCGTGGGCAGGCTTGTTACGGACGAGCGTAAGCTATCGTTCTATAATACCCATACGGGCGAGAAGCTCGAGACTGTTTACCGGGTCGGAGGGAAATACCTCGCCGACTCGCTCATCAAAATTAACCACATACTCAGGGACCACCGCACGGGCGACGTCATGGCCATAGACCCGAAACTGCTCGACATACTTTATTCGCTCAACCGAAGGCTCGGCACAGAGGACCCTTTCCATATCATATCCGGCTACCGCTCGCCCAAAACGAACGCCATGCTCAGAAAGAAGAGCAAGGGAGTGGCGGCAAGTAGCCTCCACATCGTAGGCAAGGCCGTTGACATAAGGCTCCCGGGATGCAACCTCAAGCGTCTCAGAAATACCGCTCTCGATCTGAAGGCTGGAGGAGTGGGCTATTACCGACACTCGGACTTCGTACACGTAGATACGGGCCGAGTCCGCCATTGGAGCGCGTAACTCGCGCTCAAAGCATCAGCTGTCTCTCAGAATAGTATCTCTCTAATCCCTTATCACTTGAATAGGCCTTGGTATCGGCTTTACCGGAGCGGGCTGCTTGCGCCTGGGCAGGGCATAGCACCTGTTGCATCTGATGCACTCGGCAATGAGCGGGCCCGGTTTGTTAGCCATGGGGCAGTCGCTTGAGCTAACGTACCGCCTGTCGGAGCGCGAGACCGCCCCCGAAAGAGCGCCGACCGGACATAGGAACCTGCACCAGAACCTTTTGACCCTGAGATTGGCAACGAGGCACACAGCCACCACGGCCCACATGATATAAGTCCCATTCAGTGAGAACAGCGTCACATAGGTCTCGTAGTTTGCGAAACTCGTCCTGCCCGTGATTATCGCGGCGAGCATTGCGAAGACGAGCAGAAAGTACTTTATGTTACGCCACTTGTCGTCAACGCTCGTGGGCACATCCCACTTCCTGAGCGGAATTCTGCCGATGAACTCGGAAATGGCGCCGAAGGGGCAGAGCCATCCGCAGTAGAACCTGCCCGCAATAAGGATACTGAGAATAGTGCCGGGAATGATAACGAGCCACAGCATGTCCGTGGAGAAGCGCAATAGTATCAGGTTGAATACATGTATTATCGAAAACGGGGTCGTTAGCCATACCCCAACGATGGCGATGCCCGCGACGAGTATCAGGTCGCGCACGATATTCGGCACTCTCCACATCTTCGACATAAAGTACACTATGAGCGCTATTAACAGAAGCGCGGCATAGGCAATCCACCTGAAGCTCTCGGCCCGCTTCTTTGCCGTCCCATTTACCTTGAGCCCCATGACCTGGGAGGCCACCTTGCGCGAGGATTCCCGCACGGTATCAGCGAGGGCGCTCACGCTTACAGTTGCCCTACTTATGCCGTCGATGTCGAAGTCGGGCTCGAAGGAGTCGTTCACGCTTTTGCCGAGGAACTGCTTCATATAGCTCTCGGTCTCCATGCTATGCACGTAGTTCTTCGTCTCCTTATGCTCAAGCAGCCTTATGCCGACTATCCTGCCCTGGGGGTCGATGGCGAGAAGCACGCGTATGGGCCCGGCATAGCCCCTAATGTCGGGCGTAACGTCATAGGAGTTGAAGGCCACAACACCCACTGCCGAGGAATAGTGCGGCGGCAATCCGGTCTTGTCATTAAACAGGACGCCCGGCGCGACCTCCTCGAGGTATTGCGACTCGTCCACATGCTTTTCGGGATAAAGCATCGAGAGGCCGGCCCTCAAGAGCACCGCGAGAGCGAGCGCGGCTATGAGCAGTATGCGTATCTTTCTCATTTTCTTACCAACGAGACCGCGACAAACGAGACCGTTTTCACCCCTGCGAGGAACAGGAGCGAGCCCCGAATTCCGAGCATAGGTATGAGTATTATCGCAGAAAGCACGGCGCCCGCGAAAGAACCCATCAGGTCGGAGGAGTACAGCCTGCCCGCGGCGGCCTCGGGTTCTTCCGTCAGATGGTTTACGAGCGCGAACTGGTATCCGGTTATCGCACCGGCGGCAACGGAGAGTAGATAAAACATCGCCTCGGCACGAAAGAGCATGGGCGCGGCTACGGCGAGCAGGGCCGCAATCGCCTCTATCGCCAAGAGTCTCCGCAGACCACCGCCTCGCATGACATAAGAGCCGATAGCAACGCCGACCATGAACAACGCGCCCAGAAGACCGATCATCTCATAGACGTATCCGTAGGCCGCCTGGTAGCCAAGCACTATGGCGAGCATAATCGCCATGCCGGCGTATCCCCCGGTGAACATCGAGTAGTACAGGGTACGAGTCCTGTCGCGCACTACCGTGAACGCTGCAAGGACAAACAGGGCCATCGCGATGAGCGCCATAGTCGTGCCGCTAAACGAAAGCACCGTATTTAGCACTCCGCCGTGAACCTCCGCCCAGAGCATGAGGTTGTAGAGATAGGCCGACGGCCGCATATCCGTATTTACGGCATCCACCTCGCCGAGGCGTCTCTCGTTGAACTCCACCCGCATGGGGTCAAAGGCGTCCTCGAAAATGTAGGGGAGAAAATACTTCGTCTCTATCCCTCTCGTCTTGAAACGGGCGATGAGGTCGCCGGGCATGAGGTCCAGCGGTGAGTCCGAGGCGAATATCACGCCGTATTCCTCGGTAGTCATCACCACGTTACTGAAAACATGTTTTAAGGAGTTATATATCGAGCCGTTCGCACGCTGCATCCGCCGCCCCACGTAGCCGGCCGACGACGGCACTCTCACGGTGAGCACGCCGCCCGGTTCAAGCGCCGCCCTTACCTCTCGGAAGAACTCCACAGTGTAGAAACGGTTGAGGTTTGCCGTTGATGGCGGGGGCAGGTTCATGACCACCATATCGTATGCGGGACGCTTTAAGGATTTAATGTAGCGCCGACCATCCTCGACAATGAGGCGCGCTCTGTCACTATCTATAGCCGCCCTGTCGCTCGAATTGAGCATCTCAAGCGAGGTCTCAAGCAGCGCGGGGTCTATCTCCACGAAGACCACCCGCTCCACGGGGTACTTAAGGTACTCGCGAATTGCGGCGGGCGAGCCGCCGAGCGCAAGCACGCGGCGGACGTCCTGCTTGACGGACATCGGCAGGTGCACGGTGCGCTCCTCGACCTGGGGGTTAGGGTATGAATAAACGAGCTGCCCCGAGCTATAGAGGTTCTTCTGCTCTCCGAGCGCCGTTACCCATAGCTCCCCGTAGCGCGACTGCACCGTCTTTATTAGCTTACCAGCTTCCACATCGGGCGGCTTTAAATAGCCCAATGCCGCGTGAAGCACAAAGGGAACGACTATCAGCGCAATGGCAGCCCTCTTCCTGAGCACAAGGATCGCCATCAGGATATACAATACGCTCAGGCCGACCGCAAGCCCCGTAGCCCCCACCCTTCCCGAGAGGGCAAAGGTAAATACGACGCCCCCCATGAACGCGCCAATCGCCTCAAGCGCATACACTTCCGCCGCAGGCCGGGAGCCTCCTCTGAAAGTCACCGCCCTGGGGAACTGCAGTCCGAGAAGGAAACAGAGCGGAAAGAGTATCGCTGCGGTGCCGATGAAGGTCCCGCCCAGAGACGCGGCCTCGCCGTACCCGAGCCCGAGAAGCGGCCTTATGTATCCAATCCCGATGATGGTAGGCTCCGCGGCAAGGGCGACGAGCAAGAAGGACAGCGCAAAGGAATTGCGAAGCCTCAGCCGCGAGCCCGCGAGGCTGCCGAGCCCGACCGAGACAAGCCATACGGAAAGCGTGATGCCGATATCGAGCTCGTTTCCTGAAAATACGGTCAACAGTTCACGCAGGGCCGTAAGTTGCAAAAGCAGAGAGGCCAGGCCGAGCGCTATGTAAGGAATGAACTGCATCAGAATGATTTTACTAAAAAGGCAGGACTTTATAAAGAATTCATGGTTGTGCGCTCCCCTGGCGCCGGTCGCGTGAGGGACGGTTTTGCTTTGAGCTAAGCATTTGACAATGAATCCTTTTTTGAGCGATAATTAATCTCCTTGAAGGGGCTGTAGCTCAGCTGGGAGAGCGCTTGAATGGCATTCAAGAGGTCGTCGGTTCGATCCCGATCAGCTCCACCATAGGAACTTAAAGGGGCCGCGGTTATCCCGCAGCCCCTTTTTTTATATATCTATCCGCCCTTAAATTATACGTTCTTGACCATCTTCTTCAGCTCGTCGTCCGACATATCCTCGTTGTGGATGTTCTTGGCATGCTGCTTGGCCAGAGCTATGATCTCCTTCTCGTCATGGCTCCTGACCATAAACCCGCATTCGGGCGGGCACGCCAGTTCCTTAAGCTGTCCCTTTTCTGCCATATCCAATCACCTCCTCCCTAATTGGGCCGACACCTCAAGAACCCAATCCGGCATATCATAAGTTATTGATATCAACATCGTATTCCACCTTTGTCCGTATGTCAATAGTCCATATCATGCACACAAGAATCTTGACACAAAGCCCGGGAAATGATAGAATTTACACGTGGTTTTGCGTCTAATATTAATGTTGTGCTTGTTAATTCCGGTGACGGCTCATGCCGAGATATACAAGTACGTCGACGACAGCGGCGTGGTCACGCTTACGGACACCCCGACAGGCGGTAGCGCCGTAGTGTACGAGGTCCACGAGAAGACCGCCGCTAAGACCTCGACGAGCACCAAGGGCAAGGAAGTTCAGCACATAATAGCCAAGAAGGCCGACAAGTACAGCATCGACCCCGCCCTCATTAACGCCGTGATAAGGACCGAGTCCGCATATAACACACACGCGATCTCGAACAAAGGCGCTATGGGTCTCATGCAATTGATGCCGGGGACGGCAAGGGAGTTGGGCGTAAACAACCCGTTTAACCCCGAGGAGAACATCGAGGGGGGAGTGCGCTACCTCAAGAAGCTCATAAAGAAGTACAACGGCGACGTCACCCGCGCCCTGGCCGCGTACAATGCGGGCCCCAAGAGGGTGGAAACCTCACGCCGACTGCCTAACGAGACGAAGAACTACATCAAGAAGGTCTATTCCATCTATAACGGCGAGCGCAAGATAACGCTTGGCGCAAAGAAAGAGACTGTTATCTACAAGATAGTGCTGGAGGATGGTCAGGTACTTTTCACCAATACTCCTCCTGTCAAGAAATCCCGGCAGAGCCTGTAGATGAGCCCGGAGCAAAGCGGCCTCGTCGAAGAGATCCAGAAGCTTAAAAAACAGCGACGCGCCGTCATCATTGCGCACAACTACCAGCGCGACGAGGTCCAGGAGATCGCCGACTTCTCGGGTGACTCCCTCGAACTTTCCAGGCAGGCATCCACCATGGACTGCGACGTCATAGTGTTCTGCGGCGTTGACTTCATGGCCGAGAGCGCGTCGGTCCTCTCGCCGGAGAAGACAGTGCTTCTTCCCGAGATAGGCGCGTCCTGCCCAATGGCGGATATGATAAAGGTCTCGGAGCCGAGAAAGCTCTGGCCCTCTTACCCAGGCTACAAGGAGCAGCCCAAACTCATCTACCCCAAGGAGTACACACTCTCGGCCATCAAGGCCGAAAACCCGGGCGTGCCCGTTGTGGCATACGTCAACACCACCGCCGAGGTGAAGGCCCATAGCGATATCTGCTGTACCTCGGCCAACGTGATAGAGGTAGTGAACTCGCTCCCGCAGGACAAGGTCATCTGCATACCCGACAAGAACCTCTCGGCATGGGCGCAGAAGAACACCACGAAGGAGATAATCGCCTGGGACGGTTTCTGCCACGTCCACGACAGGGTTACGCGCCAGGACGTAATCGACGCGAAGGCCCAGTACCCCAAGGCCGTCGTGATGGCTCATCCGGAATGTCCGCCAGAGGTGCTCGAGGAGGCCGACCACGTAACCAGCACATCGGGCATGCTCAGGTATGCCGCGGCCTCTCCTGAAAAGGAGTTCGTGGTGGGCACCGAGGTGGGACTGCTCTACAGGCTACGGAAGGAAAACCCCGACAAGGTCTTCTATCCCCTTAGGCCGGACATGATCTGCCCGAACATGAAGAAGACAACCTTAAAAAGCGTGCTCGCGGCACTCAAGGAAAACAAGCACGTCGTCAAGGTTCCCGAAGACATCCGCCTGCCGGCCAAGGAAGCCCTCGACAAGATGCTCGCCATAACAAAGCCTGTCAGGAAAGATACAGACTAACCGCCGAAATTCACCTTCGGCGCTGCCTGCTCGCCCTCTGGCACCTCGTAGTACGCGGCCTCGCCCACGTTCGCAAGCGACGCGAAGAACTTGCCGTACACCGTCCTTCTGTACGTGTTAAGCTCGCGCACTGCCTCGTTGTAGCGCATGCGCTCCACGGCGATCCTGTTTTCCGTGCCCTCGAGACTGTCCTGAAGCTTTAGGAAGTTTTCGTTTGCCTTGAGTTGCGGATACTGCTCCCTGAGCAGAAGCAGCTTGGACAGGGCCCCCTCGAGCTGGTTCGACGCCTGAATCTTGCCGGCCACGGAATCCTGCTGGAAGTACTTGGTGCGGGCCTGGGCGATGTTCTCGAATATCTCCTTTTCGTGGGCCGCGTATCCCTTGACCGTCTCGACGAGGTTGGGGATGAGGTCGTATCTGCGCTTGAGCTGGTTTTCCACCTGCGCCCACCGCGCGCTGACGTTCTCGTCCATGGATACCACCTTGTTGTATTCGGAAACGCCCCAGATGGCAACGCCTACACCTATAATAATTACCACAAGGGCTATGACGCCTAACGCCATGAGAGTCAACTTTACGCCTTTTGACATCGCGGCCTCCTTTATATGCTTGAAACTTTGTAGTCCGTTCTACCTATCTATTATAAATACATCAGCCCCGGTTTCGGGAATTACCAGCCGCCGGAGGCGCCTCCGCCCCCAAAACCACCACCGCCACCGCCTCCGAAACTGCCGCCTCCGAATCCGCCGCCACCTCCCCACGAGCCGCCCCTGCCTGAGCCGGAAGTCAGCAGGAACAGTATCATCAACCTCGGGTGTTTGATGAACATATAGATGAAAAAGACGAAAAACAGTCCTGCTATTATGAGGCCCAACGGGCCGGGGGTTTCCCCATTCCCATTCCGATCGGACTGATACTGGTACGTTACCGCGGGCATGCCGGATATTTGGACGCCGTTATCCTTAGCAATAATGTTAGCTATGGCGATCACCGCCGATTCTATCCCGCCGGAGTAGTCGCCCTGTTTAAATCGAGGCAGCATCTGTTGCCTGCCGATGGAACCTACGAGGCTGTCCGGGAGAATGCCCTCAAGGCCATAGCCGACCTCAAACCGGTATTTCCTTTCCTGAAGCGCGACGAGAAGTAGAAGGCCGTTGTCCTTGCCTTTCTGCCCGAGCTTCCACATGTCGTTTGCGACTTCAAGGGAAAAGGCATTAAGGTCGTTGCCCTCGAGGCTCGGGATGGTAAGCACGACAACCTGCGCGGTGGTCTTCTGTTCGAGCTCGTGCAGGTACGCGTTTAACTGCGCCTCCGTGGAATCGTTCACTATCTGAGCGAGGTCGATGACATGGTCTCTGGGCGTGGACGGGATATTTACAGCATTAGCGGCCTGCGCGCTGAGGATGATAATTATCGATAAAACAAATACGCTAAGCCTTGATCTCATCGACTACCTTGCCCAGCTTTTCCGTTGCCGAGTAATATTCCTTAAAAAGGGAGTTGAGCTCCGTGAGTGAGAGCTGGCCTTTCTGCCTCTTTTCGTTAAGCACGTTCCAGTAGACCTCGCAGTTGATGTCCGTAACCTGCTGCAGTTTTTCGAGTACGTCGTCCATCACTATGGGCGGCGTCTTGCCAAAAAGGCTGATTATACCCCTGAACAACGGCATTTGAACGGTGATGGCCCCAACGAGCCCCTCGGATATCGCCTTGGCATCACCCATGCTCGCGAGGTAGCCCTGCCTGAGCCCTATGAGCTTTACCTTGAGTTCACGCTCGCACTGGCTTCTGAGGTCGGAGTGCGCTATCTCTATCGCCGCGAGGACGTCCTCTCCGTAAACGGTCTCGTGGATGAGTCTGAAATTAAGAAACTCTATGGGGAAAACGTCAAGCGACCTCTTTATATAAGTGGGCGTCATGATAAGCGGCGCCGCCACCTTGCGCTTTCTGAACTTCTTTCCCTTTGGGGCGAGTATTTCGAGGAATTTCAGGTCCATCTCCTTCAGTACGAAGATGGAGTTTATATCGGAGCGCTTTGTATCGAAGTCCGGCGTTATGGCGCTCCCCGTCATATGTATGGAGTGCACGTTCCCGGCACAGCACGAGAGCACTTCATCGAAAAGCGGCTTTATCTCTTTCGCTATCTCGGGCCTAAGTTTATCGAGCATAAGTTCCGGCATTATTTCCTCCAGTAAATGATTCTATTATTGGCCACCGAGCAGTATGGAGCCATGTGTATAGAAAGTTCCGGCCACTGCCGCGGTCATAAGGCACGCCAGAGTTGCCGCAAGCAGGGCCCTGAAACCCACTTCCGATAGGTCGCGGGTGCGCTCGGGCACGAGGGCCGCTATACCACCCACGAATATCGCCAGCGACGCCACGTGGGCAAACCCGCAAAGAGCATACGTAGCCAGGAACGCCGAGCGCGGGTCCTTCAAGGCCCCGCTGCTCAGGAGCACGGCGAGGTCCTGATAAGACTTTACTTCAGTAGCCACTGCCCTCTCGCCTATAAGCTTCGCCACCTCCATCGCGTCTGAAGGAGGCACGCCTATAACAAGCGTAAAAGGATAGAACACATAACCGAGGATCTTGGTGAAAGACATTTCTGGGCCAAACCCTATATGCACGCCCGCCCAGCCCAGCGCCGAATCAAGCAGGGCAAGGATGCCAAGGAACGCGATGAGAAGCGCCACTATGCCGAACACGAGTTTGAGGCCCGCGTTCGCGCCGTTAATGATGGCCTCCATTATGGAGGATTCTTTCTCGTAATGGGGCTTGACCTCCACGCCGAGGGTCACCGGCTTCCCCGTCTCAGGCAAGAGCACCTTGGACATTACTATTGCCGCAGGGGCCGAGAGAATGGAAGCGCTCACGAGGTGTCCCGCGATGGTCGGGAACTGCCCCTTGAGTATGAAGACATATAGCGCGAGCACGCTCGAGGCGATAGTGGCCATCCCTGCGGTGAGTATCGTGCAGAGCTCGGAGCGTGTCATGTCCTTGAGATACGGCCTTATGGTGGTTGCGGCCTCGACGCCGACAAAGATGTTGCTTGCGGCGCAGAGCGACTCGGCACCGCTTATCCGCATGAGCCACGTAAATGCCTTGCTGAATATTTCAATCAGCCACTGCATCACCCCGACGTAATAGAGCGCAGACATTATAGCTGCGAAAAAAATTATTGTGGGGAGCGCCTGAAACGCGAGTATGAAACCAAGCGACTCCTCGCCCACCTCGTTCGTAGTGCCGGGCGGCAGGGCGAGACGCCCGAATACGAACTTAGTACCAGCGCTCGCGCTATCGAGGAACTTCACCACGAGATCGTTGACCGCGAGGAAAAACTTGGAACCGAAGGGCACCACGAATATGAAGACAGCGAAAAGCAGTTGGAGGGCCACGCCGAAGAAGATAAGCCTTGGGTTCACGGCCTTTCTGTCGGTCGAGAGAAGCCACGCGAAACCTATAAGAACGAATATTCCTGCGAAGCTGACCAGGTTGTACGTCACGGCGATATTCACCCCCCCCTAGAGAAATAAAGACCTATAATAGTCGCAGGGGGCTAAAAATACAAGGCCCGCTCCGTGAAACATCTTGAGGTTTTTGTTATAATGTTTGCGGCGATGGAGTTCGCCATTAACCGCCCCTTTACAGGGCTGATGACTCCTGCTCTGATACAGAGGCAGGAGTTTTTTTGTGAGGTGGGAACAATAGCCGTCAAATGAGAGCAGCGAACAGAGAAATGTGGACTAAGATATTAGTTATAGCTGTGGCCGGCATGGCCGGCACCCTGTCGCGGTACTGGGTGTCCGGGCTCACATATGAGGTCATGGGCTCGAAGTTCGCTTACGGAACGCTCATGGTCAACGTTCTGGGCTGCCTGCTGTTCGGTGCCGTCTGGGCTTTTACCGAAGAGAGGATGATAGCGTCCACCTTGCTGCGCACGGCCCTGCTCGTGGGATTCATAGGGGCGTTTACTACGTTCTCGACTTTCGCTTTCGAGACCATGAACTATATACGCGACAGCCAGTACCTGACGGCTTTCGCCAACGTGGCCCTTAACTGCCTGCTCGGTTTCTCAGCTATAATAGCCGGGGTATGGGTGGTGCGAACAATCTGAAGGAGGGTAACACCGTGGAACTGCCTGAAGAATCAGATCTGCTAAGAATATTCATAGGAGAGTCCGACAAGTACGGGGACAAGCCCCTGTACGAGGCCATAGTTGAAGAGGCGAGGAAGAAGGGCCTCGGCGGGGCCACCGTGTTTCGCGGCCTCATGGGGTACGGCGCCCACAGCCGCGTCCACACGAGCAAGCTTCTGAGGCTGTCCGAGGACCTGCCTATAGTTATAGAGATAGTGGATACCGCCGCGAAGATAGAGGCTTTCCTCCCGAACCTCGATGAAATGATGCAGGAGGGGCTCGTCACGGTGGAAAGGGCCAAGGTCCTCGTCTACAGACATACAAAGGAGTAGCACGCAGCCCCGGTTTTACTCTGCCAAATGTGCATATAGCCGCTTTGCAAGCCCCGCCAGGGGCTGCATTTGCACCTAATTAACCTGCAATATCAGCAAGATAACCTCGAATCTGGTTCGTTCACAATCTTTTCATAATTCCTTCATTTTTTATTCAAACTCTTTTCTTAGAATGTAACCATGATGATAGCGAACGGCACGAAGAAAGTTAAGAGCATAGTCCAGGACCTGCTGGAGCTCGAAGGCCTAATCAAGGAATTCCGGAGGCTCAAGGCCAGACAGGCCGAGATAATAAGGAGCCTCGGAGCACCGCGCGAAGCACTCGTGGCGGTAGAAAGCGATTTATACAGCCTGAGGTCAAGTATATGCGCCCACAGGGCATATGCAGACCAGGGGCGACATATACACTGGAATTAAATCCCCCCCACCCCCCTTTTTTCTCGAATCCGGGTCACCGCCATGGCCCGGATTCTTTCATTTTCTTCATTAAATATTCATATAGGTGAGTCATATTATAGACGTAATGAAACACGACAAGGTCAGAAATTACCTCGCTGGCTTCATCGTGGGATTCATCATGGGCGTACTTGTCCTTCATCCGTCGTCTATGATGTTCAGAGGGCTCGTGCACCCCACAAGCATGCTCGAGATAGACAGGGTAGTTAACGCCTTTAATGTACACCACTTGCCAATGGCGGCCTTTTTCGGACTGCTTGGTGCCATTGTTGGCGTTGTTATAGTCTTTTTCCAGAATCTTGTCACACGTGAAAGACAGCGCGTAAAGATGCTCGAAGGGCTGCTCCCAATCTGCTCATACTGCAAGAAGATACGTGACGACTCGGGCGTGGAGAAAGGTGAAGGTTCATGGCATGAGATCGAGCAATATATAGCTAGCCGCTCCAATGCGGATTTCACCCACGGCATATGCCAGGATTGCTTTGATAAATATTTAAAAAATGAACTCGATGAGATAGATTGACCCCTCTATTGACATCTTCCCTGATTGTGCTATTTTTTATACATTGATGGCGTAATCACATGTATTGTGGCTCACTAACCCCCAGGAGGCGGAAATGAAGAAGGTATTAATAATAATGTTGGCGCTACTTGTGACCCTGACATTCTCATATGGCTTTTCGAGCGCCCAGATGGGCAGCGGCATGATGAGCGGATCCGACGACGAGGGCGGCCACATGATGACGGACGATCCAGATGAAGAAACCACTCCTTCCGGCTACGGGTACGGCATGGGCCCGGGTTACGGATATGGCTATGGCATGGGCCCCGGCATGATGGGCGGCTACGGTGGTTAC
>Ga0210086_1000493_pt1 | contig 22575 bp, 21 predicted proteins | sample China_Galinas_PW_3_FD_184867 | JGI IMG/M metagenome (GOLD analysis project Ga0210086, IMG submission 184867) | Wetland microbial communities from San Francisco Bay, California, USA, that impact long-term carbon sequestration - China_Galinas_PWB_D2... | ecosystem: Environmental > Aquatic > Marine...
CGCAACATGATCGCCACCCACGCCCTCGGCCTCGGGCGGCCCAGCTACGCACCCCCGAAACAGCCGCCCGGCAAGTCCGGGCCCTAGCCCAGTTCGCGGGCGATCGCCGCGTGGTAGCGGTCGATATTGGCCGGGTTCACGATCCGGAAGAACCCATCGGGCATCGGGGCGTCCTTGGGTGCCTCGATGGTCATTGTCCTGGTGAACAGCGTGACATCCTCGCCGGGCCGGGTGAAGTGGTACTCGACGGTGATCCGGCCGTCCATCCCGCCGTTGCCCTCACGGTCATGCCCGAGCCGGCCGACGGAGTTGAAGACCCACAGTCTGGGACGCATCGCGATCGCCAGATGCCAGGAGAAGATGCGGTCGCCGTCGGGACCACCCTCCTCCCAGGTGTCGCCCACCTTCAACGGAAGTTCGGTCAGCCTGCCCACGTAGTTGCTGCCCGGATAGGTCTTGGTCCAATTGCTCGGATTGGTGACGAAGTCGTAGAGCATCTCGGGCGAGTGCCGGAATGCTGTCTGCGAACTCGTGGTCACGATGCCCAATGGCATTGCCTTTCTTTGCTCAACCTCCGGGTAGTTTACACATTTGCGCAGACTTGTAACTATGGGTCGTCCCGCCGCGGTAGGGTCCAATCCGTGGCAGCGGTCTTTCGGTTCGGTACCCACGTTGGCCGGGGCGTGCGCCGCCTGGCACTCGACACGGCCTTGGGCCGGCGCCGGAAGTTTCCCCGCCGCATCGAGGATCTCGGTGCGGACGCACTCTCGGCGATCCTCGGCCGTCGCGTCACCGCCGTGTCGCGCATCGACACCACGGCGGGTACTTCGAGCCGGGCCCGGTTGGCACTGACCGGCGAGGGTGTCCCGGATTCGGTGTTCGTCAAGATGTCCGCGGCGAGCGCCGGTGTCCGGATGCTCGGTGAGCTCGCGGGGCTCGGTGAAACCGAGGCGCGGTTCTACAGCGAGTTGGCGCCGGAGCTGCACACCGGGGTGCCGAAATCGTACGGATCTGCCTTCGATCCGCTGACGGGCCGATTCGTCGTCGTACTCGAAGACATGGCCGCCTCGCCGTGCGAGTTCCCGGACACACTGCACCCGCTCGACACCGACCGGATGGCCCAGTTGGTGGAGGTGCTCGCCCATCTGCACGGCACGTTCTGGGACCGCCTCCCGGAGAAACCCAGCGGTGGAGGGAGGTTCGGGTGGTTGCTGTCGCCCGCGACCGATCCGGCCAACCTTCTCACCCCATCGGTCATGCGGATGTCGGCTCGACGGCTCGGCCGCGCCACCGCCATCCCCGTGGAGGCCGGCCGATTCATCTGGGAGAACTTCCAGGCTGTCACCGCGGTGGTCGACCGGGGGACCCACACGGTGTTACACGGTGATGCCCATCCCGGCAACACCTATTTCCGCGACGGGCATGCGGGGCTGTTGGACTGGCAGGTGGTCCGGCGCGGCCATCCGGCCCGCGACCTGGCCTATGCGATCGTCCTGGGCACCCCCACCGCCGACCGACCGCGGGTGGAACGCGACCTCCTCGACACCTACCGAAAGGCGCTGATCGTCGCCGGTGGTCCCGAACTCGACCACGAAGACCTGTGGACGCGATACCGGCAAGCCGTTGTACACCCGTACCTTTCGGGTCTGACGACGGCCGGCTTGGGGGGTCTGCAGAGCGAAGGCATCGCGCTGGAGGGATTGCGGCGTGCGGTCGTCGCACTCGAAGAGCTGGAGACGGTCGCGGCCCTGCGCCGGGCGGTGTGAGCCTACGTCGGGCAGTTGATGGCGTCGGTGAGCGGTGCTCCCGCGAGCGATGCCACGGCCCCGAACCCCATCACCAGCGGTGCGGCATTCCGCAGCGCGAGCGGCACAGGGGCTTTAGCTCCAGTGCCAGACCGACATGTCGTCGGGCGGATACTGCTCGCACACGTCGGTGGTCCTGGCAGCCACGCCCTTGTTGTTGAAGAACAGCTTGGCGTGGTTGGGCCACCGGAACACCAGCGGATCGGAGTAGATATTCGTCGCCATCTCCTCCGACCACGCCCGGCGGGCTTCGGGGGTCTGCGAATAGAACCAGTGGACGTAGTCGCGGGCCGCCTGCTGGACATCGGCCGGCTTGTTGTTGTAGTCGATCATGTAGCGCGTGTAGTAGATCGGCTTCACATCACGCGCGGCGGCCATGATCTGCTCTGCGGTGCAGGTGGTGATGATCATCCGGTGCGGAATCGGGTAGTCATCGGTGGCGTCGGCCGAAGCGGTCGCCGGAAGAACCGCTGTGGCCATCCCGACCGCGGCAACCGCTGCGGCACCGCGAAGAACCCTGGAGCAGGATTTGCGCATACCCGTCATTATGAACCTCCCTGAGAACCTGCGTCGACGGATGGACGATCGGCCGAATTCGATTCGGATCGCGGAGCCGGCCACGGCTCCGGGAGCGGGCGTTGCCGTACCCGCTGCGGCCACCAGAACCAGCGGCCGAGAAGTGCCGCGATCGACGGTGTCATGAACGAGCGGATCACCAGCGTGTCGAACAGCAGGCCAAGCGCGATCGTCGTCCCGACCTGGCCGCCCACCTTGAGGGGGCTGATCGCCATCGATCCCATGGTGAAGGCGAACACCAGCCCGGCCGAGGTGACCACCGAACCGCTGCCGGCCATCGACCGGATGATCCCGGTGTTGAGCCCGGCGTGGATCTCCTCCTTGAACCGCGCGACCAGCAGCAGGTTGTAGTCCGATCCCACCGCCAACAGGATGATGACTGCCATCGCGAGGACCAGCCAGTGCAACGGCTGGCCGAGGATGTGCTGCCACAGCAGGACCGAAAGGCCGAACGAGGCGCCCAGCGACAGCACCACGGTACCCACGATCACCGCCGCCGCCACCACGCTTCGGGTGATGACGAGCATGATGATGAAGATCAGGGCCAGCGCCGCGATCCCGGCGATCAGCAGGTCGAAGTTGGCGCCGTGCTGCATGTCCTTGTACACCGATGCGGTGCCACCCAGGTAGACCTTCGATCCCTCCAGGGGGGTGCCCTTGATCGCCGCGAATGCGGCGTTCTTGATCTTGTCGATGTGCGAGATGCCCTCGGGGGTAGCGGGGTCTGCCTCATGGGAGATGATGAACCGCACCGCCTTTCCATCCGGCGAGACGAACATCTTCAGGCCACGCTTGAACTCCGGATTGTCGAACACCTCCGGTGGCAGGTAGAACGAGTCGTCGTTGTGCGCGGCGTCGAACGCCTGCCCCATCGCGGTCGCGTTCTCCTGCATGGCCTCGATCTGATCCTGCATGCCGCCCATGGAGGACTGCATGGTCAGCATCATCGTTCGCATCGTCTTCATGGTCGCGATCATCGGCGGCATCAGCGTCAGCATCTTCGGCATGAGCACGTCGAGTTTGTCCATGTCGACGACCATCTGCTGGAGATCGTCACTGAGCGTGTCGATCCCGTCGAGGGTGTCGAAGATCGACCGCAACGACCAACAGATCGGGATGTCGAAGCAGTGCGGTTCCCAATAGAAGTAGTTGCGGATCGGGCGGAAGAAGTCGTCGAAATCCGCGATGTGGTCCCGCAGCTCGTTGGTGTCCGCGACCATCTGCTTGGTTTTGGAGACCATGCTGTGGGTGACGCCGTTGAGCTGCTTCATCAGGACGTACATGTTCTGCATGTTGTCGACGGTCTTCTGCATCTCGTCACCCATCTTCAGCATGTCCTTCATGCGGTCCTGCAGGTAGGACATGTTCATCGTCTGGGTGGTGCCCTGCATGCTGATGATGAACGGGATCGAGGTGTGCTCGATCGGTGTGCCGAGCGGGCGGGTGATGCTTTGTACCCGGCCGATGCCGGGGATATGGAAGACGGTCTTGGCTATCCGGTCGATCACGAGCATGTCGGCCGGGTTGCGAACGTCGTGGTCGGTCTCGATGAGCAGCAACTCGGGATTCATCCGGGCCTGCGGGAAGTGCCGGTCGGCGGCGGCGTAACCCTCGTTCGCGGGGATGTCCTTGGGCAGGTAGTTGCGGTCGTTGTAGTTGGTCTTGTACGAGGGGAGGGCGAGCAGCCCGATCAGCGCCAACGCGATCGACGCGACCAGGATCGGCGCCGGCCAGCGCACCACGGCGGTCCCGACCCGGCGCCACATGTGGGTGTTCATCTTGCGCTTGGGCTCGAACAGGCCGAACCGGCCGCCGATCGCAATCACCGCGGCGCCCAGGGTCAATGCCGCGAACACCACCACGAGCATGCCGATGGCCAATGGGAAGCCCAGCGACTGGAAATACGGCATCCGGGTGAAATGCAGGCAGAACGTCGCGCCGGCGATCGTCAGGCCCGAGCCCAGGATGACGTGGGCGGTGCCGTGGTACATCGTGTAGAAGGCCGTCTCGCGGTCTTCGCCGTTCTGGCGCGCCTCGTGATAACGGCCGATGAGGAAGATCGCGTAATCGGTGGACGCGGCGATGGCCAAGGTGGCCAGCAGGTTGACCGAGAACGTCGACAAACCGATGAAGTGAATGTGGCCGAGGAAGGCGATGACGCCGCGGGCCGCGGTGAGCTCGAGGAACACCATCGCGAGCACGAGGATCACGGTCGTGATGGAGCGGTAGACCAGCAGCAGCATCACGAAGATGACGATGATGGTCAGGGCTTCGACCATCTTGACGGCCGAGTTGCCGACATTGTGCTGGTCGTGGCTGAGCGCCGACGGGCCCGTGACGTAGACCTTGAGGCCGGCCGGTGGCGGATTTGCCTCGACGATCTTGCGCACCGCGTCGACCGACTCGTTGGCCAGGCTTTCGCCCTGGTTGCCGGCCAGGTATAGCTGGACGTAGGCGGCCTTACCGTCGGCGCTTTGGGAACCGGCCGCGGTCAGCGGGTCGCCCCAGAAGTCCTGGACGTGCTCGACGTGCTTGTGGTCGGCCCGCAGCTTCTGGATCAGGCCGTCGTAGTAGTGGTGGGCCTCGGCGCCCAGCGGTTTGTCGCTTTCGAGCAGGATCATCGCCGAGCTGTTGGAGTCGAACTCCTGGAAGTCCTTGCCGACGCGTTCCATCGCCTGCATCGACGGCGCGTCCTCGGGCGCAAGCGAAACGTTGTTTTCCTCACTGACCTTCTCCAGCGAGGGCACCGCGACGCTGAGGACGACGACCAGGCCCACCCAGAACAGAACGATCGGCACCGAGAACATGCGGATGAACCGCGGAATGGCCGGGTGTGCCCCGACGTGTCGGTCGCTCATGCGGACTTCACCAGGCAGAAGGTCTCGGCGTTCACACTGGACGAGATGTTCTCGTCCTTGAGCTCCTCGTCGACGAAGATCCGGCAACCGATGGTGTCACGGTTGCCCTGGGCCACGATGTTGGCGCTGGCCGCCGGTGCGGTCGTGGTCAGCGTCAGCGACCACGGCAGGGTCGCGTCACGCACGATCTGGGGCTGCGCGTCGAGATCGAGGTAGTTGATGGTCGCCACGGCTCCTGCTGGGCCGAACACTTCGTAGGTCACCTGCTTGGGGTTGAACGGTTTGGTGTCTTCGGCGAGGCCGCTGCCCGGCCGGGTGAGCTCGGTCTTGCCGAACACTCCGTGCAGGCGAAAGACGCTGAACACCGCGATGGCCACCACAATCAGGATGACCAGCGGCAACCATGCCCGTCTGAGCGCTTTTACCATCTTTCCCTGCGGCCTGTTCCAGCTGGTGACGACGCTACGACGACGGGCTGGACTGTGCGACGAATCGCGCGGTGCCGATTACGGAGGTGGGTGTCTCGTTGCCCGTCCGTGTCATCTCAACCCAATCTGTGTTTGCGATCATGACAGGTTAGCCGATTTAACTAGAGAGGTTAGCCTACTTAACTGATCGGACGATACCCTGCGACCGATCCCGGCCGGGATCTCGGGTGGGCAATGGTGCCCCGCGTCACAGGCAGGGTCCCGGTGTGGGCCTGCGCTCCGGATCGCGGGATCCCCTACACCTCAGTAACCAGTCCTAGTGGGCTCTAGTGGGCTTGTGGCAGAACGGGATTCGAGCCCCTTCGCGGGTTGTGGCGGGACTCTGCTGTGCGCCGGTGGGGTACCGGCCTACAATCGGCGGTCATGAACGTAACGAGGCTGGCAATGGTCGCCGCCATGGCTGTAGCGGCGCCGATTGCACTGGCTGCGCCGGCGCAGGCCGACCCGGACATCGATTTCGCCAACCAGCTGCACTCCTTCGGTATCTACGGCCCACGCGACTACAACGCCTGGATCGGGAAGATCACCTGCCAACGGCTCTATCGAGGCGTGGACTCCAACGCCTACGAGTCGACCAAATTCGTCACGACCAATCTGGCGCGCGGAACCACGGAGGCTCAGGCGGTGCAGTTCCTCGGCGCAGCCATCAACACCTACTGCCCGGATCAGATCGGCGTCCTGCAGGCGGTGGCGTCGTAGCAGCGAGTCCGGGCGCGGCGCGTTGTCCGTCCTGACGTCCGAGGTCGACGTGGAACTGGCCGAGGACGTGCCCGGGCCGCCCACCGAGGTGCGGGCCCACTACGTCGACCTGAACAGCATCTCCGAGGTGCACCCACTGGTGGTATCGGTGCGCACCCTCGCGCGCAGTGACACCGCACAGGGGTACATCCAGACGTATCGGGTGCGCGACCGCATCCCGCTGGGGCCTTTGCGCCTTCCGGTCAGCTACACGGCCCGGCTGGAGGTACCCACCACCGGCGCCGTCCGAACCGAAGCTCGGCAGTTTCCCGCGGTTCGGCTCGACTCCGTCGTGTCCTTCGAGGCCATCCCTGCCGGCACCCGGCTTACCGAGCGCATCCGGATCAGCGCGCCACGTCCGCTTCTGGGGCTGACCCGGCGGCAGGCCGTCGCGGCGCACACCGAAATGCTGGCCGGCATCCGGAACCGTTTCGACAACCCCTAGCCGACCGCTTATCCCGCCGTCTTGCCGTTGTCCACGGTGTACACCGCGCCGTGGACGGCGGCCGCATCATCGCTGGCCAGGAACGCGACTACCTTTGCGACATCGGCGGGATCCATCATTCCGCGGGGTGCGGCGATCCGCATGATCAGGGTGTAGTCGGCGTCGGTTGGTGCGGCGAAGTCGGTCACCTGCGGAGTCAGCATCCCGCCGGGGCACACCGCGTTGACCCGCAACCGGTCCTTGGTGAACTCGACGGCAAGGGCCCGGGTCAACCCGACGAGTCCGTGCTTGGCGGCGCAGTAGCCGGCCGAATACACCTCGCCCTCGATGCCGGCGATGGAGGCGACATTGACGATATTGCCGCCCACTTCGAGCAGGTGCGGCAGGGCGGCGCGGCACAGATAGAACGGACCGTTGAGATTGACCGCCAGGTCATAGTCCCAGTCCTCGTCGGCCACCGACGGGGTGTGCCGCATCTGGTGGAACCCGGCCGCGTTGACCAGCACGTCGAGGCGGCCGAACCGCTCCACACAGCGGCCGACAGCGTCGCGGCAGGCGGCAGGGGAGGTGATGTCGACCGGCGCGTACACCCCGCCCGGCACAGATGCGAAGACCCCGGCCATCCGCTCGGTATCGCGGGCGATACCGAAGACCGACGCACCCTGTCCGGCGAACTCCCGGGCCACCGCCGCGCCCAGCCCCGACGAGGCCCCGGTCACCAGGGCGACCTTTCCGTTCAGCTGTGGCATGGCTTGACCCTTCCGCCGGGCCCGCATTGTCGCCGCGGCTTGAGTTCGTTGGTCGGGCTCCTCCTCGGGCCGTCCGGCCCGCATTGTCGCCACGACTTGAGTTCGTTGGTCGGGCTCCTCCTCGGGCCGTCCGGCCCGCATTGTCGCCACGACTGCCGTTCGTTGGTCGGACTATGTGTGGACGTCGCGTAGCCCGACCGCATTGCGCAGTCCCGAGCAGTTGTAGCACCCGACGCAGCCCACGCAGTCGCGGCACTTCGCGCACCCCAGACAGCCGATGCAGCGGCGGCAGGCGACACAACCGACACACGCCACGCACTGCCGGACGAAGACCGACAGCGTCGTGAGCACGCTGCCCGCCACCGAGGCGCTGCCGGCGGTGGCGATGGATCCGGCCACTGCGGCGCTGCCGGCGGTGGCGATGGATCCGGCCACTGCGGCGCTGCCGGCGGTGGCGATGGATCCGGCCACTGCGGCGCTGCCGGCGGTGGCGATGGATCCGGCCACCACGGCACTGCGGGTGGTGGCAATCGAAACCGCTACTGCCGCGCTGTGGGTGGTGGCGATCGAACGGGTCACGGCGGCGGACTCGGGAAACCCGGCTCGGGCAACTGGAATCACCACCCGAGCATGTCAGCTCGAGCGCGGCTGTGCGGCCGGTACGGCCGCGAGAAGCGCGCGGGTATAGGGGTGCTCCGGTGCGGCGAACAGCTCGGCCGCGGGCCGGTATTCGACCGCCGAACCGCTCCGCATGACGAGCACCTGATGGCTCATCTGCTCGATGACGGCGAGATCGTGGGAGATGAACAGATACGTCAGGCCCAGCTCCCGCTGCAGATCGGCCAGCAATTCCAGCACCCGGGCCTGAACCGAGACATCCAGCGACGCCGTCGCCTCATCGAGGATGACCAACTCGGGCTCGACGGCGAGCGCGCGGGCGATATTCACCCGCTGGCGTTGCCCGCCGGAGAGCTCGTGCGGGTAGCGCGAGGCGAAATCCGCGGGCAGCCCCACGACATCGAGCAGTTCGGCCACCCGGTCGGCGCGCGCCCGCTTGCCCTTGCACAACCGGTGGACCTGGAGCGGTTCGCCGATCGCCGCACCGATGCGGGCGCGCGGGTCCAGCGCCGAGAACGGATCCTGCAACACCAGGCTCACCCGCCGCCGAAGGGCTTTCTCGGCGGCACCGCGCACCATGAGCATGTCGACCCCGCCCAGGGCGGCGCTACCGGCGTCCGGGGCGACCAATCCGGTGAGCGCGCCGGCCACCGTCGACTTGCCGGACCCGGATTCACCGACCAGACCGAGTGTGGAACCCCGGCGGACCTCGAACGACACACCCTTGACGGCATGGACCGTCGTCGTGGCCCCGGCCGGACTGGTCACGTCGAACCGGACGTCGAGCCCATCGACGCTCAGCAGCACCGGGGCATCGGCGGGCGCCGGCCGCGGATCCCCGCCGCCGATCAGCGGCCGCGCGGCCAGCAGCTGACGGGTGTAGGGGTGACGGGGACTGTCGAACACCTCCAGAACCGGGGCCTGCTCGACCAGCTCGCCGGCCGCAAGCACCGCCACGTCGTCGGCCACCTGGCCGATGAGTCCAAGATCGTGGCTGATCCACACCACCGCGGTGCCGAAATCGCGCCGCAGGTCGCCGACCAGGTCGACGATCTGCGCCTGGGTCGTCACATCCAGCGCCGTGGTGGGTTCGTCGGCGATCAGCAGTTCCGGGTCGCACGCCAGCGCAATCGCGATCATCACCCGCTGGCGCTGACCGCCGGACAGCTGGTGCGGGTAGCTGCCCAGCCTGGTCGCCGGATCGGGCAACCCCACCGCTTCGGCCAGCTCGACCGCGCGCTGGCGCGCCTGGCGGCGGGTCATGTCGCGGTGGGCTTCCAGTGATTCGGTGATCTGCCGCTCGACCGTCAGCAACGGGTTCAGCGAAGTGCCCGGATCCTGGAACACGAACCCGATCCGTCCGCCGTGCACATTGCGCAGCGCCCGCCGTGAAGCACCGATCAGCTCGGTGGGGTGTGAATCATCCACCGCGCCAAGCGCACTGGACCCGCTTGCCACTGCTCCGGGGATGTCGAGCAGCCCCGTGGCGGCCAGCGCCGTCATGCTCTTGCCGGATCCGGACTCGCCGACGATACCCAGCGTCTGTTCCGGGGCGACGTCGAAGGAGATCCCGTGCACGATCTCTTGCCGCCCGATGCGCACCCGCAGGTCACGAACGCTCAGGACGGGGCCGGTCACCGGTTCCTCCTGGCCTCGGCCAGTGTGCGTTGCTTGGGGTCGAGCACATCGCGCAACCCGTCGCCGAGCAGGTTGAAGGCCAGCACGATGACGACGATGGCCGCGCCCGGGAAGACCGCCATCCACCAGGCCAGGGTCACGAACCCCTGCGAGTCGAAGATCATCCGGCCCAGCGAGGGGTGGGGAGGCTGGATGCCCAGCCCGAGGAACGACAGCGCGGCCTCCGACAGGATCGCGAACGCCAGCGACAGCGAGGTCTGCACGATCAACGGTCCGGCGATGTTCGGCAGCACATGGCGACTCAGGATGAACCCGTGCCCGGTCCCCATCGTGCGGGAGACCGCGACGTACGGTTCGGTACGCACGCTCAGTGTGCTGGCCCGGGCGACCCGGGCGAAGATCGGGGTGAACACGATGCCGATCGCCAGCATCGTGGTGGTCATCCCGGGCCCGAGGATGGCCACGATGGCCAACGCCAGCAACAGGACCGGAAACGCGAACATGACGTCGACCACGCGCATGAACACGATGTCGGCCCACCCGCCGCGGTAGCCGGCGACGACACCGACGGTCACGCCGACGACCACCGCGAACGCGACGCTGACCACGGACACCTGCAGCGAGGCCTGCATCGCCACGAGCACCCGGGACAGGATGTCGCGGCCCAGTTCGTCGGTGCCGAACCAGTGTGCACCGCTGGGCGGTTGCAGCGCGTTGGGCACGTCGACATCGTTGATGCCCGATGGTGCGATCCAGCGCGCGGTGCCGGCCGCGATGGCAACGGCGATCAGCACGACGCCGCTGGCCAGGGTGAGCGGGTTGGCGAGCAGCAGCCGCCAGCTCGATACCCGCAGGTTGTCGCCAGACGGCATATCGGTCATGACAGCCGGATCCGCGGGTCGACGACCGCATACAGCACGTCCACGATCAGGTTGATCAGCAGGAACAGCGTTGCGATCAACAGCACCGCGCCCTGGATCAGCGGATAGTCACGGGCCGCGACGGCGTTATAGACCAACCGGCCCAGCCCGGGCCAGGCGAACACCACTTCGACGACGATCACCCCGCCGAGGATCGTGGCGAGCTGGATCCCGGTGATGGTCAGCACCGGGACCAGGGCGTTGCGCACGATATGTCTGGACGTGACAACCGCGGGCGCAAGGCCTTTCGAGCGGGCAGTGCGCACGTGAGCTGCGGATGCGACCTCCAGCACCGCGGTGCGGACGTAGCGGGTCATGATCGCCGCGGCCACCAGCCCGACGGTCAGACCCGGCAGGATGACGTGACGAAGCCACCCGCCGGGATCGGTCAGCAACGGCCGGTAGCCGGAGGTCGGCAACCAGCCCAGCGTCGAGGCGAACAGGCCGATGAGCAGGATAGCCATCCAGAAGTCGGGGATCGAAACGCCGAATTGGCTTGTGACGCGGATGATCCCGTCGCTGATCCGGCCCCTGTGCAGGGCCGACCAGATGCCGGCGGGAAGCGCGATGAGCAGGGCGATCAGGATGCCGACGATGGCCAGCGAAACGGTGGCGGGCAGGCGTTCCAGCAGCGTGGCCGTGACGGGGTCGCCGTTGCGGAAGCTCACGCCGAGATCACCGGTCAACGCCGAACCGGCATAGGAGAAGAACTGTTGGACCAGGGGACGATCCAGCCCGCTGGCCGAACGCAGCGCCTGATAGGCCTCCGGTGTGTAACGGGTTCCCAACGCGATGCGGACCGGGTCGCCGGGCACCAGGTGAACCAGCGCGAACGCCAGCACCAGCACGCCGGCCAGAACGACCAATGAATAGAGCAGGCGACGCCCGACAAAGCGCAGAATCGGGCTCGCGAAGAGAGTCCTCATGTTCTCAGTTGGCTCCGTCCCGGCCGAGGCTCGCGTCGCGGAACCGGATGGCACCGTCCCGGCGAGCGCGGTAGCCGGACAGGTCCGGGGTCCAGGCCTGGATGACCGACGGGTTGTACAGGTAGATGTAGCTGACCTTGTCGGCGATGATCGTCGCCGCCTTCGCGTAGTCCTGTCTGCGCACTTGCCGATCGGTTTCGACCTGCCCGGCGTCCAGCAGCCGGTCGACCTCGGGGTCGGAGAATTTCTGCGCGTTGAACTTTCCATCGGTGTGGTGTTGGGCGTAGTAGAAATCGTCCGGATCGATGTTGCCCAGCCAGCCCATCATCAGCATGCCGAAATCGCCGCTGTTCTGCATATCGAGCCAGGTCGCGAAGTCCACGGTATGGATGTTGACGGTGATGCCGAGCGGAGCCAGGTTGTCGGCCACGATCTGGGCTGCCGTCACCGTCTCCGGGTAGTCGCCGGTCGCCAGCATGTCCAGGCTCTGCTTGCCGACTCCGGCCTCGTCCAGCAGACGCTTGGCCTTGTCGATGTCGTGGCTGTACTTGTCGTAGGGGGTGTACCAGAAGCTGCCCTTGGGGATGGCGAGTTGGTTGGCGGTGGCCGTGCCGTAGCTGGTGGCGGCCAGGATCGCGGCGCGGTCGATGCCGTAGGCGATGGCCTGGCGCGCCCGCACGTCGTTCCAGGGTTCGCGGGCTTCGTTGAGGGCCATGTACCAGTAGTCGTTGCTCGGCGTCACCGCCAGGGTGATCGAATCATCGTCGCGCAGCTGCGCCACACGTTGCGGCGGAATCGAATCCGTCCAGTCGATCTCGCCGGCCTGCAGCGCCGACAGGGCGGTGGATGGCTCCGAGATGAACCGGAACGTCACCCCCGACAGACGTGGGGCTCCGCCCCAGTAGTCGGGGTTGGCCCGCAGCACGATCGAGTCACCGCTGCGCTGGCTGACGAACGCGAACGGCCCCGTCCCGATCGGGTGGGTGGCGATCTGGCCGCTTTCGACGTTCTTGCGCTGGACGATCGCCATGCCCTTGAACCCGCCGATGTTGGTCAGCAGGTTCGGGGTGGGCTGCTGGACGGTGAGGACGACCGTCGACGGGTCCGGCGCGCGTATCCCGGTGACGGTGGCGAACCGGTAGGCGTTGGCCAGCTTCTCGTCGATGATGCGCCGGTAGGAGTAGACGACATCGTCGGCGGTGAAGGAGGTGCCGTCGTGCCACTTCACCCCCTTGCGCAGGTGGAAAGTCCAGGTCAACTGGTCGGGGGAGACCTCCCACGACTCGGCGAGGGCGGGCCGCATCTCGAGGTTCGCGTCGGGCTCGACGAGGGTGTCGAAGACGTTCTCGAGCACCTCGAACGAGAAGTACGCGCTGGTCTTCTGCGGGTCGAGCTGGTCGGGTTCCCCGGCGATGGCGGCGACGAGATTGCCCGTCGAACCGCCGCCGAGGTCGACCCGTTCACCGGTCGAGCAGGCTGCCAGAACGAAAGTGAGGAGGATTGCGGCAGCGGTCAGGACCGCTGGTCGTCTCATCTGTTGTTCTCCAGGTCACCGTCCGCCGACGGACGTCGCGGCCGGCGGCGGAGTTTCCAGAACCATCGTCAAGTAAACACGGCGTCGGCCGGCCGGCCCGGAGGGGGACCCGATGGCGCGCCGGTTCCCGGCCGGTATGCCCCGCCACCTGGGCCTCGTCGGCGAGGTGCCGGACCAAAGGATGTTCCTGATTGCATTCGCGTTCGGTGGGGTAATCGCTCGCCAGGGGGTAATCGATGACCGCGATGAGGATCCGCTGATGCGTGCCGTCCCGGGGGCCACCGACCATGTCGTGGTGGTCGGGGCCGGCCTGGCAGGCCTGTCGGCCGCGCTGCACCTGGCCGGGCGCGGACGGTCGGTCACCGTCGTCGAGCGCCACGCCCACCCCGGCGGGCGGATGGGCCGCGCCGACATCGGCGGCTACCGCATCGACACCGGCCCGACGGTGCTGACCATGCCGGACATCATCGAGGAGACCTTCGCCGCCGTCGGCGTGGCGATGAGGGAGCGCCTGCAGCTGGCGCCGGTCGATCCCGCCTACCGTGCGACTTTCGCCGACGGCAGCGCGTTGGACGTGCACGCCGATGCCGCGGCGATGGCGGCCGCGATCGAAGAATTCGCCGGCCCGGACCAGGCGGCCGGCTACCGGCAGCTGCGCGGCTGGCTCGCGGAGCTGTACCGGGTGGAGTTCGACGGTTTCATCGCGGCGAACTTCTCCTCGCCGCTGTCGCTGCTGACACCGCAGCTGGCGCGGCTGGCGGCGATCGGCGGGTTCCGCCGCTGGGAACGCATGGTGGCCCGGTTCATCAGCGACGAACGGCTGCGACGGATCTTCACGTTCCAGGCGCTCTACGCCGGCGTCCCGCCGGGCCGGGCGCTGGCCGCCTACGCCGTGATCGCCTACATGGACACCGTCGCGGGGGTGTACTTCCCGCGCGGCGGCATGCGCGCGGTACCCGAGGCGCTGGCCGCCGCGGCCGCAGACGCCGGCGTGCAGTTCCGCTACCGGGCGGGCGTTGTCGCCCTGGAGCGCGGCGGCTCGCGGGTGACCGCGGTGTGCACCGATACCGGCGAACGGATCGGCTGTGACGCAGCGGTTCTCACCACCGAGCTGCCGTTGGCCTATCGGCTGTTGGGGCGGGCCCCGCGCCGTCCGGTCAAGCTCCGCCCGGCTCCGTCGGCGGTGGTCGCCCACGTCGGCGTCCCGGCGGTCGGTCCGCGGTTGGCACACCACACCATCAGTTTCGGAGGCCGCTGGGCCCGCACCTTCGACGAGATCGTGGGCCAGGGCGTGCCGATGAGCGATCCGTCGCTGTTGGTGACCAGGCCCACTGCGGCGGATCCCGGACTGGCGCCGGCGGGCCGCGACCTGCTCTACATTCTGGCACCTGCCCCGAATCTCGAAGTGGGCGTTACCGATTGGGATGCCGACAGGGATGCTTACGTCAGGGGGATGCTAGCCACCGTCGCGCAGCGGCTGCTGCCGGGACTCGAAGATGAGGCCGACGTGCTCGACGTTGTGACTCCCGCGGACTGGGCGCGCCAGGGCATGGTCGCGGGTACACCGTTCGCGCTGTCGCACACCTTCGCCCAGACCGGGCCGTTCCGGCCGGCCAACATGGTGCGCGGTGTGGACAACGCGGTGCTGGCCGGGTCGTCCACGGTTCCCGGCGTGGGGATACCCACGGCCTTGTTGTCGGGCCGGCTGGCAGCGGATCGGGTCACCGGGGTCGCTGCAGGCCGGCACGGGAAGCGGACGGTTGCGAGGGTGGGGAGCGGATAGCGATGATTCACGCCGAACTGCATGCCGCCGGGGTGCACGACGTGCGGCTGCGCGAGTCCTATCGCCACTGCCGCCGGCTCAACGCGCGTAACGGGCGGACGTTCTTCCTGGCCACCCGCCTGCTGGCGCCCTGGCAACGGCCCGCGGTGCACGCGCTGTACGGATTCGCCAGATACGCCGACGACATCCTCGACGACCTCGACTCCGATGAGGACACCGCCGCGCGGGCTCGCCGTCTGGAACGGTTGGCGGCCCAGTTCTTCGACGGCACTGATCACTCCGATGATCCGGTCCTGGCGGCCGTGCTGCACACCGCGCGCGTCCACCGCATTCCGCCGGACCTGTTCGACGACTTCCTGGCCTCGATGCGGATGGACCTCACGGTCACCGACTATCCCGACCGCGCCGCGCTGAACCACTACATGCACGGATCGGCCGAGGTCATCGGACTGCAGATGCTGCCGATACTCGGCACGGTCGGTCCGGCCTGCGCGGCCGAGCCGTACGCGGCGGCGCTGGGCAGGGCCTTCCAGCTGACGAACTTCCTGCGCGATGTCGACGAAGACCTGGCCCGCAACCGGGTATACCTGCCCGCCGACGAGCTGGCGGCGTTCGGCGTGGACCGAGACCTGCTGGGGTGGTGCCATCAACACCGCCGCACCGACCCCCGGGTGCGCGCCGCGCTACACGCCCAGCACGAGATCACCCGCGGCGTCTACCGCGAAGCGCGCAAGGGGATCGCGCTGTTGGCGCCGCACTCGCGCCCGTGTGTGGTCACGGCGTTCACGCTGTACTCCGAGATCCTCGACCGCATCGAGGCCATCGACTTCGCGGTGTTCCGGGAGCGGGCGTCGGTCGGCGTGGGCCGTAGGCTGCAGGTGTTCGGCGGGGGATTGCTTCGTTCGGCGCGCGCTCGCAGGGCACCAGCTTGATGGAGGCGTGATGGACCGGTGGCAGTACCTCATCGTTCTGGGCGCCTGCCTGCTGATCACCGCTCCGCTGGAGATATTCGGCGCCGGCGTGTACCGCCAACCGCTGCGCACGCTGCTATCCGTGGGACCCGTCGCGCTGATCTTCATCATCTGGGACGCGATCGCCATCGCCGGACACGTCTGGACGTACAACCCGCGCTACATCAGCGGGCTGCACGCGCCGCCGGCGATCCCGATCGAGGAGGTGCTGTTCTTCATCGTCATCCCGCTGTGCGGGCTGCTGACCTATTCGGCGGTCAGTGCCATCATGGGCAGGATCCGGCGGTGAGTGGGCTGGGCTACACGCTGCCCGCGGTCGCCTCGGTTGTCGTCGTCTGTGTACTGGAATTGGCGATTTTGCGCACCGGGTTGTTCGGCAAGGTCGAATACTGGGTGTCGATGGTCATCGTGCTGGGCTTCCAGGTGCTTGTCGACGGCTGGCTGACGAAACTGTCCGCCCCGATCGTCGTCTACAACGAGCGGCACAGCAGTGGTCTGCGGTTTCCGTTCGACATCCCCGTCGAGGACTTTCTGTTCGGCTTCGCGTTGGTGACGGCCGTGCTGTTGTTGTGGGAGAAGCAGCGCCCCCGCTCCGAGGACCGCGGGGGCGGCCCCCGATGAGTGTCGGCCACCGCGGTCTGGACCGCGCCCAGGTTCCCGGGGCCTTCGACGTGGGTGCGCGGGCCTACGACCGGCTGGTCGGCGCCAACCCGGGCTACCACGACCATCTGCGAATCTCCGCGCAGCGGATGCGGATTCCCGGCGGCGGGCGCGGACTGCGGCTGCTGGACGCGGGCTGTGGAACGGGAGCGTCGACCGCTGCGTTGTTGGCCGCCGCGCCGCACGCGCAGATCGTCGCCGTCGATGCCTCGGCCGGGATGCTCGCCGAGGCGGACACCAAGTCGTGGCCGGCATCGGTGCGCTTCGTGCACAGCCCGATCGAGGCGCTGGCTGACGCCGGGGTGCAGGGACCGTTCGACGGCATCCTGGCGGCCTACCTGGTGCGCAACCTCGCCGACCCGGATGGGCAGCTGCGCGCATTCCGGCGGATGCTGCGACCGGGCGCCACCCTGGCCGTGCACGAGTACTCGGTGTGCGACTCGCGTACCGCCGCGGTCATCTGGAACGCGGTCTGCTGGGGCATCATCATTCCGTCCGGATGGCGCCGGACCGGTGACAGCACGCTCTACCGCCACCTGTGGCGCAGCGTGAACAGCTTCGACGGGGTGGGCGCCTTCCAACGTCGCCTGGCCGCAGCGGGATTCACCGGTGTCCACAGCGAGACCGTGGCGGGCTGGCAGCGCAACATCGTGCACACCTTCCTCGGAGACGCACCGCGATGATCGATTCCCGTCGCGTCGCGCACCCTGCGCCGCCAGGCCTGCCGCATGCCAACGCGCTGGCCGCGACGCCGCAGGTCGTCGTCGTCGGCGCGGGTATCGCCGGGCTGGCGGCGGCAGCCGGTCTGGCCGAGCGTGGGGTGTCGGTCGAGGTGGTGGAGCGAGAACCGTACCTGGGCGGTCGGGTCGCCGGGTGGGCCGAGCGCATGGACGACGGCGCCGAGGTGGCCAACAACCGTGGTTTCCATGCTTTCTTCCGCCAGTACTACAACCTGCGCACCCTGCTGCGGCGCGGCGATCCCGGACTACACCGATTGCGGCCGGTCCTCGACTATCCGCTGATCGACGCGGCGGGGCGGCGCGACACCTTTCGGGGGCTGCCGAGGACACCGCCGTGGAACGCGATTGCCTTCGCACTGCGCAGTCCGACGTTCCGGATGCGGGACCTGTTGGCGCTCAACGCGGCTGCTGCCGCACCGCTGGCCGCCGTGTCAGTGCCGGAGATCTACGACCGGCTCGATCACACCGACGCAGGAACCTTCCTGACGGACATCAATTTCCCCGACGCGGCCCGGCATCTGGCGTTCGAGGTGTTCGCGCGCAGCTTCTTCGCGCGCCCCGAACAGCTGTCGGCCGCGGAACTGGCCACCATGTTTCACATCTACTTCCTCGGCTCCAGCGAGGGGCTCGTGTTCGACGTCGCCGACTCGAACTTCGATACCGCGCTGTGGGATCCGTTGGGGGAATACCTGGTCGAACAGGGTGTGCAATTCCGCACCGGGGTGTCGGTCGAGTCGGTCACCCCCGGCGATTCCGGGACTCTGCGGGTGCGCGACACGACCGGGGCGGCGATCGACGCCGACGGTGTCGTGGTCGCCACCGATATCGGCGGTCTGCAACGGATCGTGGCCGCCTCGCCCGGATTGGGCGACGCCGCGTGGCGACAGCAGGTAGCCGCGCTGCGCGCCGCGCCGCCTTTCCTGGTGCAGCGGCTCTGGCTGGACCGCCCGGTGGAGGACGGGCGGCCCGAGTTCCTCGGCACCGGTGGGATGGCGCCGGTCGACAACATCAGCGTGGTGAGCAATTACGAACGCCAGTCCGCCGATTGGGCTTGTGCACAAGGTGGTTCGGTCGTCGAGGTGCATTCGTACTCGGTGGTCGACCCGCCACCGTACGACACGCTGCGGGAGCGGATGCTCGCCCGGCTGCACCAGATCTACCCGGAGACCGCGCGGGCCGGGATAGTGGCCGAGCGGATCCTGTGTCGCGAGGACTGCCCGTTGTTCTCACCCGGCGCGTACACCGGACGCCCCACGGTGGACACGCCGGTTCCCGGGCTGATGCTCGCTGGCGACGGGATCCGCATCGATCTGCCGGTGGCGTTGATGGAACGGGCGGCCACCACAGGCTGGACGGCCGCCAACCGGCTGCTGGCCGGGTGGGGCGTCAGTGGGCACACGCTGCACACCGTCCCCGTACAGGGCCGCTCACCGATTCTGCGTTGGCTCGCCACCCGAGCAGGGCGCCCGCCGCGATGAGCCTGATGTCGCGGCTTTCCGCTCGGTTGCCCAACAACTCACCGCTGCAAGTGATTCCGAAGATCGGCTGGGCGGCTCAGCGGCCCACCCATCAGGACGCGCAACCGGCGATCATCGATGCCGCGTTGCAGCGGGCGGGGCGTCGGCCGAGCGGAAACTGGTACGTCTTCGCGGCGAGCAGCGCCGTCGGTACCGGACGTCCGTTGGGGACCCGGGTCGGTGGCGTGGAGATCGTGGCGTGGCGAGACCGCCGGCGCATCCTGCACGTCGGGCCGGCCGCCTGCCCGCACCTGGGCGCCGACCTGGCGACCGGGGTCCTGGACTGCGGGGAGTTGATCTGTCCGTGGCACGGGCTGAGGCTGGACGGCGGACGGGAGTTCGGCTGGAAGCCGTTGCCCGCCTTCGACGACGGCGTGCTGGCCTGGGTTCGTCTCGACCAGGTCGGGCGGTGCGAGCCGCTGGACGAACCGGTGATCCCGGCACGCCCCACCGGTGCCCGGCTGGCGGCGGTGACCAGGCTGGTCGGGGTCTGCGAACCCGCCGACATCGTCGCCAACCGGCTCGACCCGTGGCACGGGGCGTGGTTCCACCCCTATTCGTTCACCCGGTTGGACGTGCTGAGCGCACCGCCGACCGATGCCGACGAGGCCGACGACCGCTTCCTGGTGGCCGTGACGTTCCGGATGGGGCGGCTCGGGGTTCCGGTGATCGCCGAGTTCACCGCTCCGGAGCCACGGACCATCGTGATGCGGATCGTCGAGGGCGAGGGCGCCGGCAGCGTGGTGGAAACCCATGCCACCCCGGTGGGTCCCGGCCCCGACGGGCAGCCCCGCACCGCGGTGATCGAAGCCGTGATCGCGCACTCCGACCGCGACGGCTTCGGCCACTCGAGGAGGCTGGCCCCGTTGATCACACCGCTGATGCGGTGGGCTGCCACCCGGCTGTGGCGCGACGATCTCGCCTACGCAGAACGCCGATTCCGCCTGCGCGCCAATATCGCTGGCTAGCCTGGCTCCCGGGGGCCGAACAGAAGGTGAGGCGATGGCCAAGCGAGTCGTGATCTGGGGTACCGGTTTTGTCGGCAGGATGGTCATCCCCGAGGTGCTCAAGCACCCCGAGTTCGAACTCGTCGGGGTCGGGGTCAGCAACCCGGACAAGGTCGGCCGCGACGCCGGTGAGATCTGCGGGCTGTCCGAACCCGTCGGTATCGCCGCCACCGACGACGTCGGCGCCCTGATCGCGCTGAAACCCGACGCCCTGGTGCACTACGGTCCGACGGCGGCGCACGCCGAGGCCAACATCGCTCTGATCGGGCGGTTCCTGCGCGCCGGGATCGATGTGTGTTCCACGGCGATGACGCCGTGGGTGTGGCCCAGCATGGGCCTGAACCCGCCGAACTGGATCGAACCGATCGCGCAGGCATGCCAGGCGGGCGGGTCGTCGTGTTTCACCACGGGTATCGACCCGGGTTTCGCCAACGACCTGTTCCCGATGACCCTGATGGGGCTCTGTTCCGAGGTGCGCCGGGTGCGAGCCTCCGAACTGCTGGACTACACGAACTACGAGGGCGACTACGAATTCGAGATGGGCATCGGCCGCGAGCCCGCGTTCAAGCCCCTGCTGGAGAACAGTGACGTCCTGGTGTTCGCCTGGGGTGCCACGGTGCCGATGATCGGCCACGCCGCCGGCATCACCCTCGATGAGATCACCACCACCTGGGACAAGTGGGTGACACCGACCGAGCGCACGACCGCCAAGGGCGTCATCGCGCCAGGTCATGTCGCCGCCGTGCGGTTCACGATCAACGGGGTGTACCGGGGGCAGACCCGCATCCAGCTCGAGCACGTCAACCGGATCGGCCACGACGCGGCCCCGGACTGGCCGTCGGGCACCCGGGACGACGTCTATCGCGTCGACATCGACGGAACCCCCAGCATCTTCCAGGAGACGGCGTTCCGATTCACCGACGGCTCCGGACGCGACGCGGCGGCGGCCGGCTGCCTGTCCACCGGGCTGCGTGCGCTCAACGCCGTCCCAGCGGTCAATGACCTGCCTGCGGGCTGGGTCACACCGCTTGACCTGCCCCTCATCCCAGGGCGCGGCACCATCCGCTGAGTAACACCCATGGCGTCCGCGCCGACATCCCCGGCAGATCCGTAGATCGGCGCTGGGGCCGCCCGCATGCCGCGGGAGCCCGGATTGGACGACATGACAGACCCAACGAGGCCGGCGCTCGGCCTGTCGGTCGGGGCGACCCGACTGGCTGCGGTGACCCCCGCGTGTTCGGTCACCCGCGCCCCCGTCGTCACGCTGTACCGTCATCGCCCGCCTGAGTTCGGGCCGGCCCCGGAGAGCCCGGCGAACCCGAACCTCGACGAGGCCGGCGTGGTGCTCACCGACTTCGTCGACCGGGCCGGTGACCCGGTCGGCATCGTTGCCGCCGACGGCTCGACGCATTCCGCCGAAGCATTGCTGGCCCAAGCCCTTCGGGCGCTCGCCTATGCCGCCACCGCCGGCCACCCGCTGCCGGGTTCCGCGACGGTAAGCCACCCGGCGCACTGGCGCCCGGCGGCGGTCGAGGCACTGCGCGGCGCGCTGCGCCGGGTGCCGGAATGGTCGGCCACCGCACCGCTGCTCATCGCCGACACCGTTGCCTCGCTGACCGCGCTGCAGACCGACCCGGGCCTGCCCACCCGTGGCGTGGTCGCGCTGTGTGACTTCGGTGGAAGCGGTACGTCGTTCACCCTCGTTGATGCCGCCTCCGGCTACCAGCCGATCGGGCCCACCGTGCGTTACCAGGACTTCTCCGGCGACCTGGTCGACCAGGCGCTGCTGGCTCACGTGATGGCCGAGTTGTCGACCGGTGCAGCGCTGGACGTGACCGGCACGTCGGCGATCGGATCGCTGACCCGCCTGCGGGCTCAGTGTCGTGCAGCCAAGGAACGGCTCTCGGCCGCGGCGGTCACCGCGCTGCCCGCCGAGCTGCCCGGTTTCCGCGGGGATGTGCGGCTGACCCGCACCGAACTCGACGACGCCATCGGCCCCTCGCTGGCCGGTGCCATCGACATGCTCCAGGACACCATGGTGCGGGTCGGGGTGCGGCCGTCCGACCTGGTCGCGGTGGCGTCGGTAGGGGGCGGTGCGGGCCTCCCGGCGATCACCACGATGCTCTCCGAACACCTGCGCGTCCCGGTCGTCACGCGACCACGCCCGGGGCTGGCCGCCGCGGTCGGTGCGGCCCTGCGCGCTGCACGCGGACCCGGCGACGACCGTGCGACCGTGCTAGCCCCGGCCGCGGTCACCGCCACCACGGTGGCACCTGCCCCGGTGGCCGAACCAGCCCCGGTCAACGGGGCGGCGCTGGCCTGGTCGGAGGCGGCCGAGGTGCCGGACCTGCCTCCGATGGTGGGCGATCATCCCGATCCGCCGGCCGACCGCGGCGGGCTGACCGGAGTGCGTCCCCGGCTGGACTTCGAGGCGGATCCCGGTGAGCTGACCGAGACCCCACTGCCCTGGTATCGGCGTCCGATGCCGGTAGTGGCCGCGGCGTTGCTGGTGATCGCGGGCGCCGGTGCGGGAACCGCCGTGGCGCTGCGCAGCGACAACGACACGGGTCCCGTCGCGCCCACGCCCAGCATCACCACCAGC
>Ga0210086_1000494_pt1 | contig 22549 bp, 22 predicted proteins | sample China_Galinas_PW_3_FD_184867 | JGI IMG/M metagenome (GOLD analysis project Ga0210086, IMG submission 184867) | Wetland microbial communities from San Francisco Bay, California, USA, that impact long-term carbon sequestration - China_Galinas_PWB_D2... | ecosystem: Environmental > Aquatic > Marine...
CAAACGGGTAGATGATCGTCCCCGCCCCGACCGACACCGGCCCGCGCAGGTACGACCGCCCGATCAGCCGCACCCCGTCCCCGAACTTCACCGGCCCCTCGAGCACGCACTGCGGCCCGATCTCCACCCCCTCGCCGAGCTCCACCTCAGGCCCAACGACCGCCGTCGGATGCACGTTCGACATGCACCGATCGTAGCTCTCCGGCTAGCATCCGCCGTGCAGATCGACGCCCGCGACCTCGGACGCCTCTCATACGACCAGGGCTACCGCGAGCAGCTCGCCGCCCTCCAACAGACCCTCGCCGACCGCGATGCCGGGGCCCCCCGCGCCGGCGTCATCCTCGCCGTCGAGCACGACCCGGTCGTCACCGTCACCAACCGACCCGCCGCCCGCGAGCACCTGCTCGCCTCGCCCGACGCCCTCGCCCGCGCGGGGGTCGCCATCGCCGAGACCGACCGCGGCGGCGACATCACCTACCACGGGCCCGGGCAGGTCGTCCTCTACCCCGTCCTCGACCTCAATCGGCTCCATATCCGCCTGCACGACTACCTCCGCACCCTCGAGCAGGCCGTCATCGACACGCTGGTCCCCCTCGGGCTCGACGCCACCCGCGACCCCGACGCCACCGGCGTCTGGATCAACCGCGACGGCGCGCCGCCGGGCAAGGTCTGCGCCATCGGCGTCCGCGTCCGCCGCTGGGTGACCATGCACGGACTCGCCCTCAACGTCACCACCAACCTCGACCACTTCGACCTCATCGTCCCCTGCGGGCTGCACGGCAGACCCGTGACCAGCCTTGAGCGTGAACTCGCCGACGCCTGCCCGCCGATCGACGAGGTCAGGGCGAACCTGATCGAACGTCTGCGAAACCTCATCCTGTACCCCGAACCAAGCACCCGCTTCTAACCCCGAGCGCGAGCGAGGGGACTCCGAATCTGGCACTTTGTAGTCTGGCAATCTCAACCCCCACGCGCCCGACTTACCCGGGAGGACCAACCATGAGAGACCAGCGCCTCGACCGACTCGCCGACGTCATCGTCCGCTACTCCACCCGTGTCAAGACCGGCGACACCGTCGCGATCCTCGGCGACCCCGTCGCGTTTCCGTTCATCGAGGCCGTGTACGAGGCGGTCCTCGGCGCCGGAGGGCACCCGGAGTGGTACGTCCGCTCCGACACGCTCTACGAGCTGATGCTCGCCAAGGGCACGGACGAACAACTGCGCTACTGCTCGCCGTTCGTCATGCACCTCGTCGAGAACGTGGACGTGCGTATCGGGCTCTGGGCCGAGACCAACACCCGCTCGCTCTCCCAGACCGACCCCGCCCGCGTCGCCCGCCGCCAGACCGCCAACCAGCCGATCATGAAGCGGTTCATGGAGCGGGCCGGCGCCGGCGAGCTGCGCTGGTGCGGCACACTCTTCCCCACCGAGTCGAGCGCACAGGACGCCGAGATGAGCCTCCGCGCCTACGAGGACTTCGTCTTCGGCGCCGGGCTGCTCGACCACCCCGACCCCGTCGCTTCGTGGAAGAAAGTCCACGAGACGCAGGAGCGCGTCCGCGAGTTCCTCCAAGCCAAACACGAGGTCCGCTACGTCTGCCCGCCCTCCGGCGACCACGACGGCACCGACCTGCGCGTCAACGTCGATCCCTCGAAGTCCATCTGGATGAACTGCTCCGGGCAGGAGAACTTCCCCGACGGCGAGGTCTTCTGCGGCCCGCAGGGCGCCGACGGGCACGTCAACTACACCTACCCCGCCGTCTACAACGGACGCGAGGTCGAGGGTGTCCGCCTTCAGTTCAAGGGCGGGCGCGTCGTTGATGCCAGCGCGCGCAAGAACGAGGCGTTCCTCATCGAGATGCTCGACCAGGACCCCGGCGCGCGCACCATGGGCGAGATCGCGATCGGCACCAACTACGGCATCGAACGCTTCACCCGCAACACCCTCTTCGATGAGAAGATCGGCGGCACCTTCCACGCCGCCTGCGGCGCCGGGTACCCCGAGTCCGGCTCGACCAACGAGAGCGCCCTGCACTGGGACATGGTCTGCGACCTCCGCCCCGAGTCCGCCGGCGGGCCGGTCGGCTCTCCCGGCGGGCACATCGAAGCCGACGGCGAGGTCTTCCACCGCAACGGATGCTTCCTCGACCCGACCTTCCCGGGGAACTGATCGCTCCTTCTCCCCGCTGAGGAGAAGGTGGCTCGCTCGTCTTCGAGCGAGACGGATGACGGGTCTTCGCGTCCTCCCCCGTCTCCGACGAGGGAGGTGTCACGCGAGTCCGCGAGCGTGACGGAGTGGGTTTCTCTCGACCGAGCCTCTCGCCCTTCGCGCACCTTTGCTCAACCCGTGCGTTGACCCCAGCCGATCACCGGCTAACCTCGCTGAACCACGCGCCACGTGCGCACACGACCGGAAGCGTTACGACGGAAGGAGGCCGACGATGAACATGAACCGCTGCACCACGCTCGCGATCGCGACGCCGGCCATCGATGCGCTCCAGCGCAACGCCTTCTTCGGCGTCGATCCGTACACCAACACACCGCCTCCGAGGTAAGGGCCCCGCGCCCAACCGGCACACCCGCCGAGCCCCGGAGGACCGTCCTCCGGGGCTTGTTGTTTTTGCACACGAAAGGAGACCCCATGACCCCGCGAATGCACCCGACCACCGACCGAGTCTGCGCGCACACACGCCGCGCGATGGAGACACACACGTGAACGACACAAGGAGACTGAACATGTTGTCCGAGAATCTGTTGAGCGCCGCGGGCGTGGTCGCCTCCGGCGCGATGAGCTTCGGGATGCTGGCCGGCTCGCTGCGCTTCGCCAGCTGGCTCGCCCGGCGCGTCGGGCGCTCGGCCGTGCACCGAGCCGTCGGCGAACGCCCCGGGCGCAGCGCCTCGTGGAGCGAGGAGGGGCGCCTCGCGCGCCCGCCCGAGTCCGCGAGCGAGCAGCTCGCCCGCTCGCTGCGCTACCCCCACCTGCCGCGATGACGCGCGACCCATCCAACTCACCACGAGCCCCGGGGCGGGGCTCTTTCTCTTTCCTCCCCCGTCCCCGACGGGGGAGGTGCCCGAGTCCGCGAGGGCGGAAGGGGTCTTTCTGGATGCTGTTCGACGAGTCCCTTCGTGCCACTGACCCGTCTTCGGGTCAGTGCTTTTTCTTCTACTCGATCTTCGCAGGACACTGACCCGAAGACGGGTCAGTGGAACGGATCAACGACGCCTTGATCCGTCGTTCAGAACCTAGTCCCAGATCGCCTTGAACTGGTCCCGCGTCTTCCCCGCCTCGACGAAGATGCCGAGGTTGGCGTTGCCCGGGGCTTCTTCATCGAAGAACAGGTGGTCGCCGTCGGGGAGAGTCATGCTCTTGAGGAAGTCCGCGTGCCCGTCGGCGAACACGATGTTCCCCTCCCACGACTTCCGGCCGCCGTGGATCAGGAACGTGTTGGACTCCGCGTCGGCGACCAGCTCGCCGCCCTTCTTCTCCACCCGCGGCCCGCGGTTCCCCACGATCGGCGTCGTCGCGGGCGCGTCGGTACGCCACAGCGACATCCTGTCCTCCGACGGCATCAAGTGCGCGTAGCTCACGTTGCCGATACCAGTGGTGAAGTCGGCACGGAACGCCGGATCCCACCTGGCGTTCGGGGGGTCGGCGGCCGCGGAGGGCTCGTCGAATTCGTAGTTCTCGCACTCCTCGATGTTCCCGTTGACCTCGCTCGGGCTGATCAGCATCTCGGGGGTCACGAGCCCGGTCATGATGAGCGCCGAGAACATGTTTGCTGTCGTGTCTTTGGCCTCGGTTGGGCCGGGTACGGTCGTGGAATCACCGTCGACAATCGAAGGAAGCGGGAACATTCCGTCGTTTTCGTCCGCGAACAACACCATCGCTTGACTGATTCCGCGGAACTGTGTCGAGTCTTTCAGCGCCCTGTACCCGGCTCCGTGGTTCGAGTGTTGGAGCGTCGGCAGATAGATGCCGATTGCAACGAAGAGAATGACAACCAAGACTTCGATCAGCGTCAGTCCGCGTTCAGCAATCCGTGTGCTCCGCATGTCGCACCCCCGATTCTGTTCGCCCGGCGTGCGTCGCGGTTCCTTCAGAGCCCCTCGCGCGAGCGAGGGGTCGAGCGGCGCCCGCTCCCCCAGCTCGCGCTGGGGGCTCGGAAAGAGCCGCGGACGCGGGTCTGCGGAGTCTGCGCTTACGCACCGTCCCCGCGCTACTCCGCCTCCCGCTCCTCGTCCGACAGCGACCGGATCGCCAGCTTCGGCTCGCGGTTCTCAAAGAACAGCCCCCAGTGCTTCTCGGCGCCGGCCGGGTTGTTCGGGTCGCCCTTCCAGCTCTCGTCGAACGCCTCGAAGAAGAACACCGTGATGTTCATCTCGCGCGCCCAGTCCATCACCTCGCGGTAGTAGCGCCGCTGGTTCTCCTCGGACGCGCGGGTCCCGAACTCGCTCGCGCTCGTCGCCCACCCCGTCTCGGTGATGACGAGCCGCGCGTCCGGCAGCGTGTCGCGCACGCGCTGGATGTTCTCGTTGGCGTACCCGATCCCGTCGTCGATGCCGCGCCCCTCCCACACCGGGTAGGTGTGAACCGAGACGAAGTCGAGCTCGGGCGCGAGCTCCTGCCCGTGCGTCGCCCACCACTCGTAGTTGTCGCAGACCGTCACCGGCTGCTCGACCGCCGCCTTCACCTTCCGTACGTACGCCCGGACCGACTCGACCGGCACCATGTGGTCGTTCCAGCTCACCAACGCCTCGTTGCCGACGCCGACCGCGATCACCGTTTCCGGGTGCTCGTTCGCCAGGCGGATCGCCCGGTCGATCTCGGCGGCGTTCACCGCCTTGTGCGCGGCCAGCACCTCGTCCGAGTACGGCTCGGTCTGCCACGGACACGCCGGGTTGTTCACCTCGGCGCTCAGCCACGCCCCGAGGAGCACCCTGATCGGCAGGTCGTGCTCCTCGATCAGGCGGATCGTCGTCTGGGTGTTCTCGCCGCAGTCGTAGACGCGGATGATCCGGAACGGCGTGTCGCGCAGCAGCAACCGAAGGTCCTCGAGGATCTCCTCGTCGGTCGGGTTGACCGCGCCGTCGCCGCGGTCAGGGTGCTGCCCGGCACGGAATCCCGAGTAGCACACCGCGGCGACCCGCCCGTCAAGCAGTGCCGACGCGTCCTGCTTGATCGGGCTGTCCTCGCCCCGGGCCGGGCTCACGCAGAAGGAGACCAGAGCGGACAGAGCAGCGAATGCAGTGAAGATCGCGCGCATGGGGCCCCCTTTGCCGGGTGTGTCGGCATGGTAGGGCTCGGGCGACGAGCCCCCTCGCTCACGGGCGCCACAGGTAGTACGCCACCCCCGGCTTGACCCCCATCGAGTCGAAGCGGAACTGCACGAGGTTGACCTCGGGCGCGAGTCCGCCCTCGGCGTACGCCGTCCGCGGCTTCGCCTCGTCGCGCCCGTGGTACTTGACCAGCTTCGCGTCCGGTATCCCCGCCAGCTCCTTCGCGCGTGCAAACGCATCGCGGAGCGAGCCGGTCGCGTCCACCAGCCCGAGTTTCTGCGCTGTCGCGCCCGTGAACACGCGCCCGTCGGTCAGCTCGTCCACCTTCGCCGGGTCGAGCTCGCGGTGGTCGAGCACGCGCTGCCTGAACCCCGCATAGAACTCGTCCACGATCCCCTGCAACACCTCATACTGCCCCTCGCGCACCGGCTCGAACGGGTTGGCGAGGTCCTTGTTCTTCCCGCTCTTGACCGCCCGCGACTCGATCCCGATCCGCGCCATCCCCTCCGAGAAGTTCCACGTCGGGATGATCACACCGATCGACCCGGTGATCGTCGTCGGTTGGGCGTAGAGCTCGTCGCCCGACAGCGCGACGTAGTACCCGCCGCTCGCCGTGATCTCGCCCATCGACACCACCACCGGCTTGCCGGTCTCGCGCTTGAACCGCTCGATCTCGCCCGAGATCGACTCGCTCGCGGCCACCGTCCCCCCCGGCGAGTCGATCCGCAGCACCACCCCCTTCACCGCGTCGTCCCGCTCGGCCTTGGCGAACCGCGCCAGCAGTTCGTCCACCGGGTTCGCCCGCGGCCCCAGCACCCCGGGGATCTCCGAGTCCACGATCAGCCCGCGCAGGTCGATCAGCGCGATCTTCGCCCCCGAACCCCGGATCACCGTCGTCTCGCGCAGCTCGCGCGACGACGGCCCGACCGTCACGTTGAACGACCACGGCGAGCAGGCGGTCAGCACCCCGAGCAAGACGATCAGTGCGGTTGTGCGCATGCGACGAGTCTAACCGGGAGGCACAAGGCACTGGGCACAAGGCACAGGTCCGGAGAGCACCGGCGAGGTGGCTCGGTGCCCAAGGGGTCATCGCGACCGATCGGGAGCCGCTAACCTGCGCTTCTTCCTGACGCCTTGTGCCCAGTGCCTCCTCCCTCACCATGCACCTCCCCGTCCTGCTCCACGAGACGGTTGACCTGCTCGCCCCCGAGCCGGGCGGGGTCCACCTCGACTGCACGGCCGGGCTGGGCGGGCACGCGGTCAGCGTCGCCCGGCGTCTCGGGCCGATGGGCACGCTGGTCCTCAACGACCTCGACGAGGGGAATCTGGCGCTCGCCGCCGACGCCGTTCGCGAGGTCCACGACCCGCCCCACATCGAGACCATTCACGGTCCCTACGACAAGGCCTCCAACCGCTTGGAAGAACTCGGCTTACACGCGAACACGATCCTCGCCGACCTCGGCTTCGCCTCGAATCAGGTTGACGACGCCGAGCGGGGCTTCGCGTTCAGCCGCGACGGGCCGCTCGACATGCGTTACGACCGCTCGGCCGCGGTCTCGGCCGCCGACCTGGTCAACACGGCCGACGAGGACGAGCTGGTGCGCATCCTGCGCGACTTCGGGGAGGAGCGCCACGCCCGTCGTATCGCCCGAAAACTTGTGGCGGCCCGCGAGTCGTCGCCGATACGCACCACGGGGCAGTGCGCCGAGATCGTGCGGTCGGCCGTCGGCCGCCGCACCGAGCGGATCGACCCCGCGACCCGCACGTTCCAGGCGTTGCGGATCGCGGTCAACGACGAGCTCGGTTCCCTGACGCGCTTCCTCTCGCGCCTCGGTCGCGGCTGGATCGCGCCGGGCGCACGGCTCGCCGTGATCTCGTTCCACTCGCTGGAGGACAGACCCGTCAAACACGCGTTCCAGGCCCTCGAGAAGCGGGGGCTCGCCGAACTGCTCACACGCAAACCCGTCTCCGCATCGGACGCGGAGCAGGACAACAACCCCCGGGCGCGATCGGCCAAACTCCGGGCCGTCCGCATCGCCGGGTAACAACGAGAGGCGAAGGCGGGACGCCCGAGCCGAAGACCGAGGCAAGGATGCCCATGACACGTGATCACAAGCTGGCGCTCATCATCGGGTTCGCCCTGATCCTCGCGGTCGGCGTACTCATCAGCGACCACCTCAGTCGTGCCACCCGCGACCGTCTCGACGGCGAGGACCTCGCTCCGACCGAGATCGCCATCACGCCGGTGGACGAGCTCCGCCCGCCGGCGCCCCCCGTGATCGGGATCGACCCCGAGCAGGGCGAGCTGTCCGAGACCGAGCCGCCCGGGACCGATCCGGGCGAGACCGAACTCGCCCAGAGCGAGCCCGAGCAGTCCGGCCCGGTCGTCATCGACCAGACGCCCGATCCCGAGCCGACGTTGCTCGAGCGTGGGGCCGAGCTTGCCGGGCGGGTGTCCGACCTGCCCGTCGCCGCCGTCCCGACCCACCGCGAGCCGCCGCGCACCCACCAGGTCCAGCCCGGCGAGTCGCTGTACGCGATCGCCCGCCGGTACTACGGCGACGGGAACCTGTGGCGCGACCTGGTCCGGCACAACGCCGGTCGCGTCGGGTCCAACGGCGAGCTGCGCGAGCACGTCACCCTGATCATCCCCGCACGCGACGAGCTGGCGTCCCCCGTCCGCGTCACGATCGACCCGCCGGCGGCCCAGCCCACGCCGAGCGCGCCAGCGACCGCGTCGCCCGAGACCTACACCGTCGCCGCCGGCGACACGCTCGGCGAGATCTCGCAGAAACTGCTCGGCACGGTCAGACGCACGAACGAGATCGTCGAGCTCAACGGGCTCGACGACGCCAACGACATCCGCGTCGGCATGGTCCTCAAGCTCCCCCCGAGGTAGCCCTCCCCACGATGCGTTCGAACCTGTTCGCCAAGCTGGTGGCCGTGCTCCTCGCCGCCGGTGCGTGCGGGTGCGCGCTGCTCGCGGTGCGTCAGGCGCGGATGCAGGCGGCACACGAGCTGGCCGAGTCGCGCCTGCGCATCCTCGAGCTCGAGCAGCGTCTCCAGCTCGTTCGCGCCGAGGTCGCCGCCCACCTCAGCCCCCGGGAGGTCGAGCGCCTCGCCGACAACGCCGGCCCCTTCCACCCGCTCGCCGCCACACCCGAGACGGAGCCCGGCGGGTGAACCAGCGAACCGACCGTGTCGCGAGCGTCGCTGTCGCGTGCCTGATGCTGGTGTTCGGCGTGCTGCTCGGGCGGGTCGCCCAGCTCCAGATCATCGGCGGCGAGTGGGGCAAGGCCGACCGCGTCCGCGTCGCTGCTACACCCGGCATCCGCGGCGACCTGCTCGACCGACGCGGGCGCCTGCTCAGTACCACCCGCTTCGCACGACGCCTCTTCGTCGATCCCGAGCAACTCCCCGACCCGCCCGACGAGGTCATCGCCGGTATCGCCGACGCCACCGGCTGGCCCGCCGACGCCGTCGGCGGGCGCATCCTCGAACGCATGGCAGAGAACGACCGGCGCCGCGAGGCGCTCGGGCTCGATGCAGCCGACCCAGAGCCGGCACCGACCGGGTTATCCGGCGCCATCGCCGCCCTGCGCGAAGCGATCGCCGGCGAGCGCGAACAAACCGCACCCGAGACGCCACCCGGCGCCAAGCCTCTCATCCGCTACGCCCCGGTGGGCGAGCCGGTTGACGAGGCGACGGGCGAGCGCGTGCTCGCGCACCACTACCCCGGCGTGCACGCTGAACGCGTCCCGATTCGCGAGTACCCGGGCGCCGACGCCGCGGCCGCACTGGTCGGCAAGGTTGGGTTCGGGCATGTCGGGCTGCTCGGCGCCGAGCTGGCCGAGGACTCGACCCTCCGCGCCAATGGCTCGCGCACGCGCTACGTTCCCGACGCCCGCGGGCGCCCCCTGTGGATCGAGCCCGGCGACTGGCGCGCCGTCCAGCGTGGGCACCCGGTCCGCCTCTCCATAGACCTCGAGCTCCAGCGCATCGCCGCCGAGGAGATCGCGCGCGGCGTCGCCGACGCCGATGCCGCCGGCGGACGCATCGTCGTGATGGACCCCTACACCGGCGAGGTCCTGGCGATGGCTGATGTCATCGCCGATCGCGACGACCTGGCCGACATCCCCTGGACCGACAAGGATGACACCGAGACCCGCTGGGCGTGGCCCGATGAGCGGCGTCAGCCACGCTTCCGCACCATCAGGCCCGATCCAGGGCGAGACGTTCACCCGGCCCTCGCCCGCAACCGTTGCGTCGAGGAGGTCTACGAGCCCGGCTCGACTTTTAAGCCCTTCGTCTGGTCCTCGATCATCGCCCTCGGGCTCGCCGACCCCGACGAGACCATCGACACCGAGGGCGGACGCTGGCGCACGGCCTACGGACGCCTCATCGAGGACGTCGTCCAACGCGATCACATGAGCGTCTTTGACGTCATTGTCAACTCCTCCAACATCGGCATGACCAAGCTCAGCGAGCGCATGACCCCCGCCCAGTTCCACAACGCCATCGTCGGCTTCGGGTTCGGGCACAAGACCGGCATCGGGCTCGCCGGTGAGGCGTCCGGCTCGGTCACTCCCCTCGCGCAGTGGACCAAGTACACCCACACCTCCGCCGCGTTCGGGTACGAGGTCTCCGTCACGCCGATCCAGATGGCCCGCGCGTTCAGCGCCTTCGCGCGCAGCGGCGACCTCGCCGGCACCATCCCGACCGTCAGGCTCACCGCCGCCGAGCGCGGGCTCGACGTCATCGAACGCGCCCTGCCCCCGGGCCCGGCCCAGCTCATCCGGCAACCGATGGCGGAGGTCGCGCGCAAGATGGAAGCCGTTCTGAAGCGAGCCACCGGCGAGACCGGCTGGCACTACTCGATCTTCGGCAAGTCCGGCACCGCCCGCATCGCTCTGGCCGACCCACCCGAGGGCAAGCGCCGACCGAAAGGCGCACCCGGCTACCTCGCCCATCAGTACAACTCGAGCTTCGTCGCCGCCGGCCCGACCGCCGCCCCACGCCTCGTTGTCGTCGTCGTCATCGACGACCCCGGGCCCGAGCGGTGGCGATCCAGGACGCACTACGGCTCGCACGTGGCCGGGCCGGTCGTGCGCCGGACGCTCGAGCGGGGGCTGACCTACTTGGGGGTGCCGGCTGACCAGGGTGCAGAATAGGGATTATTCCCCAGTACAAAACCCATGGTCGGCGTTGTGCCTCCGGATATGTTCCGTTACACTTCCGGGACAGGAGAGTCCATTCCGCCCCGTGTGGCTTGCGGGCGGAACACACAGAGACAGGAGTAGAGAAATGAAGACGATTCTCGCAGTTGGCGCGGTTGCCGCTCTGTCGTCGGCGGCGCTCGCGCAGCCTTACTACGCACGTGGCGACTTCAACGGGTGGGCAGGGACCGCCAACGAGCTGACACTCGTTTCCGGCGATCACTACTCCACCGTCGTCAGCGGACTCACCCCCGGCACCCGCTACGAGTTCAAGGGCACCAACGACGACTGGTCCTTCAACGGGCCGTTCGACAACGTCCAGGCCTTCGCCAGCGCCGGCGGCGAACTCGAGATCCACTTCTGGACCGGCCCCGCCGTCGATGGACACCACGGCGACGGCTGGCTGCCCGAGGATCAGCCCCGCACCGGCTTCACCGATCTCAACGGCACCGGCTGGGAGATCATGGGCGACTGGGACGGCTGGACCTCGCCCCAGGCGACCTTCGCCGATGTCGGCGGCGGTGTCTGGGAGGCCACATGGTTCTCCACCGCCGGCGTCCATGAGTTCAAGGCTCGGCGCACCGGCGACTGGAACGTCGCCATCGGCGTCAACTTCGGCGGTGCGGGCGGCAACCTCTCGTACGACGCGGGCGCTGCCGGCTCCAACATCACCATGCGCATCGATACCGCCGGCGGGCGCTACCAGCTCGTCCCGGCCCCCGCCAGCCTCGCGCTGCTCGGGCTCGGCGGGCTCGCGACGCGTCGCCGTCGCTAGTTCTCCTTCCTGTCCGTGAACACAGGAGCCCCTTCGCGGGGCTCCTGTCTTTTTTGAGGACCAGATACTCCGCTGACACGGCACGCCCGCCACGGTACACTCCACCAAGAGTGAGAACCGCACCGCCCGTGTGGGGGCGTTGGGGCGGGGCTCAACCCCGGGAGACTTGAGATATGAAGAAGGCACTCGCCGTGGGGGCAGTGGCTGTTGTCGCCTGCGCGGGGAACGCGCAGGTCGTGGACGGCATCAACTTCGATTCGGAGTACGGCGCCGCCCTCTGGTCGCAGAACATCGGCACGCAGTTCGGGAACAGCACCGACCCCGACTCGCTGCACTCCAACGGCTCCGAGATCGACGCCCTGTTCGGCACGGTCTCGGGCGGCACGCTCTACCTCGGCTTCGGCGGCAACCTCGAGACCAACTTCAACAAGCTCAACGTCGTGCTCGACTTCAAGGGCGGCGGGCTGAACACGCTGAGCGGCTATGAGAACCTCGGCAACCTCGACGGGCTCACCCTCGACGCCGGCTTCGACGCCGACGCGGTCCTCAGCTACACCAACGGCAACGACGGCTTCACCGGCTCGGGCAACTTCGAGCACTACCTCGACGGCTCGCAGGGCGTCGGCTCCGGCGGGTTCCTCGGCGGCGGCGAACGCGGCGTCATCGGCGCCATCTCCGCATCACTCGACGGCGCCTCCGTCGTCTTCGACTCCAACCACCTCAACACGCTCGGCGTCAACTCGCTCGGGAACCCCGACGACAGCGACCCCGCCACCGTCTTCACCGGCGTCGAGATGTCCATCGACCTCGCCGCACTCGGCTGGGACGGGCTGACACCGATCAAGATCGCCGGGTGGGTCAACGGGTCGGGCAATGACTTCCTTTCCAACCAGGTCGTCGGCGGGCTGCCCGACGGCACCGGCAACCTCGGCGCCCCGGGCGGCGTCAACTTCGCCGGCATCGCCGGCGACCAGTTTGTGGTCATCCCGGCCCCGGGCTCGCTCGCCCTGCTCGGGCTCACCGGGCTCGGCGTGCGCCGCCGGCGCTGAGCTCCTCTCCTGTCGATAACTCTCCTGTCACGGTGCAGGGGCCCTGTTTGCACGGGGCCCCTGTTCGTATCGGGGGAGCAGGAAACGGGCTGGGACAACCGGGAGCATGCGCCAGGGCGTGCTGTCGCGATCACTCGGTGATCGGCGAGTACCCCGCGATCAGGCGGTGCTTCTCTGCCGTCGTCACCACACGCTCGACGAACGCGGTGTACTCGGGCGCGATCCGCATGACGTCGCCGAAGTAGCTCTCGAACACCAGCGTCCCGCGCCGGCGTGCCAGCTCGCGCGCCCCGTCGCGTCCGTGCTCGCCGGTGATGCGCCGGACAAGCTCACCGCTCGCCGCGTCGCGCAGCACCCGCGCCGTTTCCTCGCGGTAGCGCCCGCCCTCTCCCTCCTCGAGGAAGTGCACGAGCGCCCACACCTGCGCGTAGTAGTCCAGGGTTTCCTCGCTCGAGCGCACGACGAGGTCCTGCGGGCGCGCGCTCAGCAGCTCGCTCAGACCCAGCAATCTCCCCGCCCGGTACGCGCGCCGCAGCTGGTCGAACCGCTCGGCGTTCGACCACGGCAGGAACACCGGCGTGGTCGGGTCGTCCACCGCCCAGCGATACCCCTCCATGTACGCCCCGATGCCCTCGTCGAGCCACACCGGCAGCGGGTCGTCGAACACCGCCTGCACGTACTGGTGCCACCCCTCGTGCGCCGCGATCGAGAACGTGTCGCGCGTCCCGATGTCGTACAGCACCGCCCGACCCTTGTCGGCGTACCCTCCTCGGTCGAGCCGCAGGTAGGTCGAGGCCCGCTTGCCCGTCAGCTGCATCGTCAGCTTGTCCCACTCGCGCCGCGTGCCGAGCACGTAGGTCTCGAGCGGCGATCCGGGTTCGGGCAGGTCGCTCAGAGCGGTGCGGTAGCGGTGCAGGGCCAGCTCGCAGAACGCCGGCAGCCGGTCGAGCACGACCGGGTGGTCCTCGGTCGTGAAGATCAGGTAGTGGGGGGTGGTGATGCGCCGCCCGGTGCTCGAGCCGTACGTCCACGTGTCGTGCGCGACCTCGAACGCGGGGAGTGCCTCGGGCTCGCCCGCGAGCGTCGCCGGGTGGTAGGTCGGACCCGCGGTGCACGCCGCCAGACCAGCGCACGTGATCAAAAGTGCGTTCCGCCTCACCCGAGGCGTTCCAGCTGCGCGACCACCGCATCGCGGTCGGCCAGCGCACGGGCGTGCTGCTCGCGCGTCTGCTCGACCAGGTGGGCCGGCGCCTTGTCGGTGTACCCCGGGTTGTTCAGGCGACCCTCGAGGGCGGCGATCGATTTGTCCAGTTCGGCCTGCTGACGCGCGAGCCGCTCACGCTCGGCCCCGGCATCGACCTCGTCGGCCAGGTCGCTCAGGCGGTGCTCGCCGCCGAGCGCGTTGAACGCGACCGCCGCGCCCGCCGGCTCGTCGCTCGTGATGGTCTCGACGCCCGCGAGCGTGCGCACAAGCCCCGCCGCGTCGTCGTCGAGCTTCGCCGCGGTGTGCAGCGTCACGCGGTGCCTCGGCGGCACGCGGTGCTGGGCACGCACCTCGCGGATCGCGTTGACCAGCTCGCGCACGCACTCGATCGCGGCCTCGGCCTGCTCGTCGATCAGCGACGGGTCGGCGATCGGCCACCCGGCGGTGCACAGCGTCCCGCCCTTGCGGGGCTCGCCGAGCTCCAGTCCCGCAACCGACGCCGTCCGCACCTCGCCGAGGTGCTCGAACAGTGCCTCGGTGACGAACGGCGTGACCGGGTGTAGCAACCGCAGGACCGCGTCGAGCGTGCAGCGCAGCACCGCCCTCTGGGCGGGGTCGCCCTTCACCGTCGGCTTGACACCCTCGAGATACCAGTCGCAGAAGTCACGCCACAGCAGGTCGTACATCGTCTGGGCGTAGACGCTGAACTCGTACCCCGCGATGTTCTCGTCGATCGCCGCGATCCCCCGCGCCAGGCGGCTGAGCATCCAGCGGTCGATGAGCGAGTTCGGGCTCACCTCGTCGCCGCCGGTGTCGCCGCTCTCGTCGAGCATCGAGATCGTGAAGCGGGCCGCGTTCCACAGCTTGTTGCAGAAGTTCCGCCCGATGTCGAACTTGGGGCTGGTGTTGTGCCCGGTCTCGGGGTCGGGCTCGACGGGCATGCGCACGTCCTGGGTCTGCGTGGTCATGTGGCAGAGCGTGAAGCGCATCGCGTCGGCGCCGTGCGAGTGGATGATGTCGCCGGGGTCCACCCCGTTGCCGAGGCTCTTCGACATCTTCCGACCCTCGCCGTCCTGGATCATCGCGTGGATGAAGACGTCGCGGAAGGGGAGTTGCCCGGGCGTCAGAGGCCCGTCGCTGACGCTCGGGGCTCCTTCGTGCGTGCCGAGGAAGTAGCGGTTGAACATCACCATGCGGGAGACCCAGAGGGTGATGATCTCGCGGGCGGTGCAGAGGACCGATGTCGGGTTGAACGCCTCGAGCAGCCCCTCCATCTCGGTAGGCGGCTCGGGCCAGCCCATCGTGTTGAGCGGCCAGAGGGCGCTGCTGAACCAGGTGTCGAGGACGTCGGGATCCTGTGTGAAACCCATCTCCTCCAACATCCCCTCGGCCTCATTCTGATCCGGCGCCAGACAGATGAAAGCGTCATACTCGCCTGCGGCGATCGGAGTTCGCTCAGGGAGTGACGGGTCATCTGGTCCGCCGATTTCAAAGCACTCGCCCGTCGCTACGTTCTTAAGTAGCAAACAGGCGGCCGGCTGATCCATCAGCTTCATGTCTTCCTGACGTTCTCGCCTCGCTTTGCGCCCATGCTTGTGCTTTGGGGCTTTCAGATTGCCGGGAACGAACCACTTGCTTGCCGGATTCCCGGCATCGAAGATTATGAGATCACCCAGTCCTACGTGTTCGATCAGCCGCTCATGATCGAGGTGCATCCGCTTGTGCCACACCGGGATCCGGTGCCCCCACCAGAGCTGGCGGGAGATGCACCAGTCGCGCAGGTTGTCGTGCCAGGTCTCGTAGGTGCGGGCGTAGCGTTCGGGGTAGAAGCGCATCTGACCGTCGCCCCCGACGCCCGCGACCGGCAGACCCCAGCCCGGGTCGGGCGCAGAGCCCTCGCTTGCGCTAGTGCCTCCTTCCAGGGCGTCCTCGTACGTCCACGCGTCCGCTCCGCTCCCTTCGTCGCTCCGTCGCTTCGTCGCTCCGTCGCTTCCCCGCCCCAACGACGCCACCGACCGCTGATCCTCCACCAGCGCCCGCTGCGCGAAGCCGCGCAGGCGCGGGTCGGTCACCTTCACGTACCACTGGTCCGACAGGTACGGCTCGATCGCGGCGTGCGAGCGGTACGAGTGCCCGACCGAGTGCCGGTACGGCACCTGCTTCTCGAGCAGCCCCCGCGCCTCGAACTCCTTGACCACGAGCTTCGCCGCCTCTTCGCGGCTCTTGCCGACGAACACCTCGGCCCCGTCGTGGTCCGCGAAGTCCACCCACCCGTGGTCGGCGCTGATCGATCCGTCCGGCGCCAGCACGTTGATCACCGGCTCGTGCGACGAGCACCGCGCACGGATGTCGTCGGCGTGGCGCACGCCCAGCTCCCAGTCGTTGGGGTCGTGCGCGGGGGTGACCTTCAGGAACCCCGTCGCGAACTGCGCCTTCGGGTCGTCCTCGTCGCCGCCGAGCTCGACCGGCAGCACGACGTAGTCGTCCTCGATGATCGGGATGAAGCGCCCGACCAGCGGCAGTTCGCACATCAGCCCGCGCAGGGCGCCCGCCCGCGGGTCGCGCGGGTTGACCGCGACCGCGGTGTCGCCGAGGTACGTCTCCGGGCGGGTCGTCGCGACCGTCAGCCACGCCCGCTCCTCGTCGGGCAGCTTCTCGGCGCCGGGGTAGCCCCGCGCGGCCAGCTCCGACCACGTCACCGGTTCGACGTCGTGCGGGTCGCCGGAGTTCCGCGGGGGGTGGCACAGCGGGTAGCGCAGGTACGTGAACTGCCCGTCGATCTCCCTGTTCTCGACCTCGTCGTCGGCCAGCGCGGTCTGCGTCACCGGGTCCCAGTTCACCAGGCGCTTGCCGCGCTCGATCAACCCGTCGCGGAACAGGCGGAAGAAGGCCTCGCGGACGGCCCGCGCACAGATCGGGTCCATCGTGAACCGCTGACGGCGCCAGTCGCACGAGCACCCCATCGCCTTGAGCTGCTCGGTGATGCGGGCCTCGTACTCGTCCTTGAACGCCTGGACCCTGGCGACGAACTCGTCACGCTCGAAATCGGTGCGGCGCTTGCCCTCCTCGGCCAGCACCCGCTTCTCGACGACGGTCTGGGTGGCGATGCCGGCGTGGTCGGTCCCGGGCAGCCACAGCGCCTCGAAGCCCTTCATCCGGTGGGCCCGGACCAGAACGTCCTGGAGGGTGTTGTTGAGCGCGTGCCCGAGGTGCAGGGCGGCCGTCACGTTGGGCGGCGGGATCAGGATGCAGTAGGGCTTCGCCCCGCCGTGCAGGACCCGCTCCGGGTCGGCGTCGAACGAGCCGGAATCGGACCACTTCCGCCAGATCCGGGACTCGTGCTCGGCGGGGGCGTACTTTTTGGGCAGTTCTGCGGTCGCACTCATACAGAGTCGAGTGTACGCGACCCGATGTTGGGGGCGTATGAACACAAAGACCAGAACAGCGGTGCTCGGCGTCATCGGGCTGGGCGTGGTGATCGGGGGAGTGCTCATCTGGCGGCAGCTCGCCGGCGGGCCGGCTCCCGCCAACGGGGCAACCGTCGCGCAGGAGAAGCTCGAGGAGGCGCTGGCCGACGCCCAGCAACTCGTCGCCCTCGGCGAGGACGGGCGGGCGGCGGCGGTGCTCGACCGGGCCGTCCGCGAGCACGTTGACAACCAGCCCCTCCGCCTGCTCTACGCCGATGTGCTGATGGACCAGGACAGGCTGCCCGAGGCGTACGCGCAGTACGAGGCGGCGTTGGCGATCGGGCCCCGGACGCCGGAGGTCGAGTTCGCCGCCGGCACCGTCGCCAGCATGATCGGGCGCAACGACCGGGCGTTGGAGCACTACGCCGCCGCCCAGACCGGCGACATGAACAACCCCGACTACCCGCTCTATCTGGCGCAGGTGCAGCGGAAGACCGGGGACCTGGCGGGGGCCAAGTCGTCGATCCTGCGGGCCGGGCAGCTCGACCCCGACCGGGCCATCGTCTGGGGCACGCTGGCCGACATCTTCCTCGCGGAGAACGCGCTCGGGCCGGCGGGCGAGCAGATCGCCAAGGCCCGCAAGCTCGAACCCGACAACGTCGAGTGGCGTCTGATCGAGGCGCGGATCCTCAAGCGGCAGGGACAGCCCGAGGAGGCGCTGGACCTGCTGATCGGGCTCGATGAGTCCGAGAAGAGCCGTCCGGAGATCATGCAGGTGCTCAGCGAGTGCTACGGGCTGCTGAGCCGCCCCGCCGACGCCGCCGCGATGTACGTCGCCCGCGCGCAGGCCGACCCCTCCGACCGCGGCATGGCCCGCGAGGCGGCGATCTGGTCGGAGCGGGCCGGCGACCTCGACGCGGCGCTGGAGTACGCCAAGCGCGCGGCGATGCTCGGCGACGAGGCCGGGCGGAAGATGGTCGAGCGGCTGCAGAAGTGACTCTTCGTGCCACAAGCTTCGGCTTTGGGAAGCTGGTGTCTTCGTTGTATCCCACTTGTCGGAGCACCGACTTCTCAGAGCCGAAGTCGGTGGCACGTCAAGCGAGCCAGCGCCCGCCGTCGAGACGGATGATCTCGCCGGTGACGTATCCGGCGTCGAGGCTGAGCCAGCGGACGAGTTCGGCGGCCTCTTCGGGGGTGCCGGAGCGCGCGAGCGGGACGCGCGAGAGGTACGCCCGCTGCGATGCTTCGTCCGACTCGTAGCCCGAGTCGGGCCACTGGATCACGCCGGGCGCGATGCCGTTGACGCGGACGCGCGGGGCGAGTTCGCGGGCGAGCGAGCGGACCATCTCGACAAGCGCGGCCTTCGACATCGCGTACGGCGCGAACTGTTTGCGCGGACGCCCGAGCACGTGCATGTCGCACATGCAGACGACCGAGGCGGTGTCGAGCATGCTGTTCCGCAACGCCGGCGCGAACCCCTTGGTCAGCAGCAGGGGGGCCAGCGCGTTGATGCGCCAGAGTTTCTCCGCGTCGGCGGGGGTCGTGCTTCCGAGCGGGGTCGGGAAGTAGACCGACGCGTTGTGCACCAGCACGTCGAGGCGATCGAGCCCGAGGCGCGACGCGAACCCGTCCACCGCCACGGCGTCGGCCAAGTCGAGCCGCTCGCGGCGCGCGCTCACGCCGAGCGATTCGATCTCGGTGCAGGTGCGTTCGCCCTCGTCGGCGCTGGTCCCGTACGTGATGATCACATCGCACCCGGCGTGGGCGAGCTTCAGCGCGATCGCGCGCCCCACGCGCTTCGCCCCTCCGGTCACCAGCGCCAGCGGGTGTGCGCTCACAGCTCGTCTTCCCCCGGTGTCGCCGCCCGGCGCCCCGACTCGGCCCAGGCGTCGGGTCCGGTGCCGCTCGGCTCGCGCCGGCGTGCCTCGTCGCGCAGCCGACGCCCACGGCGCAGCACCACCACCAGCACCAGCGTGACCACGATAACCACACCGATCAGGCTGAGGACCAGCAGGGAGGTCGCGGTCGATCTGACGGCCTCGCCGGCCGCGGGGTCGGGGCTCACGGATGAAGCGTAGCGGCGTCGGGCGGCACCCCGTTCGCCGGGGTCACGTCGCCCGTGAGCACGAAGCGGTCCGGCGTGCGCACGTACCCCGCGTTCCGCCCGGCCCGCTCCAGCAGGTCGATCAGTTCGTCGTCGGAGATGGTCTCGACGCGTCCGGTCGGCTCGATGAGGGCCACGTGCAGGTGCCGGTAGGCGTGGGGCGGTGCGCCGGGTGTGGTGGGGGCGGTTGAGTGAGCCGCGTGGTGCATCAGGACCCACGCGGCGGCGAGGGCGAACACAGGAACGGTCCCGGCAACGGCGCGAGCGCCGAGCGTCCGGCGACGGCGGGCACGCAACGCGCGGTGCATGTCAGTCAGGATCTCATCGCGGCGGTTCATTGGTCTCTCTCCTTGCGCAGGCGTTCGAGCAGGCGGCGGATGCGCCCGTGGACGGCGGCCTCGGTCGTTCCCGTGCTCTCGGCGATCGCCCGCAGCGTGTGTCCGCGGGCGAAGCGTTGGAGCAGCAGCGCACGGTCGTCGCCGGGCATCTCCTCGATCCGTGCGCGCAGCCACGCGACATCGTCGGCGAGGTCGTTGCCCATGTCGCGTGCGGCGTCGCCGTGCGCACGGGCGCGGTCACGCCGCGCACGGCGGGCCTCGCGCCGCAGCCGGTCGATCGCGGCCGAGCAGACCACGCGCGTCATCCACCGTTCGAGCTGGGCGTCGCTCGACATCGCCCGGATCGAGCGCACGACGCGGAGCATCGCGTCGTGGACGATGTCGAGGCAGAAGGACTCGTCGCGCCTCGTGAACGAGCGGGCGAGGGCAAGGCAGCGGTCAAACCAGAGGCGGTAGAACGCGTCGAGGGCGTCATGGTCGCCGCCGGCGATGCGGGCGGCGAGCTCGTGTGCGCGCGCGACGCGGGCCGCGGGCGCGGCCCGGCGCGGTCCCGGAGGCGCTTCGGTCGGCGTCACGATGGGGATGCTCAGCGTGCTGATTCGCCCGATCCTTCCTCGAGTTTCTTCTGCGTAGAGCTCAGCGTTTCGATCTTGTTCTCCAGGATACGGATCCGCTCGGCGATCGGTTTGTTCGGGTCGGCCGGGTTGAGCCAGTGCGAGAGCCCTGCGGCGGTGTCGGCGGCATCGAGACGCGCGAGGTCGAGCTTCTGCTTCATGTGACGGACCTCCGCCTCGGCCTGCTGGACCTCGGCGCGTCGGTCGATCACTTTCATCTCGATGTTCTCGAGTTCCTCCTCGTCGGTAAACTGCTGCTTCACAAGACCGGCGATCCGTTCGCGTTGGCGTTGTGCTGCATCGAGGTGTCGGTTCGCCGTCTCGAGGTCGGTCTGTGCACGTTCGAGCCCAAACTGGAGGTCGGCGATGTGCTCGGCACGGTCGCGGTCCTCGTTCGATGCGCGGGCGCGGTCCGATTCGAGCCGTCCGATCACCTGGGCCACGAGCACGAGCTGTTCGTGCGTGCCGCGGACGATGAGCAGCCCCGAGTCTTTGTGGAAGCGCAGGTCGGCGGGCTGGGCGTCGTCGAGGGACATCGCCGCGTCGATGATCTCGAGCACGCCGTCGGCGTCGCCGTCCCCGATCACACGACCGAGTCCGAACACCTCGAACCGTCGGTCCTCGTTCTCGTCCCCGTCCTGTGCGCTGACGGGCTCGCTCTCAGCGTCGATGACGTAGACCGGTGTGCCTGTGCCGGACGTATCGGAGATGCGGTCCAGATCGACCAACCAGTCGACGATCGCTCCGTCGGGCCTCGTGCTCCGCGGGAGTTCGTCGGGCACGGCGGCCTGGAGCGCCGTCTCCAGCGAGACGTTTCTCAGGTATAGCGCCGGGACAGTGATCAGCCGGGCCTCGTTGCGTAGCAGGATGTTGACCGGCATCGGATCGGACATCGCCCGGAGGGTGTCCACGTACTGGGCGAGAGTCCCGCCCTTGAAATCGAGGTGCTCGATCACGATCGGCCGTGGATCCGGAGCGTTCTCCTGGGCGGGTGCGAGCGGGGCGAGCAGGAGCAGGGTCAGGGCGATGGCGAGTGTCCGCATGGTGGGTCTCCTTCACGGAGAAGACGACGCGGGCGGGCGGGTCTGGCGCGGAAAGCGGCATTCGGCGAGCGGGATTCGGCATCCGGGAGGGGGGGGCGGAGGCTTATCGGCGTGGGGGCGGGCGGGTCCGGCGCCGGATCCCCTCGCTCGCGTTCGGGGCTGGTTCAGCCCCGCCCGTCTCCGCTTCCTTCCCGTTGCCCACTGCCGATTGCCTAAACTCCCGCCATGCACTTTGACGCACACGGGCCGGTCATCGACGACCTCGCGGCGCGGATCTTGACCATCCGCGACTCTCTTTAACTACGACCAGAAGCTCGAACAGGTCGCCGACTTCGAGGCCCGGATGGGCGCCCAGGATTTCTGGGACGACCAGGACTCGGCCCAGAAGACGATCGCCGAGTTCAAGACCGTCAAGGCGCAGGTCGAGCCGCTGACCAGGCTGATCACCGAGTTCGAGGACGCGAAGCTCGGGTACGAGATGGCGAAGGAAGAGGGCGACGACGAGCTGCTCACCGAAGCCGACGCGTTGCTCTTCAAGCTCAAGACGGACATGGAGAAGGTCGAGACGCAGTCGCTGCTCGGCGGGCGGCACGACCACCGCAACTGCTTCTTCTCGATCTCGGCCGGCGACGGCGGCACCGAGGCCAACGATTGGGCCGAGATGCTCCTGCGCATGTACCTCTACTACTTCGAGAACATGGGCTGGAAGGTCGAGGAACTCTCCAAGACGTTCGGCACCGAGGTCGGCATCGATAACGTCACGCTGCACGTGAAGGGCCCGTTCGCGTTCGGGTATCTGGGGTGCGAGCGGGGCACCCACCGGCTCGCGCGGGTCAGCCCGTTCAACGCGCAGGGCAAGCGGCAGACGAGCTTCGCGACCGTGGACGTCACGCCGGAATTCGAGGAGACCGACCTCGAGATCCCCGAGACGGAGTTGGAGGTCACGGCGTTCGCGCGGTCGAGCGGGCCGGGCGGGCAGAACGTGAACAAGGTCGCGAGCGCGATCCGGCTGGTGCACAAGCCGACGGGCCTCATGGTGGTGTCGAGCACGCACCGCGAGCAGGGGCAGAACCGGCGTCAGGCGATGTCGCTGCTCACGGCGAAGCTCGAACAGCTCGAGGAAGAACGGCGCGACGCCGAGATCGCCGAGGCGTCGGGCGGCAAGCTCGAGCACCGCGGGTGGGGCGCACAGATCCGCAGCTATGTCATCTACGACAACCGCGTGAAGGACCACCGCACGGGGTACGAGGTCATGAACCCGCAGGCCGTGCTCAACGGCGACATCGCCGGGTTCATCGACGCCGAGCTACAACGGAGGCGGGCCGAGAAGGAAGGGGTCGGCGCGTGACCACGAAGAACATGTTGGTGTGGGTATTGGCGGCGTTCGCGGCGGGGGTATCAACCGCTCAGAGCACCGACGCGCCCGTAGACGACACCACCGTCGTGCTGGAGCTCGGCGGGGTGGTCGGACAGACGTACAGGTACGACTCGGAGGCGGTCAAGAGCCTGGACGGACAGGCGGT
>Ga0210086_1000495_pt1 | contig 22535 bp, 25 predicted proteins | sample China_Galinas_PW_3_FD_184867 | JGI IMG/M metagenome (GOLD analysis project Ga0210086, IMG submission 184867) | Wetland microbial communities from San Francisco Bay, California, USA, that impact long-term carbon sequestration - China_Galinas_PWB_D2... | ecosystem: Environmental > Aquatic > Marine...
CCTCGAGCACCCACTCCGGAGTGCCCTACATGTCGGCCTATGTGGCCGCCAAATCCGGGGTCAACGGACTGACCAAGAGCCTGGCGCTGGAATACGGCCCGGCCGGCATCACCGTCAACGCCGTCCCCCCCGGCTTCATCGACACCCCGATGCTGCGCAAAGCCGAAGCCCGCGGCAACCTCGGCGACACCCAAGCCAACATCGACGCCACCCCGGTGCGCCGGATGGGCAAACCCGAGGACATCGCCGCCGCCTGCGCCTTCTTCATCTCCGAGGAAGCCGGCTACATCACCGGCCAGATCCTCGGCGTCAACGGCGGCCGCAACACCTGAGGGCCGGCCGACCCGGCGGGTGCCACAGTCGGCGACCGGGCGCTAGTCTCCCCAGCGCGAAGACGTGGGAGTCACCGAGGTCGTCACGGTGACCGTCGTGGTGGGCACCGTCGTGGTCGGGTTCTCCGAGGTTGAGGCGGCACCCTGATCGTCGGAGAAACTCGGCTCGACGAATTCCACCCACGCGTCGCGGTAGAGCACGGTGTCGCCCTCGGAGACCAGGAACATCTTCGGCGAGATGGTGTAGGTCACGGTGTCGTTGGTGGCGATGATCATGCCGTCCGATCCGCGGGTGGCGGGAAGCTGCAACGAGGCCCCGTCCGAGAGGCGCTCACCGCGGTATTCGAGCGCTCCGTCGGAGTCCACACAGATCGCCACCAGGGCACGGTCGGTGCGGCCGTAGGCCATCACGATCTGGCTGTCGTCGCAGCGAGCGTCGGAGTCGACGTAGCCGTGGCTGTCGACGCTGTAGCCCGATGCCGAACCGGATGTTGTGGTGGTCGTTGTGGTGGTCGTCGACGTCGGGGCCGCGACCGCCTCCGGCAGCATGTCGGGCGGCCCGGAGTTCACCGTGACCCCGATGACCAGGGCGACCGAGCCAAGCGCCGCGCCGGTGCCGATCAGGGCCGACAGCCGGGGCAGTCGTGAGACGCGCCGCTCTTCCTGCGGGCACTGAGCATGATCGGACATCGGGTTCCTCCGGCTGCCAGGGGTCGGCGAGGGTCTTTGCCTAAGCGAACCACTCTCGAGGGCGATTTCCTCGGTGCCGCAGCGGCGTTTCCCCGATCAATTGGCACCGACGGCCGTGCCTTCGCGGTTTTGCCCGAAGTCGCCGCTGTAGCGGCTAGGCTCTGCGCAGGGCCAGCGGGGTGAAGTGGCCTGGCCACAGACCCAAGGGTGGGAGATGATCCGCGAACTAGTCGTCGCAGCAGCCGTTGCCGGCATCTCCCTGTCGGCGGCGCCGTCCGCCGCCGCTGACGAGAGTCATGGCCCCTTCCCCGGCGACCCACCAGGAATGAACTATGAGGCACGCCTCGATGCCCCCTGCTATCGCTGGGACCGGTTCATCTTCGGCCGAGGACCCGGCGGAGAGCCGTTGGCCTGTCACTGGATCCCCAACCAGTCGCCGGTGGGGATGGACAGACCGCCTCCTGGCACCGGGTTCTGGGTCATCTCCTACAAGCTGTACGGCGTGCAAACCGCCGGCACGCCGTGCCCTGGACCTCAGTCGGCAGCGCAGTCGCCCGACGGCCTGCCGATGCTGTGTCTGGGTGACAAGGGCTGGCAGCCGGGGTACCTGACCGGCGCCGGGTTCTTCCCCGCCTGAGCCGGGCCGTCCTCAGACGGCCGCGGCGGCTTCGTTGAGTTCGTCGAGCCGGTTGGTGGCTTCCAGGTATTCCTGCACCCAACGCTCGATGACCGCCGACGTCTTCTCCACCTTGGTGAATTGACCGACCACCTGGCCGACGGGGTTGAACGCGACGTCGACCGTCTGGTCCGGGTACTTGTGGGTGGCAGCCACCGCGAGGCCGGAAACCATGAACTGCAACGGCATTCCGAGTGGCTTCGGATTGTCGGGCTGTTCCCAGGCCTCGGTCCAATCATTGCGCAACATGCGCGCCGGCTTGCCGGTGAAGGAGCGGCTGCGGACGGTGTCGCGGCTGTCCGCCTTGGCATAGGCGGCCTGCTGTACCGGTGTGTTCTCGGCCTCCTCGACCATCAGCCACTGCGACCCGGTCCACGCGCCCTGGGCACCCAGGGCCAGGGCGGCGGCGATCTGCTGACCACTGCCGATGCCGCCGGCCGCCAGCACCGGGACCGGCGCCACCTCCTTGACGACCTGCGGCCACAGCACGATCGAGCCGACCTCGCCGCAGTGTCCGCCGGCCTCGCCCCCCTGGGCGATGACGATGTCGACCCCGGCATCGGCGTGCTTGCGCGCCTGCGACGGCGATCCGCACAGTGCGGCCACCTTGCGTCCGGAGTCGTGGATGTGCTTGATCATGTCGGCGGGAGGGGTGCCCAGCGCGTTGGCGATCAGCGTGACCTTGGGGTGTTTGAGGGCGACCTCGACCTGCGGGGTTGCGGTGGCCTCGGTCCAGCCGAGCAGGCGCAGCGCATCCTGGTCGCTGTCGTCGAGCGGCACGCCGTGGTCGGCAAGGATCTTCTTGGCGAAGTCGAGGTGCTCCGCGGGCACCATCGACTGGAGCATCTTGGTGAGCTCGTCGGCCGACATGTTGGTGTCCATGCCCTCGTACTTGTTGGGGACCACGATGTCGACGCCGTAGGGGTGGTCGCCGATGTGTTCGTCGATCCAGTTCAGTTCGATCTCGAGCTGTTCGGGCGTGAAGCCCACGGCGCCGAGCACGCCGAAGCCGCCGGCCTTGGACACGGCGACGACGACGTCGCGGCAATGTGTGAAGGCGAAGATCGGGAACTCGATATCAAGCTCGTCGCAGAGGGCAGTGTGCATGACCATCTCCTTGGGCGGACGGTAGGACGGGCAGCGGGACAGTGGAACGTGTTCTAGTTTAGTACGCCCGCTGCGGCCACTATCCAGGTGTTCGCCATCAGCGACCGGACGAATGGTCGTCGGCGAGCGGCCCGGGGACCTACGCGGTCCCCGCGCGATGCGTGAAACCGGGTGGCCGTCGGCCGTCGGCGACCACGCGTGATCGCTATCACGGCCACCCTGTTCACACCAGCCTCGCCGGCTCGGTTTCGTCGCAAAATAGCTCCGCCAACAGGCGTATCCTCAAGGGTGTGCCCGATGACGAGCGCCGATAGATGGGGGATGAATGATGGTTGCCCTGGGCCACAAGCAGCGGCGCCGCTTGACCGCCGGGCTCACCGCCGGTGTATTTGCGGTCGCACTCGCCCCCGCGCTCACCGATGTGTTCACACCGCCGCCCGCCGACGTGGCGGCCGGACCGCAGTCGTGCGTCAACGGGGTGATTCCGCTCAACCCCTACGTGGTGAACTGCAATCTGCCACAACGCAAGAAGCAGGTCATCGGGGCCGCGCCGGACGCCGGCGCACTCATCGCCTGCCGCCACAACCCGCAGTGCATCTCGTACTACGTGAACTATCCGGGCACCCTGCTCGTCCCCGGATATCCCAGCTACGGCCCCTGATCGCCTGAGCCGACTGCTCATCGTCGTGCGCCGGCGACGGCACTGGCCGCGCAACTCTCAGGGCTTGGAATAGAGCCCGACCTCGGTGACGAGTGGAAGATCCAACGTGGTGCGGATGCCCGCCGGCGCGGCGATCACCGCGGGGATGGCGTTGACGATGCGGGCCGCCGCGCCGGCGATGGCGGCGTGGTTGTGGTCGCCCTTGCGGCTGGTCGGGCAGATGTCGACGGCATAGGACGGTTCACCGGTGATCTCGACCCGGTAGGACCCGCCGGGCTGGGCGGGCTGAGCCCAGTCCGGGCGCAGATCGCCGCGAAGCCGGGTGACGTGTTCGACGACGATAGCCGGATGTCCGCCCACCATGCCCTTGATCTCGAAGCGAACGGCCGCGACCCCGCCCTGGGGAATGTGCCCGGCAGCGACATCGAAGGCTTCCGGCGCCGGTTCTCGTTCGCTGCTCTCGGTGATCTCGTCGAGGGAGATGTTCAGCCCGGCCGCCAGCTGCCTGATCGCACAGCCCCACGCGATACCCAGCACGCCGGGCTGGAACAACATCGGCACCTCGTCCACCGGCTTGCCGAACCCCATGACGTCGAACATCACGGTCGCGCCGTCGTAGGTGGCGTAGTCGGCGATCTCCATGCAGCGCACCTGCTCGATGCTCTGACACGTGCTCGCGAAGGCCAACGGGATCAGGTCGGTGATGAAACCCGGATCGACACCGTTGATATAGATGCTCGAATTTCCTAGTCGTCCAGCCTCTTCGAGTCGCTCGATGTACTTGTCGGGCATCACGTGCCACGGGAACTGCAGCACCACCGGCGCCGAACCGACCACGTTGATTCCCGCGGCGAGGATGCGCCGGACGTCTTCCATCGCCTGCGGCATCCGGTCGTCGCCCATCGCGCAGTACACGGCGCATTCGGGCTCGGCGGCCAGCGCCTCGGCGATGTCCGCGGTGGCGGTGATCCCGGTCGTCACGCCCAGGCCCGCAAGTTCGCCCGCGTCCTTGCCGAGCTTGTCGTCGCTGGACACACACAATCCGGTCAGCTCGAAGGCCGGGTTGGTGATCAGTTCGGACAGCGCCAGACGGCCGACGTTTCCGGTACCGATGTGAACGACGCGGATGGCCATGCGTTCTCCTCGCGAAGGATTTGGGGGCTTGCTCCAGTATGCGCACCGGGCGGCAGAACTGAAACAGGTTCTACTTCTTTTGCGCTGCGGTAGCCTGTCGCGTCATGGGACGCGTAGACGACAAAGTGGCACTCATCAGTGGGGGCGCGCGGGGGATGGGCGCCGCGCACGCGCGGATGCTGGTCGCCGAGGGCGCCAAGGTGGTCATCGGCGACATCCTCGACGAAGAGGGCAAGGCGCTGGCCGACGAACTGGGTGAGGCCGCACGCTACGTCCATCTGGATGTGGTCGACGTCGACGACTGGAAGGCCGCCGTCGACACCGCGGTGGAGAACTTCGGCAAACTCAACGTGCTGGTCAACAACGCCGGGATCGTCCAGGTGGCCCCGCTGAAGTCGCTCGACGTCGACAGGTGGAAGAAGGTGCTCGACGTCAACCTGACCGGGGCGCTGCTGGGCATCAAGGCGGTCATCGAGCCGATGACCGCCGCCGGTGGCGGGTCGATCATCAACGTGTCGTCGATCGAGGGCATGCGCGGCGCCGCCTGGGTGCACAGCTATGTCGCATCGAAGTGGGGGCTACGCGGCCTGACGAAGTCCGCGGCGCTGGAGCTGGCGCCCGACAAGATCCGGGTGAACTCGATTCATCCGGGCTTCATCCGCACTCCGATGACCAAGCACCTGCCCGACAACATGGTGCAGGCACCGCTCGGCCGGCCCGGCACGTCGGATGAGGTGGCGACGTTCGTGGTGTTCCTGGCCAGCGACGAGTCGTCGTTTTCCACCGGCTCGGAGTACGTCATGGACGGCGGGCTGATCACCGACGTTCCGCACCGGGCGATGTAGGGCGGCGGGCCGGGGTCTCAGCTCCCGCTGCGATTGCGTGCCCGCAGCGTAAGCGAACTCAGCGCCGCGCCCACCGCTGCCCTGCCCAGGGCCGGCAGATGGCCGAGGACATTCGCCGTCGCACGCCGGCCCGGTGGGCTGACCTGAAGTACCGGCCAGCCGTGCACCGCGGCCTTGGCGGCCAGCCGCGGGCGTGGGTTGACCGGGCGCGGTTGCCCGACGAGAGCCATCAGCGCCGCGTCCTCGTCGCCGTCGGCGTAGAAGTAGCTGTGCTCGATGTCGACATCGTTGGCGGTGCAGAAGCGTTGAACCGCAGCCGCTTTCTGGCGGCCCCACACGATGGGTCTGGTGATGTCGCCGGTCAGCAGCCCACGATCGTCGAGATCGAAGGTGTTGCACACCACGTGGGTGATACCCAGCGCGCGGGCGACCGGTTCGGCGTGGATTGTCAGCGCCGAGGAGCTGAGCACGACGGTATGCCCGCGGTCCTGGTGGGCGCAGACAACCTCTCGCATCAACGGGTACATCCTCGCGGCGATCTGTTCGGAGAACAGCCGCTGCCCGATCTCGTCGAGTTCGGCCAGCGCCTCGCCGCGCAGATAGCCCGCAGCCCGCACCAGTAGCCGCTCGAATCGCATGCGGCCGAGTTTGTAGCGCACCGACGCCTCGACCACACCCAGCACCTCGCCGATGCGGGCCTGCCTGCGCTTGATCCGGTCGCTGGCGTGGGCGGTGGCGGTGAAGCCGGCGACCAGGGTGCCGTCGAGGTCGAAGAACGCGCCCACCGCGGGTCCGGGTGGGCTCTCGGCGATCTGCGCGACGGGGTCTGAGGGCGGCACCACCCCACCATCATGCTGGAGATGCCGTGCGGCGGTGGTCTCGGGCCGGTACCGGGGCCCGGACATGCGTCGCCGACGGCGGCGGGCTCTACACGGGCTCGCGTACCCCGGCTTCCAGCTCATCCTCGTAGGCGCCCTCGTCACGCCCCAGCGCGACGGTGGCCGCCGCCATCGCGCCCAGGGCGATGGCCAGCACGACCGCGGCCGGCTTGCTCACCGCCAGGTGCTCACCGAGCACCACCTCGCCGAGCAGCACCGCGACCACAGGTTCAAGCACCAGCATCGCCGGCACGGAGGCGCGCAGTGAGCCGGCATGAAAAGCCGACTGCTGCAGCAGCGTCGCGACCACCCCGACCACGGCCAGTGCGTAGGGCACCGGCGAGGTGAGCAGGCGCACGACGTTGCCCTCGGTGACGATGTGCATGACGATCTTGGTCAGCACCGCGACCACCCCGAACAGCACGCCCACTCCGATCGCCAGCAGAATGGCCCGCCGCCAGTCCGACAGCCGCAGAGCCACCAGCAGGCAGCCGGCGACGAAGAGGATGCTGGTGCCCGCCACCACGACGGCCAGTAGCTCGGAGGCCGCATAGTCACCGGCCCTGGTGCGGGCCAGCGCCACGAACACGCCGAGTGCCAGCGTCAACAACGACGCCCAGCCCCACTCGGCGCGGGTCACCCGGCGGTGGGCCAGCCGCGCACTGAGCGGCAGCGCGAACAGCAGCGCCGACACCAGCAGCGGCGCCACCAGCAGAAGTGATCCGTAGGCCAGGGCGACCGCCTGAAACGCATACCCGGTGACCGCGGCCCCGGTGCCGGCCCACCAGAGTCGCCGGCGCAGCAACGTGGAGACCATGACGGTGCTGACACCCTGGTCATGGGGTACGTCCATGGTGGCCCGCTGGCGCACCACGATCCCGATGGCGGCGAACACCGCGCCCGCGAGAGCAGCTGCCACGACGAAGGCGTGCTGCAGCAATGTCCGTCCCTTCTTCGGGTGTGGATGTCCGGGGTGTCCGGTGTCGCGGCCCCGGCGTGAGGCTGTAGATCCGAATCTAGGCCACACTCCCGCGGCCCGAGTCGTCCAAGAGCCTGTGGCGGTGTGTCAGTGGACTCTCACGACCACCGGGGCGCCGTTGTATCCCCCGGTCGGGAACGGGCAAGTTCGGATGTGTGCGCCACCGGACTCAGCGGGCCGATCTACGCTTACGCCATGACCGACCAAGACCGCGCCGCTGCTCGCCGCGACATCGCCGATGCCTTGCTGACCGCCCTCGAACGCCGCCACGAGGTGCTCGACGTGATCGTGGAGTCCGGTGACCGAACCTCGGCGGTCGACGCCATCAGCCAACTGCTCGGCACCTCGCGGATCGGCAGCGAAGCTGTGATGGGCATGGCCTTCGACCAACTGACGAAGGACTCGCGGCGCAGGATCGCCAAGGAACTCGACGATCTCAACAGCCAGCTGAGTTTCACCCTCAAAGAGCGGCCGGCAAGCTCCGACGAGACAGTCCAGTTGCGCCCCTTCTCCGACGCGGCCGACCGTGACATCTTCAGCGCCCGGACCGAGGAGATGGGCGCCGCCGGCGACGGATCGGGGTCTCCCGCCGGGACTATCGACGACGAGATCCGTTCGGCGCAAAAACGATTGAAGGCCGAGGAGGCAGCCTGGTTCGTCGCCGTCGCCGGCGACGAGAAGGTCGGGATGGTGTTCGGCGAGCTGATCGGCGGCGAGGTGAACGTCCGGGTCTGGATCCATCCCAGCCACCGGAAGAAGGGCTACGGTACCGCCACACTGCGCAAGTCCCGCTCGGAGATGGCCGCCTGTTTCCCGGCCGTGCCGCTGGTGGTGCGCACACCGGGCGGTCCGGCGCGCTGAGCGCGGCCGGGTGGGCCGGGTAGGTCCGAGCGCCCCGCCCCCTGCGTACTGTTCTAGCCGATGAGTGTGCGCGCGGGAATCGTGGTGACCGGAACCGAGGTGTTGACCGGCCGCGTCCAGGACCGCAACGGTCCGTGGCTGGCCGACCGCCTCCTGGAGCTCGGTGTCGAACTGGCGCACATCACCATCTGCGGTGACCGCGACTCCGACATCGAGGCCCAGCTGCGCTTCCTCGCGGCGGAGGGTGTCGACCTGATCGTTACGACGGGCGGTCTGGGGCCCACAGCCGACGATATGACGGTGGCGACCGTGGCCCGCTTCTGCGGTCTCGATCTGGAACTCGACGCAGAATTGGAGGCCAGGATCGCCGCGATCCTGAAGTCCCTGATGCCTCGGTTCAGCGATGTGGATTTCGACGCGGTGCGCGCGGCCAACCGCAAACAGGCGATGGTCCCGGTGGGGGCTCAGGTCCTCGATCCGGTCGGGACCGCGCCCGGGGTGGTGATCGCGGGCACGCCGACGGTGGTGGTGCTGCCCGGGCCCCCGCGCGAGCTGCAGACAATGTGGCCGGCTGCGGTCGCGACCGATGCGGTGGCACAGGCGATCTCGGACCGCACCGAGTATCGCCAGAACACCGTGCGGATGTTCGGACTGGCCGAGAGCGGACTGGCCGAGACCCTGCGGGAGGCCGAACAGCGGATTGCCGGCTTCACATCCTTGGAGATCACCACCTGCCTACGACGCGGCGAGGTGGAGATGGTCACCCGCTACGAGCCCGCCGCTGCGGGTGTGTACGGGCAGCTGATGGAGCTGATGCGGCAACGGCACGGCGCGACGATCTTCTCCGAGGACGGTTCGCTGGTCGACGACCAGGTGGCCCGCCTGCTGGCGGGCCGCCGGGTGGCGACCGCGGAGTCCTGCACCGCGGGCCTGGTGGCGGCACGGCTCACCGACCGACCGGGCTCCTCGGCCTACGTCGCCGGCGGGGTGGTGGCGTACGCCAACGAGGCGAAGGTGGATTTGCTGGGGGTCGATGCGGCGCTCATCGACGCCCACGGGGCGGTGTCGCAAGAGGTGGCGGAGGCGATGGCCGCCGGCGCACTGCGACGGTTCGGCGCGGACACCGCGATCGCGATCACGGGCATCGCCGGCCCCGGTGGCGGGACGGCGGAGAAGCCGGTGGGCACGGTCTGGTTCGCCGTCATGCTGTCCGGCGGCCCGACCGTCAGCCGCACCGTGCGGCTACCGGGTGCACGCTCGGACATCCGGGAGCGTTCCACCACCGTGGCCATGCACCTGCTGCGGCGCGCGCTGCTCACGGCGAACGCAGGGGCCCACCACTAGCTTCCGCAGGCGGCAGGCCCGTGACGGTCACTCGACCCGGTCGTGGTCCCAGATGTCGACCATGGTGCGCAGGATCTCCTCCGCGCAGGCCAGGCCGGCCAGATGGCTTTCCCCGGGCAGCTCGTACAACTCGGCGTCGGGCAGGTTGGCCACCACGTGCTGGCCGTGGGCGAACGGCACGATGTGGTCGCGGTCGCCGTGCCACCACCGGACCGGCACCTTCACCTCGTCGAGCCGGAACCCCCAGTCCCGGGCGAACACCACGATGTCGGCAAACGGGGCCGCCAGCTGTTTGCGGCTGCCGTTGAGCAGGTCGTCGAGGAACATCGCCTTGAACTCCGGGCGGCCCAGCAGGCGTCGGTCCCCCTCGGGTGAGACGCGCGCATAGATCTCCAGCACGGGCTCGGCGACCGGCCGGATCAGCCGAATGACCGTGCTGGCCGCCAACCGCAGCGGGGCACCCGCCACCTCGATGACCGGCGCCACCACCGTGCCCAGGCTCACCAGACCGCCGTCGATCGCGTCGGGTCCGACGGACGGGGCGACGCCGCCCAGAACACCCGCGGCGATGACCCGCTCCGGCATCGCCGCGGCACATGCCAGGGTGTAGGGCCCGCCACCGGACAAGCCGACGACCGCCATCTTCTCGACACCGAGCGTGTCGGCGATGGTCTCCAGGTCCTCCGCGAATGCCAGGACGTTCCCGTACTGGAACGGTGTCGAGGATCCGATCCCCGGCCGGTCGACCCCGATGAGCCGGATGTTCTGCTCCTCGGCGAACACCCGCGCTTCCACCGGGATCTGTCGCCTGGCACCGGGTGTGCCGTGCAACCAGAACACCGCCCGGCCCTGTGGAGCCCCGAACTCGGCGAAACCGATCTGGCGGTCCTCGCCGACGGCGATGTTGCCTTCCAGCTTCGGGCGCGCAATGGCGACAACCATGGGCACAGTGTGGCATGCAGGGGATAGGCCCACGAACGACTTCGCGGCGGGCGAACCTGGCAAAGCCGACTGACGGACCACCAGGGGCACATGGATAGCGACCGGGGAGAGCCGCTACCGGGGTGGTCGATCCGGCCGATCGCGGATCAGACTCCCGTGCCGGGGCCTCCGACCCATCCGGGCGGGCGTCGCGCGGCCCACGGCATGGCCTGTTCGAGCGCGGCGGCGAGCTGCAGCAGGATGGTCTCGTCGGGAGCCATCAACTGGACCCCGATCGGCAAGCCGGCAGAGGTCGTTCCCAAGGGCAGTGAGATCGCGCTCCAGCCGGTGACATTGGCCATGCACGTCCAGCCGGTGTGGGCTAACTCGACGTCGAAGAAGGCCCGGGTGGTGCCCTGCGGCTGATCCAGAACCCCGAAGGGCGGCGGGGAGCCGAGCAGCGTCGGCGCCAAAAGGACATCGTGGCCTGCCATTCCGGCAGCAAATCGGCGGGCCTGGGTGTGTATCGCACCGATCGCGTCGGCGTAGTCGACTCCGCTGGTGGTGAATCCCTCGCGCATCATCACCCAGCTGCTGGGCTCGAATTCGTCCTCTCGGGGATCGCGACCCAGGTGTGCCTTGGCGAGGTCGTACAACTGCACATTGCTGACGTTGTGCAGTACCGCAATCGCGTCCGCCACCGCATCGGCATCGAACGCCGGCGCACCCGGCTCGAGGTGGTGGCCGAGGTTTTCGAGCACCCTGCCGGTGGCCTCGACCGCGGCCACCACCTGTGGGTCGGTTGCCGGGCCGGCGAACGGCGTCCGGGTGCTGATCAGAATCCGTTGGGGCGCAGGGCTCTGGCCGATCGCCTGCAGGAAGGGCCGGGCCGGCAGCGGGGCCGAATACGGGTCTCCCGGCGCTGCCCCGGCGACCGCATCCAAGAGCGCAGCGTTGTCGCGGACCGTCCTGGTCAGCGCATGCTCCACCGCGAGGCCTTCCAGGAGATGCCCGCCAGGCGCAAAAGACGTACGCGCCCTGCGCGGTTTGAGCCCGACCAGGCCACAGCAGGACGCGGGGATGCGGATCGATCCGGTTCCGTCGCCTCCCGAGGCGGCGGGTACGACACCGGCCGCCACCGCCGATGCGGATCCGCCGCTGGACCCGCCGGGGGTGATCGCCGGGTCCCAGGGGTTGGCCGTGCGACCGAACAGCGTCGGCTCGGTGGTGCAGTGGTTGCCCCATTCGGGGGTGTTGGTCTTGCCGAAGACCACGAGGCCGGCCGCCAGGTACCGCCCGACGATCCAGGCCGTCTGTGTGGCGACATGGGTTCTCAGCGCACGTGATCCCATCGCCTCCGGCGCTCCGGCCAGCGATGCGCCGAGGTCCTTCAACAGGAATGGAACCCCCGCGAGCGGACCCGTGCGGCCGTCGCGCAACGCACCGGACTCATCGAGAGCCGCGGCCTGGGCCCGACCCCGTTCGAACAGGTCGGTGATGACGGCGTTGAGCCCCCGGGCCGCTTCGAGCCGGGCGATGGCCGACTCCAGTAGCTCCACGGCAGACACCGCGCCCGAGGCGGCGAGGTCCGCCTGCCCGAGCGCATCGACACCCGCTAGTTCAGCGGCCAGATTCGCATCCATTGCCAAGCGATCTTCGCGCTCGCGGCCGGGGGCGGCAAGCCGAAACCGGCGCAGCGGTCACGACCTGTCGCGACCGGCGGTTGCGGTCAGTCGCCGCCGGGGGTGAGCAGCTCGCTGGGCTCGCTTTGTTGGGCGGCGGCCGTCTGGTCGGCCTCGTGGTCTTCGGCTGTCTTCTCCGCCCGGCCTTCCGGGCTGGCCAGCGAGTTCCCCGGTGCACCGGCCGAGGCGAGTTTGGCGTTGCAGTTGAGAAAGAGCAGCACCGTGTCGGTGACCGGCGCGAAGTTGTCGCCCTTGAGCCACGGCGCCTGCTGCGAACGGGTCACCACGCAGTCGCCCTGGTCGACGGCGTCGCCGACCGACGAGGCGACGACAGCCGTCTCCCCGGCATTGCTGATCGCCGACGAGGCGTCCGAATACGATTGCCCGGCATAGAGGTCGGCAGCGGCCACACCCGATCCGAAGAGCGCGAACGACATGCCCGCGAGCCCGACAGCGCCTGCACAGATCCCGATGAACGCCTTCACGGCGGCCTCCTGTGATCGTCCCTGACGTGACTGCGTCACAGACGTCGGGACGCGCATCCAGACGTTAGAGCCGATGTCTGCCGGCCCGCTGTATGCGGCCTTCACACCCGCTGGAAGTCGTTCGGGCGGCGCCGCCCTTCCCAGTCGGGCTCTCTTGGCCGGCTTCCGTCTCTTCAGCTGCTCGAGAACAGCGCGTCACTTCATGGATATCGGCGAGTCGGGCGCATCGGGTTGACTGTCTGACATGTCAGAGTCCACGGGCGAACCCGAAACTGCCGAAGCCGCAGGTACTGTCGACACCGTCGCCGAGGAGCCGTCGGCGCCTCGAATGAATATCGTGATCAGGCAGGTTCTCGAGCGCCAGATCGGCGCCGGACAGGCACTGAGCAACCAATTAGTCGACGCCACAACCGATCTCGCGACCGCAATCGCTACGGCTCCCGGTACCTTCGCCGGGGCGGTTCGCGAGGGCGAGACGCTGGCGACGGCCTTCTCCCGGACTGGTACCGCGGTGCAGGACGTGGCCGTCGACACCGGGCAACGCATTCGCTCTGCGGTCAGCGGCTACGTGGGCCATCAGGCGACACTGCCGATCGCGGTCATCAACGGGGCGGCCGAGGTCGCCGGATCCGTCGCCCAGGCCCAGGGAACGGTCACCGGCTCGGCCATGGACACGATGTTCGCCCTGGCCACCGCGGCGGCCAAGGGCGGCGACGTGCGGGAGGCGTTGGCCCTCAACCTGTGCGGCGTCAGCGCAACCGCGACGGCCGCTCGCGGCGACGTCGGCGAGTCGTTCCGACGTGCCCGCCAGGATCTGCGCGATGCGGTCGGCGATGGAGAACTCGCCTCCTAGGCGCGGCGACGTGGCACACCCACCCCGATGGCGCGGCTGGCACAGTGGAGTCATGTCACCGAGCCGGCCCGCCCGGTCGCGCCCATGGCGCGATCCGCTGGCGCTCTCGTTCGCCGCGCACCGTGGCCTGCTGCTGCTGCGGCTGCGCTGGCACGAGCGCACGACCCGTCGCCTCGAGCCCTCAGACGGCAGCCTTGTTGACCCGCCGCCGGTATGACGACGGGGTCTCCGAACAGAACTGCGTGAACGCGCGGGTGAACGAACCGACACTGTCGAAACCGACTGCGGCGGCCGTTTGCTGCACACTTTGTGAGGGCGAGGCCAACAGCGCCATCGCCCGCAGCATTCGAGCGTGCAGCAGATAGGTCCGCCACGACAGGCCGACCTCGCTCTGGAACTGCCGCCGCAGTGTGCGCTCCGACACCGCGACCGCCCGGCAGACCTCCTCCAGGCTCACCGAGCGCAGGTGGTCCTTGGTGTAGGCCATCGCCGCGGCGAGCACCGGATCCTCGGAGGTCGGCAGGCTCAGCGGTGCTTCGTGGTCCAACGCCTCGGACACCAGGGTGGCCAGTGTGCGGAAGAACGCGTCGGACACGGCGTCGCTGTTGGACCGGTCGATGGGCCAGCGCAGGGCGTAGAGCATCATCTCCCGGATCAGTGGCGAAACCGCCAGGATCCGGGCGCGGTCGCCGGCGTCGGGAATCAGCTCCGGATCGAACATCACCGCCAAGGTCTTGACTGCGGGGTTCATCGTCGCCTGGTGTTCCAGGCCGACCGGAATCCAGGCGGCTTGTTGCGGCGGCAGCAGATAGTGCGCCGATGCCGTCTCGACCTCGACGACGCCACCGATCGCATACTCGATCTGGTGTACGTCGTGGCGATGCCAGCCGGTGACCAGCAGGTCACCCTCGTAGAGGTAACTGCCCGCGAGCGCGCGTCCACCACGCCGCAGCTCGATCTGGCCGATGTTGGCCGGTTCGGCTAATCCTCTGGCCGAATGCGCGGAGACGGTCACACCTATGGAGGGTACAACTGGAATTGATCAAGTGTGATATCGAACGCCGAGGAGACGCATGAACGTCGAGGACCTGATCCTGGTGAGCATTGACGACCACGTCGTCGAGCCCCCTGACATGTTCCTTCGGCACGTTCCGGCCAAGTACCGGGACGAGGCCCCGATCGTGGTCACCGACGACAAGGGCGTCGACCAGTGGGTCTACCAGGGCAAACCGCAAGGCGTCAGCGGCCTGAACGCGGTGGTGTCGTGGCCGGCCGAGGAGTGGGGCCGCGATCCGGCCGGGTTCGCCGAGATGCGCCCCGGCGTCTACGACGTCCACGAGCGGGTTCGCGACATGGACCGCAACGGGATCCTGGCGTCGATGTGTTTCCCCACCTTCACCGGTTTCTCCGCGCGCCATCTCAACCAGTACCGCGAAGATGTCACGCTGATCATGGTGTCGGCCTATAACGACTGGCACATCGACGAATGGGCCGGCTCCTACCCGGACCGCTTCATTCCGATCGCGATCCTGCCGACCTGGAATCCCAAGGCCATGTGCGACGAGATCCGCCGGGTGGCGGCCAAGGGCTGCCGCGCGGTGACCATGCCGGAGCTGCCGCACCTCGAGGGCCTGCCCAGCTACCACGACGACGACTACTGGGGCCCGGTGTTCACCACCCTCTCCGAGGAGAACGTGGTGATGTGCCTGCACATCGGCACCGGGTTCGGCGCGATCAGCATGGCGCCCAACGCGCCGATCGACAACCTGATCATCCTGGCCACCCAGGTGTCGGCGATGTGCGCACAGGACCTGCTGTGGGGTCCGGCGATGCGCAACTACCCGGATCTGAAGTTCGCCTTCTCCGAGGGCGGCATCGGTTGGATCCCGTTCTACCTGGACCGCAGTGACCGCCACTACACCAACCAGAAGTGGCTGCGCCGCGACTTCGGCGACAAGCTGCCCTCCGATGTGTTCCGCGAGCACTCGCTGGCCTGCTATGTCACCGACAAGACCTCACTGAAGCTGCGCCACGAGATCGGCATCGACATCATTGCCTGGGAGTGCGACTACCCGCACTCGGACTGCTTCTGGCCGGACGCGCCCGAGAAGGTGCTCGCCGAGCTGAACGCGGCCGGGGCCGACGACAGCGATATCAACAAGATCACCTGGGAGAACTCCTGCCGCTTCTTCGGCTGGGATCCGTTCGCCCGGACGCCGCGGGACAAGGCCAACGTGGGCGCGCTGCGCGCCACCGCCACCGATGTCGATGTGTCGATCCGGTCGCGCAAGGAGTGGGCACGTCTCTACGCCGAGAAGCAGCTGACCAAGGCGTGAGGCTGCTGAACGGCTAGGTCGCCAAAGGCGAGGGGGGACCCGGCCTGACGTCGGCAGCGTCGCGGCGGCGCGCAGCCATCCCGGCCAGCGCCTCGAAGACCACTCGGTGCGCGGCGTTGACGGTCAGTTCGGCGTGGTCGTAGGCCGGTGCGACCTCAACGATGTCGACACCGGCCACGTCGTGGTCGTGGCACAGCTGGCGGACCATGCGCAGCAGGTCGGCACTGGTGATTCCGCCGGGTTCCGGTGTCCCCGTCCCCGGCGCATGGGCAGGGTCGAGGACGTCGATGTCAACCGAGACGTAAAGTTTCTCGGCCTTGGCCAGGGCTTCGCCGACGGCCTGGCGCATCACTTCCTTGAAGCCGCGGTCCCAGATCTCCTGCATGGTGTGCCACGTCATGCCCTGTTCCTGCATCCACTCGAAGGTGTCCCGCGGGGGCCAGTAGCCGCGCAGGCCGACCTGCACGAAATGCGTACCCGCTACCGCCCCCGATTCGATCAGCCGTCTCATCGGAGTGCCATGGCTGGCCAGGTTCCCATCGATGATGTCGGCGGTGTCGGCGTGCGCATCGAAGTGAACGATGCCCACATTGCCGTAACCATGGACGTCGGCCACCGCCGTCGCCGCCGGCCAGGTGATCGAATGGTCGCCGCCGAGGATGACCGGGACGATGCCGCGGGAGGCCACGGTGTGCACCCGCCGGCGAATGTTGGCGTGCGAAACCTCGGTCAGCCCGTGCGGGCAGTGCGCATCGCCGAAGTCGACGACCTCCAGCCAGTCGAAGATCTCCAGGCCGAGATCCATGTGGTAGGTGCCGGGCTCGTAGGCGGTGGCGCGGATCGCCCTGGGGTCGAGACGTCGAACGGGGCGCCGACGATCGCGGCGTCTGGCTGCCAGGCGTCGAGCTGTTCGGGCTCGGTCAGGAACGGGCGATGGCCGAACGATGCAAGACCCGCGTAGGGGAGATCGAGCTGGCCGGCCATGCCAGGGGGTAGCTCACGGGTGGGCTTGTGGTCGTGGCCGGAGCTCATTTTGCCGACACTACCGGGCGTTGACCAGGCCGTGCGCTTCCCGTGGCGTTCGAAACCGATGTCGGAAACACTGCTGGTGTGCGCCGTGACGCCATAACATCGAAGGCAACGGCTGTGTCCGTCGAGGCGGTTGAGATGCTCGCTCGGCGGGCCGCCCTGTCCGACAGGAGCTGACATGGATGTAGTTGGCAACGCCCGTCGTGGCGTCGTCCGTGCTGCGGACGCAACCACCGCCGCGGCGGGAGCAGTAGGTGGAGCGGTAGTGACCGGCGCGATCGGCGCGGTCGAGGGTGCCGCGACAGGGGCCAGGAACGGCCTGAAGAGCGGCGGCCACTCGTCGGTTGCCGCAGCGGTGACACTCGCCGCCATCGGAGCGGCGGGGCTGGCCGAGTGGCCGATCGTACTGGGCGTCGGCGGTGCGGCCCTGCTGATACACCAGTTGGGGCATCGCTCGAACGGCAGTGCGCCGGCATCCAAGCACGAGCCATCGAAACGCCCGCCCGGCAAGACATCCGCCCCCCGCGCCCGGAGCTCCGGCAGGCGGTAGCCCGCGCGCACCCGGTGGCCGCACGGCCGGCGCACAACCCGACCCGGCATCGCGCCCCTGTGCATCGCCTGCCCATCGACCGGGTGGACCTGCCGATGGGCCGACAGCGGGTATCCTCGTGGTACCGGAAAACACTCTTGGGGGTGTTGTGCGCGACGATCGCGATGACGACTCGGCGTTCGCTCGGTTGGGCGACCCAGAACTGGGTGAACGGATCCATGCCCACCTCGACGAACTGCTCGCCGGCCGCGACAAGATGGAGCAGCTGTTGCGGCTCATCATCGGTCTGGGGTCCGATCTCGATCTCGACGCCACGCTGAACCGGATCATCACCTCCGCGATGGCCCTGACCGGCGCCCGGTACTGCGCGCTGGGGGTGCGGGGTGAGGACGGCCGCCTGGCGGCGTTCCTGCATGCCGGCCTGGACGACGCAACCGTCCGGCGCATCGGACACCTGCCGGTGGGCAAGGGAGTACTGGGCGCCCTGCTGGATCAACAAGACCCGATCCGCCTGGCCGACCTTCGGGACCATCCCGCGGCCGCCGGGTTTCCCGAACACCATCCACCGATGCGCGCTTTCCTCGGCGTCCCGATCCTGATCCGGGGATCGGTGTACGGCAGCCTCTATCTCACCGACCCGCCGGCCAAGCCGGCGTTCACCGACTCCGACGAGGCTGTCGCCAAGGCATTGGCTTCCGCAGCGGCGGTCGCCATCGATAACGCCCGGCTCTTCGAACGGGTCAGTGCCACGGCCGCCTGGACCACCGCCAGCCGCGAGATCAGCACCACGTTGTTGTCCAGCGTTGACCGGCGGCTCAATCCGCTGCAGCTGCTGGCCGACCGTGCCCGGACGCTGACCGCCGCCGAGCAGGCGATCGTGCTGACCCCCGACGACCCGGAGGCCCCGGGGGAGCAGGTCTCGACACTGGTCGTGTCGGTCGGGTCGGGAACGAACGCGGACAGCAGGGCAGACAGTGCCGATATTGTCGGCCAACGGATCCCCGTGCGCGGCTCGACCAGCGGTGAGGTGTTCCGCTCGAGTGTCCCGCTGATCACCGAGTCGTTCCGCCTCCCGATCCAGGGTTTCTCCGACGCCGGGGAACGTCCGGCCATCGTGATGCCCCTGCGCGCCGCCGGCACCACGATCGGTGTGCTCATCGTGGCCAGGCGACGCGGTCAGGCTCCGTTCGACACCAGCCATGTGGAGTTGATGGGGGATTTCGCCGACCATGCGGCAATGGCGCTGACGCTGGCCGAAAGCCGGGAGCGGGCCCGCGAATCCAGCCTGCTGGCCGACCGTGAACGGATCGCGCAGGACCTGCATGACCACGTCATCCAGAAGTTGTTCGCCGCCGGCATGGACCTGCAGGGAACCGTCGCACGCACGCACTCGCCACAGGTCGCCGCACGGCTGACCCGGACCATCGACGACCTGCAGTCCACCATCGACGACATCCGCTCGACGATCTTCGGCCTCCAGCATTCCGGCGCCGCACGAAGCGATCTGCGCCAGCGCGTGCAGCGGCTTGTCGCCGGGCTCACCGACGATCGGAACATCACTACGACGCTGCGCATCTCCGGCCCGCTGACGGTCGTGGACGCAATGCTGGCCGACCACGCCGAGGCGGTCACCACCGAGGCGATCAGCAACACGTTGCGCCACTCGGGGGCGTCCAGTCTCATCATCGACATCAACGTCGCCGACGAGCTGCTGATCGAGATCACCGACAACGGTTGCGGTATCCCGGCCGAGACCGAGCGGCAGAGCGGCCTGGCCAACCTGCGCCGCCGCGCCCGGCAGGTCGGCGGCAGTTGTGACATTTCCTCGCCGGCGGACGGTGGAACCCAGGTGCGGTGGAGCGCACCGCTGACCGCACCGTAGGCCGCACAGAACCCGTGCCGTTCGCCCCGGCGATCGTGGGACCTAGTGCCCTTTGCCTGGCGGTGATCCCCGACGACAGTGAAGTGAGCGCGACACATCACGGGAACCGCGAAGAGGGGTATCGGCATGTTCGTCAAACGCCGAGCGAGCCTGGACACTGCCCCGATGGTTCGGCGAGACCGATTGGCGCGTAACGGTTTGCGATCACGATGGCGGTGCTGGCGACACCCGCCGAGCACGGGCCGGCCGCTCTACCAGGTGACCGATCGGCTCCACGACGGCCGCACGGTGCGGGTGCCGGCTCCCGAGATCGCCGGCACTGTGTCGGGGTGGTTGGCCGAGCTGGGAGTACGAAGCCCCTTGGTCGAGCAGCTTGCCCGCGCCGTTCGGGACGGCGACTGGACCACGGCCCATGCGCTCGGTGACCACCTGTCGGTGGACGTCAGTCCGGTCCCCTGAACACACCGACGCCGGCGAATTCCGGGAATCTACCGTCATGGCATGCTGTCGGAACCGGAAGCGAAAGGGGAGTTGATGAGCGGATCCGTCGACCGGATCGAGATCGCGCGCGCGTTCTCCCAGCACCGCTTCACCGAGGCTTTTCCGCATCTCGCCCCTGGCGTGCGGTGGACGATCGTCGGCTACCTGGTTCTGGAGGGCGCCGATGCGGTCGCCCGCACCTGCCGGGAGACCGCGGGCGGCCTGGAGCAGGCGGCCGCGACCTGGGATCGCTGCGTGACGGTGGCCCAGGACGACACCGTCGTGGTCGAGGTCGTCGGCCGCTACGCCGGCCCGGACGGTGTCACGGCGGTGGCCAACTGCAACCTCTACCAGTTCGCCGGTCCGCAGATCGCATCGATCACGTCCTATGCGGTCGAGGTCAACCCCGACTCGATCGGTGCGCCGCCGGACGCCCGTCGCCACGCACCATAGCCGCCGACGGCGCTCGGGTCTCAGGCCAGTGGGGAGTCGTCAGGCTCGTCGCCGATGCTGCCGAGGCTCGGACCCACCACGTAACACGCCTGGTTGCCCCCGGCCCGGCGGGCCTCGGACATCGCCGTGGTGGCGATGGCCACGATCTCATCGAGCACCTCGTGCGGGGGCCGGTCGGCCAGCGGGCGCAGCGGGGTGCTGACCACGCCGATGCTCGCGGTCGTTCCTGACGGGTTCGCGGCAATCGCGCCGCGAACCCGCTCGACCAGCGGTGACGGGTCGGGCGCTGTGAAGGTGTCGGCGATCAGGAACTCGGCCTCGCCGACATGGCCGACGATCGCATCACGGCGAACGGTCTCTCGCAGGGTATGGCCGACGCCCTCGCGTGCCCGGGCACCGGAACGAGAACCGACGATGCTCACCATGGCCGCGAAGCTGTCGATGTCGACGACGGCCACGACGAGATAGCGGTCGTCGTCTCGGCTGCGTGAGCCGAGCAGGGTGGCGGTGAGTTCGTAGAACGATGCACGGTTGAGCAGTCCGGTCAGCGGTTCGACCTCGCCGGGCGCCTCGGCACTGCCGGTCAACCAGACCACCATGCGGCAGGTGAAGGCGACGAAAACATTGAGCAGCCCCACCAGGATCGCGCTCGCCAACGCCATCGCGATGTCGTCGGCGGCGAGCCGCACAGCGAGATACAGCGTTGTCGCGGCCGCGACGGTCAGTGTGAACCCGAGCAGCCGCGCCGTGTGAAACAGGGCGGTATACCCCACGATCAGCGCGAACGCAGTGGCACCCAGCAGCCCGTACACAGGCTCGGAGGGAAGCAGGCAGGCGATGGCAACGAGGATGGTGCCGATCGAGGCGCACACGGCCGATTCCGTCCTGGAGGGCCACCGATGCCGAAGCCAGCGCAGCCCCAGCACAAACGCGCACCCGGCGATCACCACGGCCAACACCCGCGCGCCGCCCCACGGGGGCGCGGCGGAACCCTCGACCAATCCCAGCGGGGTGAGGGCGAGCCCGAAGATGGCCAGCGCGATCACCCGCGACGTCGTGACACGCACGCCACGCGCGGACAGCAGTGCCGTCAGCGCGTAGTAATGGTCACTGCGACGCGGACCGTGCTGCGCACCCCACATCGGCTGTTCCCCTATGCGATCCCAACAATCCACGGATTCGCAGGCGATCTACCTGCACGCTGCACCGCGGACGGACTCCGAGCCTAGCGAACGGCCACCGCGCTGGCCACTTCCGCAGCACCCGGAGTTCGCGACCCCGTCAGGTTCCGTTGCCCGGCGCGGGCGGTCGCCGGTGCACCGAGACCGCGTAATCACCACCGGCGAAGGGTTCGCGATCCCAGGTCGCCCAACGCGCCACCGGCTCAAGGCCGGCCTGTCCGGCCAGCTCGTCGTACCGGTCCAGACCAAGCCGGTCCGGGCGAACCGTGAAGCCCGCAACCAGCAGTCCCCCCGGGGTCAGGCGCGCCGAAAGGTCGGTCACGACGCGCCCCTCGGTTGCCGGCTCCAGGAAAATCATCACGTTGCCGGCTAGCAGAATCAGGTCGAACGGCCCGGCCAGGGCCTGCCCCAGTTCGGCAAGGTCGGCCTCCTCCCAGGCCAGGCCCGGTGCCTTGGCCCGCGCGGCCGCCAGCATGTGCGGGTCGGCATCGACACCCACGACGGCCAGTCCGCGCTCGGCGAGCTCGATGGCCACCCGGCCCGTTCCGCAGCCCGCATCGAGGACCGATGATCCGCCGGATTCGGCCAACAGCGCCTCGACGAGGTCGGCCTCGCCGTGGATGTTGTGGCCGGCGCTCTGCAACGACCGCCACCGTGCGTCGTACTCGTCACCGCGCGGCGCGGTCGACCTCTGCCAGCGGTTGCTCACGAAGTCATCCTCGCAGTCTTTCCTTCCACGCACATCCCGCTGCAGGTCCTGCCGTTGCCCGGCTACACCGCAACGACGACGGTCACCTCGCTGCCCGCACGCTCCACCCGCATGCCGGCCCGGCGCGCGACGGTTGCCACCGCCGCCGCGTCGTCGGGCTCGGATCGGGTTGTCGCCAAGGCCCGCGCCAGCCGGCCCTTGTGCGCCTTGTTGAAGTGGGTCACCACGCTCCGGCGCCCGTCGCTGCGTTCGGCCACGACATCGACACGGACCGCGGTGGGCAGCCGGCCGAGCCCCGCATACGAGCCCGAGCGCAGGTCGACCACCAACTCATTGGCCGCAAGCTCGGCGAACGCGGGCTCCAGCCATGGTCGCCATCGTGTGGCCAGGCTGGGCCGGCCAGGCAGCTTCGAGGTGGCTGACAAGCGATAGGCGGGCACCAGGTCGTCGGCTCGAAGCAGCCCGAA
>Ga0210086_1000503_pt1 | contig 22384 bp, 15 predicted proteins | sample China_Galinas_PW_3_FD_184867 | JGI IMG/M metagenome (GOLD analysis project Ga0210086, IMG submission 184867) | Wetland microbial communities from San Francisco Bay, California, USA, that impact long-term carbon sequestration - China_Galinas_PWB_D2... | ecosystem: Environmental > Aquatic > Marine...
ACTCAGGACACGGCTGCTCTTGGCGAGGAGCACGGCCCTGCGCAAACCCGCGATGCCGAGCCCGAGGAGGCGGCGGCGACCGAGCCTGAGGATTCCGAGGCCGACGAGCCAGCCAAGCGGGTCCAAGAGCATCTCTTCGCGTCCGAGCAGTCCGAGACCCGACCTGAGCCGGACGGTAGCGCCGAGCAGGGTTCCAACGAAGCTGGTGCCGAGCCGGGCTCCGATGACGCTCGTGCCGAGCCGGTGACCGAGGACACACCCGACGAGGTCCCCGCCGCCGGTGACGATGCTGCTGGTGAGGCAGACGTCTCGGTGGTCGACGATCGTGACAGGATCGAGCGCGCCGTCGAGGTCCTCTTGACCTCACGCCGGCCGACGCAGGTCCTGCTCCAGCGCCAGCTCGATCTGTCCGCCAAGCAGGCCCGCGAGCTACTCGCGCACCTCGAGGAGCTCGGCGTGGTTCGTGCTCCGTCCGGGCGTGGACCCTGGGAGCCGTTGATCGACCTCGCGGAGTGGAAGCGGCGGGCCTGACCGGCGCTGGAAACCGCGTCCGAATGGGGAAGCCGGGCCCAGTCGCGCGCGCGGGCGGCAGGAGTCACGGTTTTTTGGAACGCCCGGTTGCGTGGTCTCAGGAATAATGCGACTAGCCCGGCCACGCCGCCGGTTTCCCGCCCGCACGAACCCACAGACCACTGATGACCGATCCCGTTCGAGTTTCGATGATCAGCCTCGGCTGCCCGAGGAACCTGATCGACTCCGAAGTCCTACTCGGCCACGCCGCCGGTGATGGTCTCCTCGTAGCTCAGGATCCCGCCGACGCCGACGTCGTCGTCATCAACACCTGCGGGTTCATCGAGAGCGCGAAGGAGGAGTCGATTCAGACGATCCTCGAGGTCTGCAAGCAGAAGGAGACCGGAAGCCTGAAGGGTGTCGTCGCGGTCGGGTGTCTGACGCAGCGCTACGGAGACGAGCTCAGGCAGGAGATTCCCGAGCTCGACGCCGTGCTTGGCCTGTCCGACTACAGCAGCGTCCCGGCCCTGATCCGCCACATCGCCGCCGGCGGCGACGAGCGGTTCGTCAACGATACGCGCGGCGGCAACCTCAAGTCCGCGGGCTCCGACCGGACGCGCCTGCTGATGACGCCGAGGTCGTACGCCTACCTGCGCATCGCCGAGGGCTGCAACCACACCTGCACGTTTTGCGCGATCCCCTCGATCCGCGGCAAGGTCCGCAGCAAGCCGCTCGAGGTCGTGGTCGACGAGGCACGCGGGCTCGCGGAGTCGGGCGTCAGGGAGCTGATCCTCGTGGCCGAGGACAGCACCGCATACGGCATGGATACCGAGCACCGGCGCATGCTGGCTCCGCTGCTCGAGGCTCTCTCGGAGATCGCCGGCATCGAGTGGATCCGCGTTCTCTACGCCTACCCGCACACCGTCGGCCCGGACCTGACCACCGTCCTGCGCGAGAACCCGAAGCTGGTTCCCTATCTCGACATTCCGATCCAGCACATCTCGTCGGAGATGCTGCGCGCGATGAAGCGCGGAGTGAAGTCCGAGCAGGTTCGCCGGATCCTCGACCGGCTCCGGGAGGAGGTCCCGGGGATCGCGGTCCGCACGACCTATATCGTCGGATTCCCCGGGGAGACGCAGCAGGACTTCGAGCAGCTGCTCGAGCTCACGCGCGACTACAAGTTCGAACGACTCGGGGTCTTCGCGTATTCCGACGAGGAAGGCACTCTGGCCCATGGCTACGATGGGGCGGTCCCCGAGGAGGTCGTCGATTCGCGGATCGACGCCATCATGCAGGTATCGCGAGCCAACATCGAGCAACGCAATCACAGCCTGGTAGGCACCGAGCTGCGCGTCCTCGTCGACGGGCACTTCGGTTCTTCCGAGGCGGACCTGTCGGCGTACCAAAGCGTCGGGCGTACGTATGCCGACGCGCCCGACATCGATTGCAGCGTTCTGTTCCGCGAGCGGCTGCGGTCCGGCCAGTTCGTTACGGCCAAGATCACCGGGGTCCAAGAGTACGACCTGATCGCCGAGGCGACCGACTCCAGCGGAGGTCGGGACACCCGGTGAAGATCCCGAACCAGATCACGCTTGCGAGGTTGATTCTCGTCGCGATCGGTCTCGTCTTGATCGCAGTGCAGCCCGGGGTGCAGCGCGGGGAAAGCGCTGTGACGTGGTGGGCGTTCGGCTTCCTGTTCGTCGGCGCGACGACGGACTTCGTCGACGGTTGGGTCGCGCGCAGGATCGGGCAGGTTTCGAAGCTCGGGCGGATGCTCGATCCTCTCGTCGACAAGATCCTCATATGCGGGACGCTGATCCTGCTCGCGGCGCTTCCCGCAGTGCAGGACATGCTTCCGGCCTGGGTCGTCGTGTTGATCGTGTTGCGTGAAGTACTCGTGACGAGCGTGCGCGGGATGGTCGAGGCCAGCGGGAAGAAGTTCGCCGCCGACCGCCTCGGCAAGTGGAAGATGCTCATGCAGTCGACGGCCGTGCTCGGGCTCGTCAGCTGGCTCGGCGGCTGGGACTGGGTCTATCACATTACGGTCGCGGCGATCTGGATTTCCCTCGTGCTGACCGTCGTGTCCGGGGCCAACTACATGCGGAAGGCGTGGCATGTCCTCGAGTTCTGAGCTCGGCGAGCACGGGCAGGCGGCGCCGACCACGAGCGATCGGCTGCGGATCGCGGCCGTGAGCTTCTTCGGTCTCGGTCTCGCGCCGATTGCGTCGGGGACGTTCGGCACGCTCGGCGGAATCGCGATTGCCGTGCCGCTCGAGTACGCGCCGGGGCTCCCGTACTGGTTGTGGTTGCTCGTCGTTTCCGCCGTCCTCACCGCGGTCGGCGTGTGGCTCGGCAACTGGGCCGAGGTCTACTACGGCAAGAAGGACCCGGGGGAGGTCGTCCTCGACGAGGTCGTGGGCTATCTCGTGACCGTCGCCGTCTTCGACTTCTTCATTGCGCGCAGGCTCACGTTTTGGAGCCACGTCGTGGCCTTCCTCTTGTTCCGTGCGGCGGACGTCGTGAAGCCACCGCCCGGGCGTCGTTTGGAGCGCGTCGGTGGCGGGCTCGGGATCATGCTCGATGACATCGCTGTCGCGTTCGTGTATTCGGGACCGTTGTTCGCCGCGTTGGGAGCGCTGGGATTCACATGGCTGTGAGGAGTGGTGGTGGGATGCGCCGCGGCCCGGCCGGCGGCGGGCTCGGAATCGCGGCGCGGTTCGCGATCGCGATCGGCGGTGTGGTCGCCGGTCTGATGATCCTGTTCGCGTTACTGATCCTCGGCTCGGTCGGTCCGGTGATCGAGAGGCAAGTCGATCAGGCCGGGATCGTTGCCTCGCGCAGCCTCGCGGCGGGCGGGGCGGATGCTTGGCAACCTCCGAAGGATGCAGCCGAACGCAAGGCGTTCATCAACAGAGGGCGGTTGCAGCTCAAGCGTCTAATCGAGTCGTCGAAGGATCGGATTCTCAATGCCTGGATCACGGGTACCGACCTCGAGCCGCTCGTCAACTACTTCAAGATCGACAGCTTCCGGCCGACGGTCTCCGATCGGACGTTCGGCCTGACGACCGTGAGTGAGGGGATCTACAAGAGCGGTGCGCTACGGGCGCTGGTCCGACTCTACAAGACGCCGATTGTCAACGCGCACAACGTGCTGATCGGTCACGCGAACGTCGTGCAGCAGATCAGCATGCTCGAGGACGAGTTGAGCGGCCTGAGCACGAAGATCATCCTGTTCGCAGTGTTGATGATCGGCGTGACGTTCGGGTTCGCGTGGATGGTCGCAGGCAAGGTCGCGAGCCCGCTGTCAGCGCTGGTCCAGGCCGTGTCGCGGATCAATCGCGGCAATCTCCACTATCGTTCGACGATCCGCAGCCGCGACGAGGTCGGCCAGCTGGCGAAGGCGATCGAGGCCATGACCGAAGGGCTGCGCGAAGCCGAGGAAGCGGGCGAGCGGCTGTCCGAGCACGAGGAGGAGGTTCGCAGCCTCTCGGAGCTCTCGATGGCGTTCCAACCCGAGCGGTTGCCGACCGTCGAGGGCTTCGAGGTCGACAGCGTGCACCAGTCGGGCAGCCGCGGGGTCGCCGGCTTCTACGATGCCGTGCCGTTGTCCGACGGCCGGCTCGCTCTCGTCGTCGCGACGACGTCCGGCAAGGGCGCGCTCGGGGCGCAGCTCGCCGGAATGACCCGCTCGTACCTGCACGCGTGTCTCGATCGCGGTGCCGAGGCCGGAGAGGCGCTGCGCGCGACCAACCGCAACCTGGCACTCGGCATGCGCAAGGGCATGCACGTCACGGCCCAGGTCGCGGTGCTCGATCCGTCCGCGAGCCGCGCGACGGTCCATATCGCCGGGCACCGCGCTCCGTTCTATGCATGCCGCGGCGGCGACATCTCGGTGGTCCACGGCGAGGGGCTGGCTCTGGGGCTCGACAAGGGGCCCGTGTTCGACAAGCGGCTCGAGGAGGTGGTGGTCGAGATGCCGCCGGGCACGCGCATCGTCCTGACGACGACCGGGACCTACGAACTCGAGAACGATTCGGGCGAACGGTTCACCGTCGAGAACTTCCAAGAGCTCGTTCGCAAGCACGCGCCGAAGAACACCGGCGCGTTCCTCAACCTCGTGCTCGGCTCGCTCGACGTGTTCTTGGGCGAATGCGAGCGAGAATACGATGCGACACTCGTGACCGCGAAACGGATGGTCTGACCCCATGTCACGCAGCCTGAGCGACTTCCAGAAGCGAATCGAGGAGATCTACTTCGAACGGGACAACGCGCGCGGACTCTGTGGCACGACGCTGTGGTTCGTCGAAGAGGTCGGCGAGCTCGTGCGCGCGCTGCGTCGTGGCGAGTCGGGCAACCTCGTCGAGGAATTCAGCGACTGCCTGGCATGGCTCGCGACGCTGGCGTCGATCACGGGAGTCGACCTCGACGCGGCGGCATGGTCGAAGTACGAGAAGGGGTGCCCGCGGTGTGAGTCGACGCCGTGCGCGTGCCCCTAAAGAATGTGTCAGAGACATTCGTTAGGGGCACGCAGCCAGCGAGTTGTGCCGCCGAAACCCATCGACCCACGCCGCGACTGCACTATCCTTCGCGTTTCGTCACGGGGAACTCGTCGCCTTGGCCCGCTTTGCGCTGATCGCCGTCAACCTCCCGGTCGACCGGGAGTTCACCTACCGGATTCCGGACCACCTCGATGGCCGGACGCAGGTCGGTGCTCGCGTTCGGGTTCCGTTCCACGGCCGCAAGCTGGCCGGTGTGGTCGTCGGCCTCGCCGACGAGACCGACGTGCCGGACAAGCGCATCAAGCCGGTCGAGGCCGTGCTCTGTGAGATCCCGATACTTCCGCCGGACCTGCTCGAGTTCACGCGTCGGATGGCGCTCGAGTATGCGTGCTCGTGGGGCACGGCGCTCGAAGCGGCGCTTCCGGGTTCGCTCAAGCGACGGGGCAGCCGCACGGTGCCCGGCGTCGACCTGGTCCGCAGCGAGGACGAGACGTTGCGCCACGGCGAAGAGCTCGAAGACAAGCACCCCAAGCAGGCTCGCGTGTTGCGCATGGCGGTCGAGATGGGGCCCCCGGTCCCGGTAGCCGAATTGAGGCGGCGTACCGGCGTCTCGCGGAGTCCGATTGCAACGCTCGTCAAGCACGGGCATCTGAAGTGGCAACGGATCGAGATCGAAGACGAGCTCGTCCGGGATGCGAGGCTGGAGCGGGCGCCGCGACACGAGCTCACCGGCGAGCAACAGCGCGCCGTCGATCGCGTGGTCGCCTACGTCGAAGCCGGAGAGCACCGGACGTTCCTGCTCCATGGCGTTACGGGCAGCGGCAAGACCGAGGTCTACCTGCGCATCCTGGAGACCGTGCGTGCGCGCGATCTGTCGGCGATCATTCTGGTCCCCGAGATCTCTCTGACACCGCAGACGGTCGGGCGCTTCTGGTCTCGGTTCAAGGATGTCGCGGTCCTTCACAGCTCGTTGAGCGACGCGACGCGCGCGCGGCAGTGGCTGCGCATTGCCCGCGGGCAGTCGCGGATCGTCGTCGGAGCCCGTTCCGCGCTGTTCGCTCCCGTGCAGGATCTCGGTCTGATCGTTGTCGACGAAGAGCACGAGAGCAGCTTCAAGCAACAACAGAGTCCACGCTACCACGCGCGCGAGATGGCCGCGCTGCGCGGAAGCTTGAACAACGCTGCGGTCGTTCTGGGGTCCGCGACGCCGAGCCTCGAAGCTTGGTCGCGCTGCGAGTCGGGTGAGTACGAGCTCGTAAAGCTCGAGAATCGGGTCGGCGGAGGACGTCTACCGAAGATGCTGCTCGTCGACATGAGGCACCAGAAGCGGGTGAAGGGCCGGCCACCGCTCGTTTCCGATCGCCTCGAGATCCTGATGGCAGAACGCGTCAAGGCGGGCGATCAAGTGCTGCTGTTCCTCAATCGCCGCGGCTACTCGCCCGTGCTCTACTGCTCGGCGTGTGGTGACTGCGTCCGATGTAGCTCGTGTGACATCCCGATGGTCTGGCACGCGCGCCGTGGCCGGCTCACGTGTCACTACTGCATGGCGGAGCTGCGCCGTCCGGAGCTGTGTCCGAGCTGTGAAGCGAGTGTTCCCGTCGCTCTCGGTTCGGGTACCGAGCGAATCGAAGAGTGGGTCCGCCGTCGGTTTCCCGAACTCGTCGTCGCGCGCATGGACTCGGACACGATGGCGAAGCGCGACTCGTACGAGAAGGTCCTTACTGCAATGCGCCGCGGCGACATCGATGTGCTCGTCGGAACGCAGATGATCGCGAAGGGGCTCGACTTTCCCAGCGTCACGTTGGTCGGTGTCGTCTCGGCCGAGACCGGCTTGTTCCATCCCGACTTCCGAGCCGGCGAGCGGTGCTTTCAGATGCTGGCGCAGGTTTCCGGGCGGGCGGGCCGTGGCGAGCGCGAGGGTCTCGTCGTCGTGCAGACGCTGTGTCCCGACGCCGAGCCGATTCGGCGAGCGATGGCCAACGACTACGAAGGATTCGTGCGTCACGAATTCGCGCTGCGAGACGCGCTCGGCTATCCACCGGCGGCACGATTGCTCCGCGTCATCGTCGAGTCACCGGATCGAAACGCTGCAGAGCTCAGGATCACCGAACTCGCCCGCGAACTCCGGGATGTCGTGAGAGCCGACAACCTGCTCGGCCCTGCTCCAGCGCCGCTGCACCGCCTGCGTGACCGGTTTCGGTTCCATTTGATCCTGAAGTTCCGCTCGCAGCGAGACTTCGGACGGGTCAGGAAGCGGCTCGTCGAGCTGGAGTCGACCCGCGCACGCTGCCGAACGCTTGTCGATGTCGACCCCTACTCGATGCTTTAAGCACGGGGCTGCTCCGGATTTCGGCCACTTCGTGACAATCGTCAGTTGGCTTCCGTCAGTACTTGTCAGTTCGGGTCTCGAGGCCGACAATCAATAGCGAGTCCCTCGTGCGCGGACCAGCCTCGCGCCGGTCCGAACACGAGGCACTCGATCAACCCTCCGCGTCCCAACTTTCAGGATTCGTCTTGATTTGGACCCCGCGAAGGTGTTGGTTTGTGTGACTGAAGTCTAGACTTCTTCTGTCCGCAGGGTGGGTGCCTGCGGCTCCCGGGGCTTCCCAAGCATGGGTGGGGTTGCCCCGACCCTCACAGGAAGGTCTCGTCCCCTCGGGGGCGAGGCCTTCGTTTTTTTTGGTACCGTGGTGGTGTGATTGACCCGGTTTCGTGCCGGGAGTCGCGCTGCTGGAGTTTTGTGCGCCCGCGAGCGTTCGCGGTGCCGTTTCGATCACCACCAGGTCTCCCCATCCAATATGCAAGCTCGCTCGCTGCTCGCGATCCTGGTCGCGATTGCTGTTCTCGCTGTCGGTTACTTGGTGGTCGACAGCATCGTGCTTCCGGAGGCCGCGACCGATACGTCGGGCGGTTTGGACACCAAAAGACCCGACACTCCGGACGCACTGACCGCGGACGCGGCCAAGGATCCGACGACCGGTAGTGCCCGGACCGCGCGCCGTGATCAGCCCACCGCGCGCGCCGACACGCAGACCACCGGGGAGCGGGGATCGGCGTCCGTGAGCGCGCGTTTCGTGTCGACAACGGGTGCACCCGTCGTCGCGGCTACAGCCGAGCTGCACCGCAAGAGTGTGGTTCCCGGCAATCCGGGCCGAAGCTCGCCAAGTATCGAGACGGACTCGACCGGCGCCATCCGGTTCGAGTCGCTCGCGCCGGGCCAGTACAGCATCGCGTTGTCCGGCAAGTCGGTTCCGGTTGGCTTCGCGTCGAAGGGCTTTGCGCTCGCCGACGGACAAAGCCTGGATCTCGGCGAGATCCAGGTTCCTCCGGGAATCACGGTCAGCGGGCGCCTTGTCAGCGATGTCGGACCAGTCGGGGACGCGCTCGTGCGTCTCGGGCGCGGGTCGTTCAGCGACTTCCTCGGTCCCGCTACCGAGTCGACGACGAGCGCGACGACCGATGCATCGGGGCGGTTCGCGTTCCAGCCCGTCATCGTCCGTGACTACACACTGCTTGCCGATCACCCCGACTTCGTTCGGCTCGAGCGCCGCATCGAAGCGACGCGAGCCACCGGTCCGGCGATGGACCTCGGGGATCTGAGATTGTACAGCGGTCGAGCGATCACGGGGCGCGTTGTCGACACGGCGGGAAAGGGGATCGCCAGCGTCGAGATCACGCCCAAGCTCGTGTCCGTGTCGGGCACGTCCACAGCCAAGGGCTACTCGACGGCTCGCGCAGTGACGAGCGATCGCGAGGGCAACTTCAAGCTCGCTGGTCTGCCGCCTGCGGTCGAGCTGCGAGTCCGCGCTGACGGCTACCAGATGCTGATCGATCACGGCATCCCCGACGACCGAGACTACGTGGTTCTGCGGCTCGAACCAGAGTGCGCGATTTCAGGACGAGTCACCGGGCGGCCGAGCACGGGTAAGACCCGCGTTGCGCTCGAGCTGCTGCGTTCCACCGGCCAGCAGGAGATGGCGCGCATGCTCTACTCGGGCAATCGGAGCACCGAGTGCGAGCCCGACGGTCGCTTCCGTTTCCAGAAGCTGAAGCCCGGTACGTACCGCCTCCGCGCGGATCACGACGGCTATGGGTTCTCGCAGGCTCGCGAGCTCACGATCGGCAAGCAGGGTGCCACCGGTATCGAGCTCGCACTCGAGGCCGGGCCGAGTCTCGTCGTCGAGGTCCGGGATGCGTCGGGCCCGGTCGCCGGTGCGACGGTTACGGTCTCCCCTGGGGCGGCCGAGGGTGTTCCGCCATCGTCCGGGCAAGGGATCCGCATCGAGCGGACAGGCGGAGCTCGCCGTCGGGTCAAGACGGGCGCCAACGGCGTCGCCAACTTCACGGGGATGTTCGTCGGTGCCGGTAGCTTGCAAGTCACCCACGAGACTCACCTCGCAGAGTCCCGGTCCATCGATCTCGTGCGTGGACCGAATCGCCAAACGGTCACGATGCAGATCGGGGGCTGGGTCGAGGGCGTCTGCTACAACGACAAGGGGCAGCCGTTCGCTGGCGCGACGGTCTTGATCCGTCCCGCAAACGAAGCTCGAACGGGTATGCGCCGGCGCTACCGTCGCGAGGGACGTGACGGTCATGACGACGTCGTAATCGGTGGTGTTCGGCGCGCGAACGCCGACTCCAACGGTCGGTTCAAGAGCGAGCCGCTTCGGCCCGGTGCCTGGTCGGTGGCGCTGGCGGCCGGTCGCCAACCGATGAGCTTCGGTGGCACGGAGATGGTCTTGCTCGGCGATGACGACACCGACAAGGGATCGATGGTCGAAGCCCAGGTCGCCGCGGGCACCCCGTCGCAGGTCGTTCTGCGGCAGTCCATCATGGGCACGTTGATCGGCGTCGTGAGCTCCCGGGGACGGCAGATCGCTGGTGCGCGTGTGTTTGCCTGGCCCAAGGACTCCGACGGCTTCAACGCCAAGCGCGCGGTCACGGAGAGGGACGGAGGCTACCGAATCGAAGGCTTGACGCCTGGCAAGTGGACCGTGACGGCGAAACCTCCGAGGGGCGCGATCTCGAGCAACAACGTCGAGGTCGAGGTTCCAGCGACCGGCGGGGAGAAGACCTGCGACGTCGTGCTCGGTGGAGGGGTCGTCGAGGGCTTCATCGAGCGATCGAGCTCGAGCCCGGTCTACTCGTCGCTGCAGATCATGTTGCGCGCGCGCAGCACCGGCGGAGCTCCGCAGCAGCGCCGCGTCGCGATCATGGTCACAGCCGATGCTTCGGGGAACAGCGCGCCGAACATGAGCACGAGCACGCTGAGACCGCCGACCGCACCGGAGCCGGTGACGGTGAACAACGACGGTCGCTTCCGGATCGAGTTCGTCCCCGCGGGCGAATGGGAGCTCGTCGTCGAGGACAAGTCCGGTACCCGCTACTTCACGAAGACACTGTCGCTGAAGAAGGACGAGTCCAAGGACGTCGGCACACTCGCCTTGAAGCCGATCTTCCCGGTCAACCTCGAGATCGTGGACACCAACGGCAACCCGGTTCCGATGGGACTGCTTTCGGTCATGAAGAAGAGCGGCGACGGAAAGGAACGTGTCAACGTGTTCCGAGGCCTGGCCCGCGGCGGCAAGGTGAAGATCCCCGGCCTGTCGCCGGGAACCTACGACCTGAGGTTCCAGAAGATCGACGCAGGTGCCAGCGGCGGTGGCGTGTCATCGCCCGAGACGCAGGAAGGCAAGTTGATCGTCGGGGAGAACGGCAGCATCACGGGGACTCGGCTGTCGTTGACGAAGTAGTAACCCCGAAAAAATGTGTCAGACACATTTTTTCGGGGTTAGCAGGGCGTCTGGTCGAACATCGCGCGGAACCTCGCGAACAGTCCGAGCGCGTCGTGCGGACCTGGAGCGGCCTCGGGGTGATACTGCACTGACCACACCGGGAGCTCCTTGTGGCGGATCCCTTCGACGGTGCCGTCGTTGAGGTTCAAGTGGGTGACCTCGACGCCGTCGGGCATGCTGTCGGCATCGACGGCGTACGAATGGTTCTGCGACGTGATGTCGATCCGTCCGGTGGCCAGCTCTTTGACCGGGTGATTCGCGCCGTGATGACCGAACCGCATCTTGAAGGTCGTTCCGCCGAGCACCCGTGACAGGATCTGATGTCCGAGGCAGATGCCGAACGTCGGCAGCTTCTCGTCGACCACGAGCCGCTTGACGGTGTCGACGAGATAGGGAACAGCGCTCGGGTCGCCCGGTCCGTTCGACAGGAACAACCCGCGCGGGCTCGCAGCGAGGATCTGCTCGGCGGACGCACTTGCGGGTACGACGCGCACCTCGAAGCCGTACTCGACCAGGCTGCGCAGGATGTTGCGCTTGATCCCGCAGTCGATCGCGACGACCGGGATGCGCTCGGACACGTCGGGGCTGCTGGTCGGTTTCGGGCTGAACTCCGACTCGTACCCGACAGTCCAATCGACGGCCTGCTCGCTCGTGACCTCGCGTACGAGATCGATGCCGTCAGTGCCCGGTGCCGCACGGACCCGGGTGAGCAGCTCCTCGTCACTGGCCTCGGGGTCGGTCGTCAGCAGCACCTTCATCTCGCCGCCGCTACGGACCTTTCGGGTCAGGAGCCGTGTGTCGACGCCGTCGATCGCGACGACCTCCTGCGAGACCAGATACGAGCGCAGACTCGTGCCCGCGCGGAAGTTGCTGGCGACCCGGCTGGCTTCGCGGACGACGAGACCGGACAGCCATGGATGGGTCGACTCGTCGTCTTCGGGACAGATCCCGTAGTTTCCGATCAGCGGATAGGTCAGCAGCACGACCTGGCCACGGTACGAAGGGTCGGTCAGGATCTCCTGGTACCCGCTGAGCGAGGTGTTGAACACCAACTCCCCGATGCTCGTGCCCTGGGCGCCGATCGAGCGTCCGTGGAGCACGGTCCCGTCTTCGAGGACCAGGCGGGCAGGAGAAGACGATTGGCTCTGGCTCACGGTTTCGTCGAGTCTCCTGTGACGGCAAGACGATTGATCAGCGCAGCCAAGTAACCCGCTCCGAAGCCATTGTCAATGTTGACGACGGAAACTCCGGCCGCACAGCTGTTCAGCATGCCCAACAGCGCCGCGAGGCCTCCGAACGAGGCTCCGTAACCGATCGACGTCGGTACCGCGATCACAGGGCGATCGAACAACCCTCCGACGACGCTCGGAAGCGCCCCTTCCATGCCGGCTACGACCACGGCGACGTTGGCCGATCGGAAGTCGTCGAACTCGGCCGCGAGGCGATGCAGCCCCGCGACCCCGACGTCGTAACGGGCAGTGACCTCGGCGCCGAGCGTCTCCGCGGTCACGCGTGCCTCCTCCGCCACCGGGATGTCGCTGGTCCCCGCCGACAATACGGCCACGTGCCCGACTCGGGTGGCGTCCGCGCCCTCGGGACCCGTGATGCAACGTGCCCGCTCATGGTAGACGGCGCCGGCGATCCGCGACGCGACCGCTTCGAACTGAGCCTCGGTTGCCCGAGTGATCAGCACCCGCTGACCATGCTCGTGGATCCGTGCCGCGATCGCGGCCGTGTCGGCGGGCGACTTGCCTTCGGCGAACACGACCTCGGGGAACCCGCACCGGGCGCCGCGGGCGAGGTCGACCGTCGCGAAACCGAGCCTGGCCGAGCCGCGCAACGCGTCGAACGCAGCTGCCTCATCGATCTCACCGGCGGCCAGTCGGCGCAGCAGCTGCTTGAGTTCTGCGTCGCGCACGGCTACCTCGCAAATGCCTCGAGCGCGAGATCGTCGACTCGACCCTCACTCAGCCGCACGTATCCCAGGCCAGCGATCATCGCTGCGTTGTCGCTGCACAGGCTCATCGGCGGAAACACCGCATCCAGCTCGGCCAACCGCGGATCACCGGAGAGCATGTCGCGCAACCTCTGGTTGCACGCGACGCCCCCGCCGATTGCGATCGAACGGGCCGAGCTCTGCTCGACGGCACGCCCGAGCTTGCGCACGAGCGTGTCCATGACTGCCTCCTGGTAGCTCGCCGCATAGTCGGCGACCTCCTTCGACGAGAGCTCGGGCATCTCGCGCTCGAGGCCCGGCCCGCGGAGCTGATACAGCAATGCAGTCTTCGTGCCGGAGAACGAGAAGTCGAGCGAGTCCTTTCCCAGCATCGTGCGCTTGAACGGGTACGCGTCGGGGTTGCCGGCTCGAGCCACGCGCTCGAGATGGGGGCCGCCCGGATAGCCGAGACCGAGCATGGCCGCGGCCTTGTCGAGGGCTTCCCCGGCCGCGTCGTCCCGAGTCCGTCCGAGTCGCTGGGCATGACCGGGGCGCGCGACGAGATAGAGGTTGGTGTGACCACCCGACGCAACCAGGCTGAGAAGTGGAAGCGGCAGAGCGGGCCTGGTCATGAACGCCGCATGGACGTGGGCCTGCAGATGGTCGACTCCGATCAGCGGCACGTCGAGCACGAGAGCGATCGTCTTCGCGACGGACAGACCGACGAGCAAGCACCCGATCAGGCCGGGCCGGTTGGTGCATGCGACGGCCGTGATGTCGGACTCGCTGATCCGTGCCTCTTCGAGGGCCAGGCGATAGAGCGGCAGAATCCGGTCCATGTGGCTGCGCCCGGCGACCTCGGGAACGACTCCGCCGTACGGCGCGTGCAGGTCGACCTGCGAATGAACGATGTTGCTGCGTACGTCGACTCCTTCACGAACGACGGCAACCGCAGTTTCGTCGCAGGAGGTTTCGATGCCGAGGATCAAGCCTCGTCGCCTCCGTGCTTGGATTTGCGCCAGATCGCGGTCTTCGTCAAACCCGCCTTCTCAGCGCGTTTGAGAGCCCGTTTGTACATGTGCCGGAGAGCGATCAGGATCGTGACCGAGATCGCGATGAACACGCCGAGGACCACGGGGTTCGACTTGTTGTGCTCGAGGCGCTCCACGGCCTCTCGGAAGTTCTCGGCCGCATAGGCCATCGCCATCCCTCCGAGCAAGCCGCCGAAGCTGACCGCGAAGATCAGCTTGGCACGGTGCATTCCGAGCAGGATGCCGATGAACGCACCGCCGATCGCTCCGGTTCCCGCGACCGGGAACAGGACGAACAGGACGATCCCCGGGATCGTGAGCTTGCGCAGCCGCGGGTACGCGGTGAGGACGAGATTGGCATTGACCCAGATGGCGTTGAGCCCGCGCCGAATGATGCTGACTCCATAGAGCAGCTCGATCGAGTAGACGATCACGAGCACCGTGACAGTGTCCATGATCCAGATCACGAATCCGAGCTCGTAGGCGGTGTAGCCGACCTCGGGCTTGAGCGCTGCGAGCGGGAGGAACTTGCCGGCGAGGAAGAACGACAGCACGATCCAGCCCGCAAGCTCGAGCACCTTGGTGCCGGTGTAGATCAGCCCGAGCACGACCGCGGTGATGATCGCGGCCAGCACCGATCCCAAGACCACGATGCGCTCCTTGGTCGACACGTCGAACGGGTTGTCCGGCGGCTGGCTCGCTCTCGGGTCCACGGTGTGGCGTTTGTCGGCGTTGCGATTCACGGCAAGCTGGCGAGGTCGTCTTCTGGTCGGCTGTGGTTCTGGGGCGGCTTGCAAGGCTGGACTCGGTGTTCAGGAACCATCTGACTATTCCCGATCGGCGAAGGATTCGCAACACGCAGCGTGGCGCGCAGATCCCGCCGCCATCGCCGGGTCGCCGGGGTCCCAGGTTGGGACGTGTTGCGAGCCAACCGACGATAAAGGCCAGGCCGGCCTGACTCCGATAGATGAGCTGAAAACTCTCTTGGATCCACCAACGACTCTCGTGCGGGCGGTGTCCGCCGAGGCGCGACCGCATGGCGTTACACGGGACTCTCAGCAGCTTTCCGCCTTCGGAGATCTTCCAGTTCATCTCGCAATCGCGAAAGACTGGGACGTTGCGGATCTTCGATCAGACCGATGCGAAGCTCATGACCTTCGATCGGGGACAGCTCGTCTACGCGGTCCACGTCCGGGCGCTGCCCAAGCTCACCGACCTCATCCTGTTTCGTGGCCTGGCGACCCCCGAAGAGGTCAGGCAGACGGTCGACAACCAGGATCATTGGGACGACGTCGTCAGTCGCGCCCAGGCTCGTCGGAGGCTGACGAACAAGCCGTACGACAAGGCGGACCGACGGGTCGAACATGTAACCAGCCACGGGCGTGACAGCCGCCTCGGTGCGATCCTCGTCGCGAGGGGCCGGCTGCGAGCCGATCAGATCCAGAAGACGCTCGAGTTCGCGAACGTCCCGGAGTCACTGCTCGAGCAGATCATCAAGGGTGCCGGGCTGCTCTCACCCAAGGACATCGCCGAGATCCGGGGTTCGTCGGATCGTCCGCTCTACCAACTCGTGATCGAGTCCGGGCAGGTGACCCAGGAGCAGTTGACCGAGATGCTGGCACACATCTCGGACGAGACGCTTGCCGAGCTGATCGTGTTCCACGGAACCGTCACGAGGACCGAGGTGCGGCGTATCCTGGAGCAGCTCGAACGGCTGCGCAACAACCCGGTTCCGCGCATCCGCTTCGGCGAGTATCTGCTCGCGAAGGGCAAGGTCTCCCAGCGACAGCTGGAACGCGCGCTCGAAGTGCAGCTGATCGAGCACAACCGGATCGGCGAGGTGCTGATCGATCACGGGGTCTTGCAGCGCCAGGACGTCCGCGCCGCGCTCGACGACCTCGCGGCGATCCACTCCGACTTCGGGTTGCTGCAGCCGCTGCGCGAGAAGCTCGCTGACCATCAGCTCGTCACGCCGTTCCAGTTCACCGAGATCATCGACCGGTTGGATCCGAAGGAGAGCCTGGTCGGCTCGATCGTCGCGCTCGGCTTGGCGACCGAACAGCAGATGCACAACATCATCGAGGACGTGCTGATCGACGAGTTGTGCGACCTCCTGCTGTGGCAGGACGCGTCGTTCGAGTTCTTCGAGGGCTTTTCGCTCGAGGACGCATTCACGCAAGACACACTGCCTCGGATCCACGACCGTGCGTTCGAAGTGCCGTCGCTGTTGCTGGATGCCCACTCTACGATCGACGAGCTGCAGCGGACGAGGTTCAGCGAGATCAGGCCGCAGACAGTGTTCGTCAACACGGATCAGGCAAGTCGTGATCCGGACGTCGGCGATATCTACACAGCCGATCACCGCGACATCCACCGCAATCTGAACGGGGTCAAGTCGTTTCGCGAAGTCCGCAGTGTGCTGCCCGGCAATCGGTTCTCGCACCGCTGCCTGTTTGCGCGGCTCCTCGAGCGCGGGTGGATCGAGCCGGTCTCACGCAAGCTTGCGGTCGAACGCAGTCGTGCAGCGGAGGAAGCCGGCCGTATCCAAGAGGCACTGGACCTGATCAGCCATGCCCTGACCCAGCCGGGAGAAGAACCTTCGAATGCCGTGCTGCGGTCCGAGTACCAGCGGCTCAAGTTGCTCAGCAACCGGCATCTGCTTCGGGCTGTCTCCGCCAGGTTCAAAACGCTTGCCGACAAGGTCCGGGACACGAAGGCTTGGAAAGCCACGGTGAACTGGATCGAGGCCGCAGAATGGCGCAAGAAGTCCGTGGCGGAGATCAACCGAGCGTTCGCGTTGCTCGGGAGGGCGTTCGTCTACGTCGCACAGGGCGTGCCGAAGGTGCTCAAGCACGTTCGCGGCATGTTCGACGACTTCCTGATCCGAATCGGTCTGGCGCGCCACCTCTGGGCGTTCGAGGCCAAGTACGTCAAGCCGCTGCAGTTCTACTGCGAGAGGCACGGGTTCCCGGCGAGGACCCGCAAGATCACCTACATCGTCGCTCTGGCAGCGATGTTGGGGTTCATGCTCACGCCCGGGGTCACGAAGCCGCCGCCCGCGCTCGGCAATAACCCATTCCGCTCAGCGATCCGCCAGCCCAATGTCGTCATCCATGACATCGGAAGCCCGACCGAGGTTGCGCCCAAGCTTGCCGAGAACCGGGTTGTGGTTGCCGGACGCGATGGGAAGCTCCGGGCGTTGCGCCTCGTCCTGTCCGACGGTGGGCGCATCAGCTTCAGTCCCGAGTGGAGCGTGCAGGTCGGCGAGTACGGCGACATCCTGACCGAGCCTGTGATCGCGGGTGGCGCTGTCTGGGTTGCCTCGGTCCGCGGGCGAGTCTTCAAGGTCCGTCTCGACGGCAAGGTTCTGTGGCGCAAGTACCTGCCACGCGTGGAACCGCTCCCGCTGACACCGTTGTCCACCGACGGAGAACTCGTCGCTGTCGCCGTTGCGTCGCGCGCATCCGTTTTCATTCTGGACGAGTCCGCCGGTCAACAGCTCTTCCAGTTCGATACTGCCAACCGGATCCTCTGCAGCCCGGTCGGCGAGGACAATCTGATCGCGATCGGCAGCGCTGACAACCGCATCTACTGCGTGGATTGGCGCGAGGGGCTGCTGCTCTGGGAGCACGAGGCCAGCGACGACATCACGTCGGTGCAATGGATGGATGGCTCGGTGCTGTTCGCTGCGCGCGACGGCCGGCTTGCCGCGCTCGACCAGGCGAGTGGAGCCGAGCTGTGGAAGCGCGACTATCCGCGGAACTCCGTGAGCATCGTCCAGAAGGTCGACGACAGGACCGCATTCGTCCAATCGGACCTTGGCACCGTCGAGATGCTGTCCACTGACAATGGCGAGGAGCAGCGGAAGTTCCGACCACAGCCAAGCCGAACCGACTCACGGTTCCAGCGAGGTCGGTTCCAATACTACTCCGCGGGAGGCACGTTCGGCTCGATCTCGGCGTTCGGCGAGCACGATTGGGCCATCCAGCTGCCACCACAGGAGCTCGCAGGCTGGGTGGTCGGGGATGGCCTCGTCATCGTCTTGAACGTCGATGGTGAACTGAGCCTGATTCGCATCGATCAGGGCTAGGGGGCGAAGTTCGGCGATGAGACTCGGAGTGACGACCTTGATCGTGGCGTGGTTGTGCGCGACCTCTTGCGCTTCCGAGAAGCCCAAGGTCCCGGATTCACAGCCACACTGGACCAAGCAGGACGCGTTCCAGGCGGCTTCCAACGTCAGGATGGTGAGGATCGGTCACGGAGGCCGAATGGTCTTCTCCTGTGATTCGGGTCTCTACGAGATCGCGAGTCTCGGCCGCCGGAGCCAGCCCGTCAAACGGGACGCCAACAAGCCGAGGGCCGTCGCGCTCGGTCGCGGCGGTCTGATCGCTGTCGTTGGGTCCGAGATCCGGGTGATCGATCACGAGAAGACAGTCGCGAGGTTCGAGCGCCCCTCGGGACACATTGTCTCCATCGGGTTCGACGACTCGGAGACTCGCCTCGCTGTCGTCGTCGACGGGGGCAACGTCTGGATCTTCGACGTGAAGAGCGGTCAGGCCCTTCGAGGGCCCGAGATCATGCCGCGCCCGGGCCCCGTGCGTTTCGTCGAGGCTCCGGGGTTTCGCGTCCTCAGGCTCGTCAGAGGTCGTCTCATCGAGATCATCGATCTCGACGCCGGTAGCACGAGAAGCCTCGAGTTTGCGTTCGATCCGAGTGTCGATCCGGCGCTGTCACATGACGGAGATGCGCTCGCCGCGGTGAACCCGGGCGGCGCAATCGAGATCCGTGACGGCCGCGACGGTGGTCTCCGCGGGGTGATCGACGGCGTCGAGAAGCCCGTGACGCAGATGCGGATCTCGCCCGACGGCAGTCTGCTCGCGGCGGTTGCGGCCGGCAAGCGCGTCGAGTTGTGGGACACGCGCAGCAGAACGTTGCTCCTCGGCACTTCGTCGACGTTCTCGCCTTCGGGGCGAGTCCAGTTCGGAACAGACGGCTATCTGCTGGCCTGGACGGAGGAGAACCTTCGGACCGTCCGCGTGTGGCAGCCCGTCAACGACGTGGTCAAGTTCGCTGACGACGGGCCGGTCGTCACCGCCGGGGCGCGGGACGTGTGCCACGACGTCGCGAGTCTCGTCCGCTTCCAGCTCGCGGCGAAGCTGTTCGATCGCGCGGCCGAGCACGTCAAGAAGAGCCAGCTACGCGAGGCCCGGACGTTGCTCGACAGCGCGCGGGAGATGTTCGGAGACTACCCGGGGCTTGCTTCGGCCTACGAAGAGATCGACGAGCGCCGGCAAGCCATCAATTCCGCGGAGAAACTGGCAACGCGCGTGAACGAGCTCGAGGTCGATGGGAAGTACGCCGAGGCGCTGGCGATGCTCGACACCTATCTCCGTTCGGTGTCGCAGTTCGGCGACTTCGGTCTCGGCGATCGGGCCAAGCGACTACGCACGATGCTGAAGCACCTCGACGTCGCCAAGGCGAAGCTCGCGGCGAGCAAGGATGTCGACGCCGTGGTCGAATTCGACAAGGCGGTTGCGTTGGCTCCAGAGCTGCGCGAGCGGTTCTCCGAGTATGACCAGGCGAGAGAGCGGGCCGACAAAGCGCTGACGCAAGAAGCGATGCAGGCGTTCCATGACCTCACGTGGGCGAGGGTCGTAGAGCTCTATGCAGACCTTGCGCGGCTCCGAAAGCTCGACTCGGCCGAGAATCTGCGTCTCGGGACTTCTCTCGAGAGGCTTGGCAACGCCCGGAAGGCGGTCGAGGCGTTCGAAAGCATCGAGCCCGAGCGCCCCGAGTACATCGAGGCGCGCCGCAACCTCGCTCGGATTGCGATTCGAGACAAGGACTTCGCTGGAGCGCTGCGCCAGCTCGAGCTTGCGCGCAGCAGGGCCAAGGACTTGATCGACCTCGAGCGAGAGTATGCGCAGGCGCAAGAGCTCAACGGCAACAAGGACGCTGCGGTCAAGGCCTGGCTGCACGTCGCCAAGCTCGAGCCGAGCAACCCCGAACCGCTGGAGATCGTCGCTCGCATCGAGGTCGGTCGTGGGAATCACGGCAAGGCGGCCAGGATGCTGCAGCGTGCGGTCCAGGTCTCGACCGATCCCCGGCCCGACCTGCTGCTGAAGCTCGTCAAAGCCTACGAGCACGCGAAGCGCAAGGACGAGGTCCTGCAGGCCTACATCGGGCTTCTGCAGCTCGTCGACGCGAACATCCAGATACCCGGGCTGGGGGACAGGCCGCGAGCCGAGCTCCTGACCAAGATCCGCAAACTCGGCTATGTACGCCGGCGAGGCACTTGGATAACACGCGAGCGGTTCCTGGCCGAGCAGGGCTGGCGAGAGCGTGACGGGATTTGGAATCGCCCCGAAGAAGACGATCTCGAGACCCAGGCCGCGCGCATCGAGAGCGAGTTCAAGAACGTCGAACTGCGCACGAAGACCGATCAGTCGTACGCCGCGCAGGCCAAGGACAAGCGCCTTCTGGTCGGAATGAACCGCAAGGAGATCATCGAAGCCTGGGGGCTGTTCCGCGACCAGAACGTGTTCGTGTTGAACGAGAAGGTCACTTACGAGCAGCTCTTGTTCGACAACGGACGTCAGGCATACCTGCGCAACGGTCTGCTCGCGTACTGGTCCGAGTAGTCCGAGTACTTCGAGCAGTCAGTGCACGTCGCACCCGATATCCTCGTTCCATAGCTCGGGATGCGCGGTCATGAACTCGGCCATCAACCGCTTGCACTGCGGGTCGTCGAGGATCGTGAGCTCGACTCCGCGCGAACGGACGTAGTCCTCGGGACCCTGGAAGCTCGCATTCTCGCCGATCACGATGCGCGGAATCTCGTAGAGCAACGCCGCTCCGCTGCACATGTCGCACGGCGACAACGTCGAATACAGCGTCGCTCGGCGATACTCGCGCGCCGTCAGGCGTCCAGCGTTCTCCAGACAGTCCATCTCGGCGTGCAGGATCGGGCTTCCGCGCTGGACGCGGCGATTGTGTCCGCGGCCGATGATCTCGCCGTCGAGGACCAGGACCGAGCCGATCGGGATGCCGCCCTCGTCGCGGCCTAGCTCCGCTTCCCGCAGAGCTTCCTTCATGAAGCCGTCTTCCATCGAACGTTGTCTCCGCGTATGACTCTGCAACAGCGTCGTGGATTCGCCCGAAGATGCAAGCGCTGACAAGGGGGCCGCGCAGATGGCTGATCGACTGTTGTACGGCATCGAAGACGTCCCGCCGCCGGGCCAGACGATCCTGCTCGGGTTCCAGCACTACCTGACGATGTTCGGGTCGACGGTCGCGATCCCGCTGATCCTCAAGGATCACCTCGGCATCGGCGACGACGAGCAGGCGTTCGCGTGGTTGATCGGCACAATGTTCTTCGTCAGTGGGATCGCGACGCTGCTGCAGACGCAACTCGGGAACCGACTACCGATCGTCCAGGGCGGGACGTTCTCGTTCCTGCAGCCGACGTTCACGATCTGCGGGATGGCAGTGCTCGCCCATCAGGGTTGGCAGGTGCGGCTCCAACACGTCCAGGGCGCCGTCATCGCGGGCTCCGTCGTCGAGATCGTGATCGGGTACACAGGCCTCGTCGGCCGGTTGCTGCGCTTCGTCGGCCCAATCACGATCGCGCCCACGATCACGCTGATCGGGCTCGCGCTGTTCAAGTTCGGCGCGCCCGAGGCGGGCAAGCACTGGGGCATCGGCGGATTGACGATCGTCTTGATCGTGCTGTTCAGCCAGTATCTGTCCCACAGGAACGTCGTGTTCCGGATGTTCCCGGTTCTGCTAGGGATCCTCGGAGCATGGCTCGTGGCAGCGTTTCTGACATGGACCGGGACGTTCCCGCCGGGGCACCCCGCGTACTGCTCGTTGCAAGGGGTCCACGAGGCGAGCTGGGTCCAGTTCCCGTTGCCGTTCCAGCACGGGTGGCCGGTGTTCCTGCCTTCGATGATCGTCGCGATGCTCGCCGGCTATGTGGCCTCGATCGTCGAGTCGGTCGGGGATTATTACGCGTGCGCCCGCCTCTCGGGTGCCGAGACTCCCAACGAGACCACGATCAACCGCGGGATCGGCATGGAAGGAGTCGGCTGTTTGATCGCTGGGGTGTTTGGGACCGGGAATGGCACGACGTCCTACAGCGAGAACATCGGCGCGATCGGTCTGACGCGGGTCGGGAGCCGCCGGGTCGTGCAAGCCGGTGCGTGCATCATGATCGTGCTCGCGATGTTCGGTAAGTTCGGGGCGTTGTTCACTGCGATTCCTCAGCCGATTGTCGGTGGGATGTACTGTGCGATGTTCGGGATGATTGCGGCGGTCGGGTTGTCGAACCTGCAGTTCGTCGATCTCGACTCGGGGCGGAATTTGTTCATCTTGGGGTTTGCTTTGTTCATGGGGTTGTCGGTGCCTGAGTACTTCGAGCAGCATCCGTTTGCTTGGGGTGGGGTGTTGAAGGGTGTGGGGGATATCCTGACGTCGGTCGGGAAGACGGGGATGGCGGTTGGGGCGGTTTGTGGGTTCGTGTTGGATAACACGATTCCGGGGACCGAGGAGGAGCGCGGGTTGTTGGCTTGGAAGCGGTGACTGGGGTTGGGTGGGGTGTGTGTGGGGTTGTGG
>Ga0210086_1000507_pt1 | contig 22299 bp, 18 predicted proteins | sample China_Galinas_PW_3_FD_184867 | JGI IMG/M metagenome (GOLD analysis project Ga0210086, IMG submission 184867) | Wetland microbial communities from San Francisco Bay, California, USA, that impact long-term carbon sequestration - China_Galinas_PWB_D2... | ecosystem: Environmental > Aquatic > Marine...
CGCGACATGTCGGCCTTGTGGGCGCTGGTGAGCAGGACGTGCAGCGCCTCGATCCGCAGGCGGTCGCCGTGGCAGTCGGGGCAGGTGTGTGCCGACTGGAACTGGTGGAGGTGGTCCTTGACCCACTCGCTCTCGGTCTTGTGGAACCACCGCTCGAGCATGGGCATGACGCCGTCCCAGCTCGCGCCGTGCTCGGCCTCGTCGTCCTCGTCGGTGCCCCACATGAGGATGCGGTAGAGCTCGTCGTCGAGTTCGCTGATGGTGGTGCTCTGGGGGACCTCGAACCAGCGCATGAAGCGTCGGAGGTAGCGGGGGTAGACCATGCCGCCCGGGCCGTTCTTCTTCCACGGCGCGATCCCGCCGCGGAGCAGCGAGCGGTCCTCGTCGGGCACGACCAGGTCCTCGTCGAACTCGAGGATCGAGCCGAGCCCGTGGCAGGTGGGGCAGGCGCCGTAGGGGGAGTTGAACGAGAAGAGGCGCGGCGAGAGTTCCTCGAGCGCGAACTCGGGGCGCTCGGGGTCGGCGAAGCGCTCGGAGAACGCGGTGTCGCGCCACACGTCCCCGTTCTCGACCGAGACGATCACAGACCCGTCACCCAATCGCAACGCCGACTCGATCGACTCGGCCAGGCGCTGCCGTGCGTCGGGTTTGAGCACGACACGGTCAACCACGGCCTCGATGTCGTGCTTGTTGTACCGCCCGAGCCCGAGCGGGTTCTCACCCTCGTTCGCGAGCGACTCGCGCAGGTCCACGATCGCGCCGTTGACACGGGCGCGGGCCCACCCCTCGCCGAACAGCCGCTCGGCGACGTCGCGGTGGAAGCCCTTCTTCCCGCGGACGACCGGGGCGAGGATCATCATCCGCGGGCCGGTGTCGCCGTCGAGCCACCCCATGACAGTCTCGACGATCTGGGAGGCGCTCGACGCGGTGATCGGCGTGCCGGCGCGGGCGAGGACCGTTCCGTCCTTCTTCGTCTTCGTCGGCGCCCACGAGACCGGCGAGCCGCAGCGGGCGTAGAGCAGGCGGAGGTAGTCGTAGATCTCGGTGGTGGTCGCGACGGTCGAGCGCGGGTTGTGGGCGCTGGAGCGTTGCTCGATGGCGATGGTGGGGGGGATGCCCTCGACCTCTTCGACGTCGGGCTTCTTGAGCTGGTCGAGGAACTGGCGGGCGTAGGCCGACAGCGACTCCATGTACTTGCGCTGCCCCTCGGCGAAGATGGTGTCGAAGGCGAGCGAGCTCTTGCCCGAGCCGCTCAGCCCGGTCATCACGACGAGGCGGTCGCGCGGGATCGCGACGTCGATGTTGCGGAGGTTGTGTTCTTTGGCGCCGCGGACGCGGATGGAGCGGTCGGGCTCGGGCGCCGCGTGCGCGCGTTCCTTCGGCTCGACCTGGCTCGACGCCCGCTTCGCCTTCTTCGTCGTCGTTGTCTTCTTCCGCTTCTTCGCCATGCTCCCCGCGGCCCGCTGAGGCATCGCTCTCCCTCCGTGGTCGGGCATGGTAGGGAGATGGTCGTGCCCGGGCCCGGGCTACGGCTCGGGAGCCCGCTCGACAGACCCGGCGGATGCGTTGCCGCCCGCTTGCCCCTGCTGCGTCCGCTGCGCGTGCTGTATCCGCGCCAGCTGCGCGATGCCGAGGATGATCAGCCCGATCGTCACGCCCGTGAGGTAGACGCCGAGCCGGCGGCGGAAGGTGCGGTCGCGGGGCGGCTTGGGGACGAGGTCTTCCACGGGTAAGAGCCTATCACCCCGGCGTGCGCCGGCGCTTCTTCCGCTTCGTCGGGCGAGTCCCCGGCATCCCCGCCCCGCGTTTCCCGGCCTTGCCCGACAGCGCGTCCTCCAGCTCGCTGCGCTTGATCCGCACCGGCTCGTCGTCGGGCGACGCCTCGATCAGCTCGCGCAGGTGACCCGCCTGGTCGCGGAGCAGCGCTGCCTTCTCGAACTCCAGCTCCTCGGCCGCGGCGAGCATCTCGTCTTCGACCGATGCCAGCAGATCCTCGGCCGCGTAGTCCGGCTCGGCCTCCTTGAACGACTCGCGGGCCTGCTTCCGCGCCTTCAGCTCCGTCTCCAGCCCGCGTCGGATCTCCTTGACGATCGTCGTCGGCGTGATCCCGTGCTCGGCGTTGTACGCGAGCTGTTTGGCACGCCGACGCTCGGTCTCCTCCATCGCGGCCTGCATCGACGGTGTCATCGCGTCGGCGTAGAGCACGACCTTTGAGTTCACGTTGCGGGCCGCACGACCCATCTGCTGGATCAGGCTCGTTGCGCTGCGCAGGAACCCCTCCTTGTCCGCGTCGAGGACGCAGACGAGCGAGACCTCCGGCAGGTCGAGCCCTTCGCGCAGCAGGTTCACGCCGATCAGCACGTCGAACGCCCCGGAGCGCAGGTCGGTCAGGATCGTCATGCGCTCGAGCGTCTCGATCTCGCTGTGCAGATAGCGCACGCGGAACCCCTCGCCGTCGAGGTACTTCGCGAGATCCTCGCACAGCCGCTTGGTCAGGGCCGTGACGAGCACTCGCTCGCCGCTCTCGACGCGCTCGCGGCAGCGTTCCATCAGGTCGGCGACCTGCCCCTGGGCCGGGCGGATCTCGATCTCGGGGTCGACCAGCCCGGTCGGGCGGATGATCTGCTCGACGACCTCGCCGCCGACCAGCTCCAGCTCGTAGTCGCCCGGCGTGGCGCTGACGTACACGAGGCGCGGGACGATCGACGCGAACTCCTCGAAGCGCAGCGGTCGGTTGTCGAGCGCGCTCGGCAGGCGGAACCCGTGCTCGACCAGCACGTCCTTGCGCGCCTTGTCGCCGTTGAACATCGCCCGGATCTGCGGGATCGTCACGTGGCTCTCATCCACGATCACCAGCCAGTCCTGCAGATTCGGGCGCGTCTGGTTCTTCCCCGCCCCATTGCCCATTGCCCAGTGCCCATCGCCCCCCTCGGGCGGCGCATAGTCGAAGTAGTCGAGCAGTGTGAACGGGCGCTCGCCCGGCGCCCGCCCGTCCATGTACCGCGAGTAGTTCTCGATGCCGGAGCAGAATCCGACCTCCTCGATCATCTCGAGGTCGTATTTCGTCCGTGCGAGCAGGCGCTGCGCCTCGAGCAGCTTGCCCTCGTGGCGCAGCTGCATGACCCGCTCGTCGAGTTCGGCGCGGATGCCGTCGAGCGCCGCCTGGAGCTGGTCCTCGGGCATGACGTAGTGCACGGCCGGGAAGAGGAAGTACTGGTGCTCCTCGGCGATCAGCTCGCCGCTGGTCGGGTTGACGAGGTCGACGCGGTCGATCTCGTCGCCGAACAGCTCGACACGGACGGCGAATCGCTCGTACGCGGGCCAGATCTCGATCGCGTCGCCGCGGACCCGGTAGAGTCCGCGCTTGAACTCGACCTCGGAGCGGACGTACTGCATCGAGCTGAGGGCGAGGAAGAACGCACGCCGGTCGAGCGTGCCGCCCTTGGTGATCGCCAGCACCTTCTGCCCGTAGGCCTCCGGCGAGCCGAGCCCGAAGATGCAGGAGACCGACGCGACGACGACGGTGTCGCGCCGGGAGAGCAGGTTGCTGGTCGCGGCCAGACGCAGCAGCTCGAGATCCTCGTTGCGGGACGCGTCCTTTTCGATGTAGATGTCGCGCTGGGGGATGTAGGCCTCGGGCTGGTAGTAGTCGTAGTAGCTGACGAAGTAGTTGACCGAGTTGTTGGGCAGGAACCCGCGCAGCTCCTCGTAGAGCTGGGCCGCCAGCGTCTTGTTGTGGCTGATGATCAGCGTCGGCTTGCCGAGGCGGGCGATGATGTTGGCCATCGTGAAGGTTTTGCCCGTGCCGGTGGCACCGAGGAGGACCGAGTGGCGGGCGCCCGACCCGATCCGCTCCGCCAGCGCCTCAATCGCCGTCGGCTGGTCGCCGGTCGGCTCGAAGTCGGCCACGACCTGGAACCGTACGGGATCATGCATCCGCCGATCGTAGCTCAACCCGCGTGCAGGCCTGCCGGGCGGGGTCCTGCCCGCGTGGGGAGTGCTCCGCAACACCCGGTTCACTGGCCACGACATGGCGCCAGTTTTCACCACGCAAACAACCACGTGTTTCTCCGGGGGTGCTTCACCCCGATTTGTCCGCAATTCCCTGCAGACGGTGACGCCGCCGGTTCGTTCGGGGAACCATCCACCCAAACCCGCGTAGTCGGTGTCGCGCGCCGCCGGAGTGGCGCGCCGGTACGGAAGCCACGGCGTGGGCGCACGGAGGCGAGCATTGAGACATCGAATCATCACTCTCGGCACGTATCTCATCTGCAGTGCGGGGGTTAGCGCACAACTCCAGCCGCCGATGCCGAGCAAGGCGCCGGTGGCGCGGTTCCTCGACCCGCCCGGGCTCCCGCTCGGCGAGGTCGAGCTCTTCGTCGGGGACACCAGCGGCATCGACTTCGTCGCGGCCAACGGGCTTCTGCGCGATCCCGTGGACGGGTACGTGAACTTCCCGGTCCATTGGGCGGCCGGACAGCGCGAGCAGACGATCATCGCGTACGTCCGCGCCAAGGACGGCACGAGCCGCACCGTGACCCTCGGGCTCGAACGCCCCGCAACGACCATCCACGTCACCAACGACGCGGAGCTGTCGGCCGCCATCGCCTCGCTCACGGACGGCGGGCTCATCACGCTCGAGCCGGGCAGGACATGGCACCTGGGCGGGCTGACCGCGTCGGGCGGCGGCGTGGCGTGGCAGGACAACTCCCCCAACGACTGGATCTGGATCGATGGGCGGGGCGATGCCACGTTCGTCGGCGTCAACAACGGCACGTTCACCCGTGTGGCAGCCGACGAGTTCGGCTTCATCGGCTGCACGTTCGATCTGCCGAGCATCGACCAGATCTACACCAACGACGGCTCGCACATGGCGTGGGTGCGCTGCGACTTCCTCGCGATCAGCGGCGCGGAGTCGGACGACTTCTGGCTGCGGAACGGCAACTCCTGGACCGGGCAGCAGCAGTACTACTTCGATCGCTGCCGGATGATCGGCTCGACCCTGTACGGCTTCGTGAACGCCATGTTGGTCGATCGCTGCGAGCTCGATGAGGTGACCGGCGATGTTTTCCAGCACTCGCGCTGCGTCACCCGCTCGTCGGTCACGATGCTCTACGACTCGGACGGGGACCTCGCGACGGGACATCACAAGGACGTGATGCAGACCTTCTGGGACGAAGAGAACGCCGTCTTCGCGGACACGGTGATCAAGGCCGGCGACGCCGCACCACCGGCAGGGCCGGGTCTGGGGGCGATGCCCGGGCTCCAGTTCTTCTTCCACGAGGGCGAGGCCTTCATCAACCAATCCGACCCCGCGGCGTATCCCACGGATCCCCGTCTCGGGATTCCCCGCGACCGGTACGTTCACGCCAACGGCGTCTACGCGCGGCTGCAGGTGGGACAGCCGTTCGACCAGTTCACCCCGCCGGCGAGCCAGTACTGGGGCGACTGGAACAACTGGTCCGCCTCCGACCTCGTTGTGCCGCAGTACCAGCTGTTCCGCACGCGGAGCGGCTTCGTGCCGTATTACTACAACGGCTTCAGCGCGCTCGGGCCCGTCACGTTCTCGAACTGCATCTTCGCAGCGGCGGCCACGACCGATCTCCCGGACGGAGCGCCCTGGGGCACACCCGACTTCCCGACGAATGTCTCCCACAGCAACATCGGCATCGTCGATCCGGACTGGCAGGGCTCGGGGCTCGCGGGCTTCGTCGATGTCACAGAGCCGTTCCCCTACACCGCGACCAAGGCGGCCCTCGGGATCAAGGACCCGTACACGCCGACATCCGGCAGAATCTGGCACCCGACCCGACCCTACTACGACGCACACTTCGATCTGGTGACCGTGCCGGGCGGCAAGTCCGGAGCGGACTGCAGGATCTCGGCCGCCGACCTCGAGGCATACATCAACGCGTTCGTCGCGGGGAACGCAATCGCGGACCTCACGACACGGGGGGCGAGATACGACGACCCCTACTACGCCCAGCCGGACGGGATCGTCACCGCCGCCGATCTGAGTTTCTACGTCAACTACTACTTCGCGAACTACGACACCGGCTGCCCCTGATCGATCGGACGGGGTCGTCGCGTCCGGTAGCCCGTGCAGTGGCGCGCGGTCGGCGTGAGCCGAGCCGGGTCACCGGAAGCTCTGCACCCGACCGCGCCGCTGTATCATCCGGCCATGGCATTCACACCACGGGAAGGCGAGCGGTACACCATCCGCCGCAAGATCCTCACCATTCTCGGCGCGTCGTTCCACATCTACGACGGGCAGGGGGCGGTCGTCGGGTTCTGCCGGCAGAAGGCGTTCAAGCTGCGCGAGGACCTCCGCATCTTCACCAGCGAGGACCGCACCGAGGAGCTGATCCGCATGCAGGCGCGGCAGGTCATCGACTTCGGCGCCACCTACGACGTGACGCTCCCGAGCGGCGAGGCGATCGGGTCGGTCCGGCGCAAGGGGCTCAAGTCGATGTTCCGCGACTCGTGGCTCGTCTTCGACGAGCAGGGGCGGCAGATCGCGACGCTCAAGGAGGACTCGGGCGGCAAGGCGATCGTCCGGCGGATCCACCCCTTGATCGCCGCGATGATGCCGCAGCAGTTCCACCTCACCCGCGACACCGACAGCACACGCCTCGCGACGTTCCGCACTCACTTCAACCCCTTCGTCTACCGGCTCGGCATCGCGGTGCACGCCGACGACGAGGTCATCGACGACCTGCTCATCCTCGGCACGGGGTGCCTGCTCGCGGCGATCGAGGGGCGGCAGAGCTCGGAGTAGGGTGGGCCGCTGGGCGGCGAGTGAGCCGGGCGTCAGGAGCCGGGTCGCGGTACGTTGGTGCCATGCGAACCGCACCCCTGATCGTGTCGTTCCTCGCCGTTGCACCGGTCTGTACCGCTCAGACGGTCCAGGACTTCGAGACCGAGGGCGCGCCGTACGAGCCCGCGACCTTCGGGGCCGAGCCCGGTCCTGTGGTCGAGGACGGGGTGCTGACCCTTGTCAACCCGGTCCGCGTGCGCGCCGAGCAGCGCAACACCATCGCCTTCGCCCGTGAGCACAAAGGGTGCTTCCGCGAGATCGAGGCGAGGTTCACGTTCACGCTCGGCTACGGCGCGCACGGCATGGGCTTCGCCCTGCTGAGCACCGACGAGTTCGGTGCGGAAGGCCCGGCGCGCGACTGCGAATGGGAGGCGCCGAACCTGCCCGGCACGTTCGCGGTCGGGCTCGACACCTTCGACCCGCCGTCGAGCACGTGGTTCGACGGGTACGGCAACTTCTACGATCGCCCGCAGCGAGAGGTCTCGCTGCACTGGGACGGTCGCGAGCTCGCCAAGCGCGTCTCCCCGGTCGAGTTCCGCGGGCTCGACGATGAGCACCGGTTCCGCCTTCTGCTCCGCTTTATCGCGGGCGGGGCCGAGGTCTCGTTGTGGATCGACGATCAGCCGCTGTGGGAGGACGCCTTTTTCGCGGGGATCTCGGCGTACGAGTGCCGGGCGGCCTTCGGCGCGCGCACGGGCGAGACCAAGACCACCGCGTCCATCGACGACATCAGGATCGAGCAGCGTGACCCGGGCGACTGTGCGTCGATCTCCCCCGAGCCGGTCATCGTCCACGCCTTCGAGCACGAGCTGCTGTACGGGGCGAGACGGAACGCCGATGAGGTCGTGAGCCTGCCGCTGGACCCGGAGGACGCGGCGCGCGTCATCGCGGTGCTGACGCTCGAGCCGGGGCCGGGCGGCTGGGACAAGTGGGATCGCTCGGCCGCGGTCTACGCGTGGCGGAGCGAGGGCGACAAGGCCGAGCGGTTCGAGGTGCTGCGCTACATCACGCCGTACCGGCGCGAGTGGACTTGGCGTGTGGACGTGACCGACTTCGAGCCGCTGCTGCGCGGCGATGTGAAGCTCGGGCTACTTATCGATTCGTGGGAGGGGAAGGTCGAGGAACCGGCTCAGCAGAAGGGCTTCGACGTCTCGCTCGACCTCGAGTACTACCTCGGCGCGCCCCGGCGCCGCGTGCTCGGCGTAGTCAATTTGTGGAACCAGACCTACCACTTCGGCAACACGCAGGATGAGATCGACGCGGCGTTCCAGCCCATCCGCGTCAAGGTGCCCGAGGGCACGACCTCCGCCCGCGTTCGTGTCACCACAACCGGGCACGGCGGGTTCGGCGAGTTCACCCCCAACGAGCGCACGCTCACGATCGACGGGCAGGAGTTCCGCAACACGCTCTGGAAGGAGGACGTCTACCTCAACCCCGTCCGCCCGCAATCCGGCACGTGGAAGTTCGACCGGGCCGGGTGGGCTCCGGGCGATGTCGTCCTGCCGTGGACGGTCGAGGTGCCGTCCGAGGCGTTGTCAGACGGCGAGGTCGAGGTCCTCTACCGCCCAAGCGTGTTCGAGGGCGAGGCGGGCGACGCCAACCACTGGGTGGCGTCACAGATCGTGTTCTACGCTGACGAGTAGTCAGGGCTCTTTCATGGGTCTCGAGGACTCAGACCGCGGCATCCCCTGCTTTGTTCATCTCGACGCGCTCGCCTGGTCGCAGGGTCCCCTCACGGATCACCCGCGCGTACAGCCGGCTCTCGCCCGGGTGCCGCTCGGCGCTGATGCGCTTCGAGTCGAGGTCCTTGAACGAGTCGCGGATGGTGGCGCACGGCGTGGCGGGGATCTCGATCTCGACGCCGCCCTCGAAGACGAGGCGGTCGCCCTCGCCCAGCGCCGCCCAGTCGAGCCCCTCGATGGTCAGGTTCTCCCCGACGCCGCCGGGCTCGATCGGGTGCCCCTCGTCGCGGAGGCGGCGGATGACATCCATGGAGAAGACGCAGAGCTTCTGGCGTGCCCCGCCGTGGTGCTTGGTGTTCCGCTGGCGGTCGCCGGCGACGCCGTCGGGGGTGATCCGCGCCTCGGGGATGGGTAGTTTGGGGACGCCGCCGTCGGAGATGTTGATCTGGACGACTCTGCCGGTTCGCTGGTACATGCCCGGAGCGTACCGGCGTCGGGCTCTCGGCATCGCCCACGGGGATCTGAGAGAGGGGCTTGACGCACGAATGTGTGTGACAATGAAGGGGTTCTCCCCTGTTGTCAAAGCCGAACTCAAATCCCCTCAGAGAGGGCGGAAGCTGCTTCACCGAGGCCCGGTGATACGCAGCGCTCACACCATCTGGTAGCATCCGGTGGGGTGCCGATCCGAGGGAGCGGGCCGCGCTCGCCGGGGAACGAGGAGGATGACCATGCCCGATGCCGTGAACTACGCGCCCGACCAGCTCCGCGCCATCGCCGATTCCGGGACCGGGACTGTGAGTCTGGCCGGGCAGCTGATGGGCATGCTGACCAAGGACCTCCCCGACGAGCACTGGACGGCGGCGACGCACGAGGGCGGCAATCACATCCTGTGGACCATCGGGCACATCGCCACCAGCAACGCGCAGCTCTGCGGGACCGTCGGCGGCGCGTGCGCGATCCCCGAGGGCTACGAGAAGCTCTTCGCGATGGGATCGGAGCCCGTGGGCGATCGCGGCGCGTACCCGGCGCCGTCGGAGGTGCTCGGTTTCGCCGACCGGGCGCGGGCCGCGCTGCTCGAGGCCTGGGCGGGCGCCTCACCCGAGGCGCTGTCCAAACCGACCGAGGGCATGCTCGCCGGGGCGTACCCGACGGCCGCGCACATGATCCACTTCGCAGGCATGCACGAGATGACGCACCACGGGCAGATCATGCAGATCCGCCGTAAGCTCGGGCTGCCGCGCGTCATCGGGTGAACGCGACGGGCGCGGGGACGAGGGTGTCGGTGGATCACCGGATGTGCGGCAAGTTCGACGACGACCTGCCGGAGGGCTTCCGAGAGGGGGGGGCGACGGGCTCGCGAAGCTCGAGCGGTGGTCAAGGGCGGGTGAACGGGCTCAGCCCTTCGGGCGGCCTCCGCGCCGGGGGATGTGCGGGTCGCTGGCCGAGCGGGTGATGAGCGCGACGTTGTCGGGCAGGTGCTCGGCGACCCCGAGGACGACGTCGCCGGAGATCTTGCGGGCGAACAGCGTCCGGCGCGACTTACCCATGATCAGCGTGTCGCACCCGTAGGTGACGGTGTAGTCGAGGATCTCGTCGGCGATCTCGGTGCTGATGACGTAGATGGGGATGAAGGGGACGCCGGCCTCGCGGGCGAGCACCGCCGTCTCGCCGAGCGCGTTCTGGGCGTCGGCGTCGTCCTCGACGCGCGGGGTGCGGCCGGGCTGGAGGTCCATGACGCGCAGCGTGCGCACGAAGATGGCGAAGAGGATCGCCCCACGCGAACGCGCGAAGTCCACCGCGAACTCGGACTGGTAGCGCCCCCTGGCGGCGAGCATGACGCGCGGCTTGTCGGGGTCGAGGGTCACCGGCATCCGCTTGACTTCGGCCAGCCACCCCGTCGCTGGCTCGGGGACCGGCTCGGGCCCGGCGCGGCGCGCGGTGTGGAGCCCCCACCGGACGGCGAGCACGAGGATCACGAGCCCGCCGCTGAACGCGAGCGAGTCGTGCTGGGTGGCGGCGATGGTGACGGTGATCGAGCCGAGGAACAGCCCGAGCGCCGCCATCCCGATGCGCTGGTGCACCTTGATCCGCAGCGCCTTGTTGATGGCGCAGCAGAAGATGTTGGTGGTGATCGCGCCGCACACGCCGAGCACGTACAGCTTGCTGAGCACCTGGACATCCTGCTCGACGGCGATGACGGCGATGGGGACGACGACCGAGATGACCAGCCCGACCCAGGGCACGCCCGAGTAGTTGAGGCGGGTGAGCGCGCGCGGCAGCTCCTTGTCCTGCGCCATGGCGAACAGGACGCTGACCATGGCCATGACCGCGGTGTTGGTGGCGCTGATGAGCAGGAGCCCGAAGATGATGCCGGCGATGTTGCCGAGGATCTCGCCGCCGACGGTCCCGAGCCAGCGCTCACCGCTCTCGGTGGCGATGGCCTTCATCGAGGTGTCGCGGTACGCGTGGGCGTCCGCGATCTGCTCGGCCTGCTCGGTGGTGAGGTTGCCGTGCTCGACCTCGCCCTGCACCTGTTCCTCGGTCAACGCGAGGTTGTTGCCCACGCCCTTCTGCAGATCGTGCGGCGTGTGGACGTCGGCGGTGATGCTCAGTCCGGCCAGGGCGATGCCGAAGAGCATGTTGAGCACGACGACCTCGATCGCGACGGGCCAGATGGTGCGCCGGCTGGTCTTGGCGACGGGTCGGTGCATGAGCCCGGTCATGTTGGCGACGGCCTCGACGCCGGCGAGCGCGAGGCAGATCTTGGTGAAGTTGACCCAGGCGTGAGCGGGCGAGACCTCGGTGAAGTAGTGGAAGTTGATCTCGCGGGCGCCCCGGAAGAAGAAGGGCAGGCAGGCGAGCGCCATGACGCCCGAGACGGCGAGCGCACCGAAGGCGATGACGAGGGCGAAGCGCCCGGCGCTGCGTGCGCCGAGCCAGTTCACCACGCCGATGAACACGATCGTCACAATCGACAGGGGGAGGTTGAGCTCCTCGGGGACGCCGAAGTAGTGGAACGCCTCGATGACGCTGATCGCGGCGGTCATGATGTAACCGGAGAGCAGGAGCGTGGAGCCGACGACGGCGAGGGAGGGGTTGATCTGTCGCGCGGCGGTATAGACGCCGCCGCCGTCGGGGAAGCAGCGGCAGACGATGGTGTAGGCCCAGCTGACGGCGAGCATGAGCGCGCCGATGGCGGCGAGGTAGACGACCGAGGCGTGGGCGGTATAGAGGAAGGCGAGCCCGAGGACATAGAGACGGCTGGTGCCCCAGTCCCCGTAGAGCAGGGGCCCGGCGTGGAACCAGCTCAGATTCCGCGGTCTCGATTCGCTGACGAGCATGGGGCGACGGCGGGGAGTATAGGACGTGGCGCCCCATTGTCCGGGTGTTGTGCAGAACCGCCGGGGGGGGCGGGGCGTATCGGCGATTGACAGGGTGCCGGCGGTAACGTAGGTTCAGCGCGCGCGGGCCGGGATCGCCCTGATCGAGCCATCGACGATGCCGCAACCGACCAACGCCAGTGAGGAGCAAGCCGCGGGGGACACGGCCCACCTGTCGTCCACGCCGCTGCCGCCGCCGAGCCTCGAGGAGGCCGAGGCGTCGCTGCAGCGAGTCGCGAAGGAGGGGACGAACCTCGACACGCTGGTGGGTCGGCTGGTCATCGACCAGGGGCTGGCGACGCCCGAAGAGGTCCAGCACTGCCGCGAGCTGGCCTCGCAGATGGAGGACCCCAACCAGCGTTCTCTGGCGCAGGCACTTGTCCAGAACGAGTACGTGACCAAGCGTCAGATCGCGCGGCTGCGTCAGATCATCGAGGCGGAGCGTTCGGACCAGAAGATCCCGGGGTACAAGGTGCTGGGCAAGGTCGGCGCCGGCGCGATGGCGACGGTGTTCAAGGCGCGGCAGCTCAGCCTCGACCGGATGGTGGCGATCAAGGTCCTGCCGAAGAAGTTCAGCTCGAACCCGCAGTTCATCGAGCGGTTCTACGCCGAGGGGCGGGCGGCGGCGCAGCTCAACCACCCCAACATCGTGCAGGCGTTCGATGTGGGCAAGTCCGGCGAGTTCCACTACTTCGTGATGGAGTACGTGGAGGGGCGGACGGTCTACGACGACATCGTCAAGCACAAGCGGTTCGCCGAGCCCGAGGCGGTCGAGATCATCATCCAGGTGACCGAGGCGCTGCTGCACGCGCACGAGCGCGGGCTGATCCACCGCGACGTGAAGCCGAAGAACATCATGATCACGCCCGAGGGCGTGGCGAAACTGGCGGACATGGGTCTTGCGCGCGCGATCTCGGACAAGGAGGCGGCCGAGGCGGAGGCTGGCAAGGCGTTCGGCACGCCGTACTACATCTCACCGGAGCAGATCCGGGGCGAGAAGGTGGTGGGCCCGCCGGCGGACATCTACTCGCTCGGTGCGACGCTGTACCACATGGTGACCGGGTCGGTGCCGTTCGAGGGCAAGAACCCGTCGGCGGTGATGCACAAGCACCTCAAAGCCCAACTGGTCGCGCCCGACCACGTGAACCCCAAGCTCGGGGCGGGGATCTCCGAGGTCATCGAGATGATGATGGCCAAGCGTCCGGGCGACCGGTACCAGAGCTGCAAGGACCTGCTGGTGGACCTGCGGGCGGTCAAGGCGGGGGAGATGCCCCCGTTGGCCCACAAGGAGTTCGCCGAGGCGGACCTGGCGGGGCTGGCCGAGGCGGAGGCGACGGCGGCGGTGGCCGAGATCCCCGTCGATCAGACCACGCCCCAGAGGGAGCCGATCGTCCGCGAGCCGCTGTTCATCGCCCTGCTGGTGGTGGCCGGGATCTCGATCATGGTGAACGTCATCCAGGCGATCGTGCATCTGGCCGGGTGACGTGGTTGCAAGTTGGCGCTTGCATCGGCCGATAGGGTGGGTTAGTGTTCGGGCGAGGCCCGCGGGGTGTGCCCGCAGGCGGAGGCCCGCGTTGGGGCGGAGTGCCGTGACCGTCAGACCGAAGCGTGAGAGTTCGGGTTTGCCGCGACGACGCCGTTGCCCATGACCACGGGCCGTTCAGGAAACCGCACGCCGTGAGGTAAGTACGGCCGGGATCCGTGCCGGGGTTATTCCCGCGCGGGGTCCGGCGGCAAGGAGACCGCTCATCGCTCGCAGAAGGTACTTCAGAGATACGGGTCCGGTGCAGCGCACCCGGATCAACCACATGATCCGTCTGTCGCCGGTGCGTCTGATCGGCCCGGACAACGAGCAGGTCGGCGTCGTCGAGACGTCGGACGCCCTGCGCATGGCGCAGGAGCACGGGCTCGACCTGGTCGAGATCTCGCCGGACACGCGCCCGCCGGTCTGCAAGATCATGGACTACGGCAAGTTCAAGTACGAGCAGTCCAAGAAGGACAAGGGCGGGAAGGGCTCGAAGGCGACCGAGATGAAAGAGGTCCGCCTCGGGCGCTCGGTCAAGATCGACCCGCACGACGTGCAGATCCGCGTGGAGCAGGCGCGGAAGTTCCTGATGGCCGGGCACAAGGTGCAGTTCACCCAGCGGTTCAAGGGGCGCGAGATGGCGCACAAGGAGCTGGGTCTCAAACGTCTGCACGAAATCGCCGAGGCGCTCGGCGACATCGCGAAAGTGGAGATGGCGCCGCGCTGGGCCGGGCGTCAGGCGAGCATCATCGTCGCGCCCGACCGCCCGAAGGTCGAGGCGATCAAGCGCAAGCTCGAGGCGGAGAAGGCCAAGGAGCAGCCCAGGCCGAAGCCCGAGCCCGAGGCGGACACCTCGGCCGAAACCGCCCCGGTCGAGGAACCCCAGCCCGAGCCGGTCAGCCAATCGGACTGACGCGGCCCACGAGGTCGCCGACCGCCGAGACACCCTGCGCGTGCGTCCACCGGGCGAGCCCCCTCGCGACGCGGATCGGCGTGCGCGGGTCGGCGAACAGGGCGGTGCCGATCTGGACAGCTGCCGCGCCGGCGAGGATGAGTTCTGCCGCGTCGCGCCACCCCATCACGCCCCCGACCCCCACGATGGGGGTGTCCGAGTCGCGGGCGACGCCGGTGTGCGCGCGCCGGACCAGCGCCACGACGACCGGGTGGACCGCCGGTCCCGAGAGCCCGCCGGTGCCGTTGCCGAGGCGCGGGCGCCGTGTTCGCACGTCGATCGCCATCGCCGGCAGCGTATTGGCGATGGTCAGCGCATCGGCGCCCGGACGCGCGTTGGGGCCTGTCGGCTCACCGCCGGGGTCGATCGCGGCCCGGGCCAGCTCAACGACGCCGGGCGCTCCGATCGCGGGCGGGAGCTTGACGATCAGGCGCGTGTGCGACAGGGCGGGGCGGACCGCGCGGATGAGCCCGCGCAGGGTTGCGGAGTCGGCCCCGAACTCGAGCCCGCAGTCCACGTTCGGACACGAGACGTTGAGCTCGACGGCGGGGATGTGCTCGCACTCGTCCATCGCGGCGCACACGCGCACGTACCCGTCGATCGAGAACGCGGCGGCCGAGCCGATGACCACCGTCGGCACGCCCTCGGCTCGCGGGGCGATGTCAGCAATGAAGCGGTCGATGCCGGGGTTGGCGAGCCCGACGGCATTGAGCATGCCGGCACGGTCGGGGACCATGCGCGGGGCGGGGTTGCCCTCCCGTGGCTCGGGGGTGATCGACTTGGTGACGATCCCGCCGACGCGCGAGAGGTCGAGCACGCCCGCCATCTCGTCGAGCACGCCGGCCGTGCCCGCGGCCAGCAGCACCGGGTTCCGCAGGGCGATCCCGGCAAGATCGGTTCCGAGCGGGTCGGGCATCGGGCACACGATAGCGGGCGGGCGCTATCGTGCCCCATGGACAACGACGAACGGATCAGGCGTTTCGAGGAGCTGGCGGCCCAGGACCCCAGCGACATGACGTTCTTCGGGCTCGCCGGGGCTTACGCGCAGGCGGGGCGGCACGGGGACGCGGCCGAGGCGTACCTCAAGTGCGTGGACGTCAACCCGGCGATGTCGAAGGCGTACCAGCTCGCCGGCGCGAGCCTGATCGAGGGCGGGCGCCCCGACGAGGCGGCGGAGGTGCTGACGCGCGGGTACGCCGCCGCGGCCGAGCACGGCGACATGATGCCCAAGAAGGCGATGGGTGAGCTGTTGCAGAAGCTCGGGCGCCCGGTGCCGGAGGTCAGGGACGAGTCGGCGCCCGCGCCGGAGCCGACGGGCGATTTCGTCTGCTCGAAGACCGGGCGTCCGGGGCACAAGCTCGACCGCCCGCCGTTCAAGGGTGCGGTGGGGGAGTGGATCGTCGAGCACATCTCGGGCGAGACGTGGCGTGACTGGGTCGCGCTGGGGACGAAGCTGATCAACGAGCTGCGGCTCGACCTCTCTCGCGAGGATCACTCAGCCGTGTGGGATCTGGGGATGCGCCGGTACATCGGGCTGAGCGACGAGACCTACCGCGAGCTGACGGGCGAAGAGCCGTCGGCGGTGGGGGACGAGTTCGTGCAGATGATCGACTTCGCGGTGGGACGTGCCGAGGAGCTCGAGCGCTACCAGGGCGAGCTGCACAAGGGGATGTAGCCCCCCCTCGCCGCCGGGGGAGAGGGTGGCGAGTCTTCGAAGCCGGGTGAGGGGAGTCTGAGCTTCCGCCGCCGGTAGACTGCGCGCGTGAAGCGCCGGCTCGGCATCGCGGCGGTGTGCCTGCTCCTCGGCGCGATCGTCAACGTGCTCGTGGCGTGGGGTGTAACGGTGTTTCTCCCGGTCCCCCAATCCGCGGGCGTGCGCGTCGCCGGAGTCCCGGCCGACCGTTGGGTGCGATCGGATCTGGTCGCCGATGAGACGGTCATCAGCCGAGGTGTGGGACGGACGTTGTACACGATCCAGGGTTCGCAGGAGGCGTTCAACCACGGATGGTGGGTGGGCGGCGCGATACGAACCGGATGGCCGGCGCGGTCCATGGAGGGGTGGGGTCTGTACGATGACACGTCGAAGCGAGAGGTGAATTACTGGTCGTTCGGCCATCCCGCTCGACTGCGGCCGCGCTGGTTGGAACAGCACATGCCGGGAGGTACCTTCCCGGCGCAGTTTCCGCTGCGCCCCCTCGGTTTCGGGCTCGTCGTCAATACGTTGTTCTACGGCATACTCATCTGGCTCACGGGCTTCGGATTCTCGTCTCTCAAGCGAGCGCGGCGCCGCCGGCGCGGGCGCTGCGCGTGGTGCGGGTACGAACTGCGCGGGCTCGAACGGTGTCCGGAGTGCGGAAAACAGGCATGAAGCGCCGGCTCGCCATCGCGGCGGTGTGCCTCGTCCTCGGCGCGATCGTCAACGTGCTCGTGGCGTGGGGCCTCGGGCTCTGGAGTCCGACATCAAGACAAGAGGTACCTCACCCCGTCGTCCAACCTTGGCCATGCACAGTTCCTGACGGATGGCCCGAAGTGTCCGGGCTGTCCGTTTACCGCGGCATCGGGATTGAGTTTCGAATCGCGACGGGCTTGCGAGAAGAGCAACTGCTGCAAGGAGGTGCACCGTCCTTCTGCGGTGCATTCGTTTACGAGTCCGGCTGGCCTGTGCATGCGTTGGGCTACACCTCACTCAACGGCACGGGCACGATGCCCGGAGGAACCAACATCGGGTGTCTTTCGACTCGGGCGGGCATGTTGCCCCTGGTTCCACTCTGGCCCGGCATCGTGATCAACGCCGTGTTCTATGGAGTTCTGCTCTGGCTTGCCGGGCTCGGGTTCGCATCGATCAGGCGTGCACGCCGCCGCCGACGCGGGCGCTGCGCGTGGTGCGGGTACGAGCTGGCCGGGTTGGAACAGTGTCCCGAGTGCGGGAAAGAGCGATGAAGCGCTGGTTCGTCATCACGGGTGGGTGCCTTCTGCTCGGTGTGGTGATCACTGTTCTCGTCGCGTGGGGAATCGAGCTGTTCGATCGACGCACCCCGAGAGTCCTGTGCGCGGCCGTCGGAGCGTCGTACGAGCCGTTCGGCGGCTGGATGGCGCCGGTGCCGGACGACTGGCCGGGGCAGCCTGAGCAGACCGCTCTGTGCGTCCAGGGCGGGCTCTTCGATGTGATCAACGGGGCGTTTCGGTGGCGCCACGGCACGCGCACCAGGTTCAGGCAGGGCATGGGGCAGGGCTTTTTGCTCAAGGCGGGCGGCGTGAGCTTCAAGGGCGACGATCCACACATTCTGGATCGGGTGATCGTCGGGTGGCCGGTCGCAACGATGACACGGCGTGGGCCGGAGGATGCGCGCGCACCCCCGGCATCCGGCGTTGCGCGGGTCTGGTTTCGGGGCATCGAGGTGCCGGTTCGCGAGTATCCGGCCGCGACGGAGATGCGCCGGTTGCCGGTGCGCCCGATCTGGGGGCCGTTCGTCCTCTCCGCGATCGGGTGGGGTCTGGTTGTGGCGGCGCCGTACTGGGTGTGGAAGGGTGGTCGCGCCTGGAGAGCCCGCGCGCGGGTGAAGCGGGGGCGCTGCGCGTGGTGCGGGTACGAGCTTGCCGGGTTGGAACAGTGTCCGGAGTGCGGGAAGGTGGGCTGAGGTAACGCGCTTGAGCGACGCGGGCTCTTTCGGAGCCCCCAGCGCGAGCTGGGGGAGCGGCGGGCGTGGGGGATCCCCCCGCTCGCGCGAGGGGCTCGGAAGGGCACGCCGCGGAGCGGCGGGGCACCCAGGAGCGTCACCCGTGCAGCAGGGCCTCGATGCGCTGCTCGGTCGGCGGGTGGCTGGCGAAGAGCTTCGTCACCGCGCTGCCCGCGAACGGCTCGACGATGAACAGGTTGTTCTGGGCCGGGTTCGGCTGGTTGAGCGGGATCCGCTGCGAGTACGCGTCGAGCTTGCGCAACGCCGAGACCAGACCCTGCGGCGAGCCCGCGATCCGCGCCCCGTCGGCGTCGGCGACGAACTCGCGCGAGCGGCTGATCGCGGCCTTGATCAGCACGGCCCCGACCGCCGCGAGGATGACCACGACGATCGCGACGAGCGGGTTGCTGCCGCGTCCGCGCCCCATGCCGAGGAAGAAGCCCCACTGGGCGATGAAGGCGAGCACGCCGGCGATGGTCGCCGCGACGGTCGAGGTGAGCGTGTCGCGGTTCTTGACGTGCGAGAGCTCGTGCCCGATCACGCCCTCGAGCTCGTTGTGGTCGAGCAGCTTGAGCGCGCCCTGGGTGACGGCGACGGCCGCGTGCTTGGGGTCGCGCCCGGTCGCGAAGGCGTTGGGCGCCTCGTGCGGGCAGATGAAGACGCGGGGCATGGGCAGCCCGGCGCGCCGTCGCAGCTCATCGACGATGCGGTACAACTCGCCACCGCTGTGCTCATCGACCTCCTGCCCGCGCATCGAGGCGATGGCGATCTTGTCGCTGTAGAACCAGGCGCCGAAGTTCATCACCAGCCCGAAGATGAGGGCGATGATGATCCCCTGCTGCCCGTAGAGGCTGCCGACGAGCAGGAACAGGGCCATGAGCCCGCCGAGCAACATTGCCGTTTTCGTGTTGTTCCAGATCCGCGTCATTGCGTGTCCTCCCGGTGCTCCGTTGTTGGGAGTCGCCGCTCTTCACATGCATACGGCGTGCCGGTCGGCGGGTTCAGTCTGCGGGCGTCTGCGCGGGGGCGTCGGGGTGGGGTTTGGGCGATTCGAGGGCCCGGAATGCCAATCTGGCAGCCGCGATGAGCAGGAGCAGCGAGATCGCGACGCGGACGGTCTGGAGGGGCAGGCGGTGGGTGAGCATGGCGCCGAAGCGTCCGCCGACGAACGCGGTGGGGCCGAGCGCGAGCACGAGGATCGCCGCGTCACCCGGGTGGAGCCCGTGAGAGTGGAGCGTGGCGAACTTGGCGGTGGCGCCGAAGGTGGCGGTGACGACCATGATGGCGCTGCTGGTGCCGATCGCCTGTCGGAGGGGGAGGCGCGCGAAGAGCTGGAACATGGGGACCATGAGCACACCGCCGCCGATACCGAGCAGCCCGGCGACGATCCCGGTAACCGCGCCGACGAACGCCGAGCGCAGCAGCGGGGAGCGGTCGGGATCGGGCACGGGTTCGGGGGCCTTGCGGGCGAAGCGGTGGAGGTTGTACACGCAGTACCCGGCGATGAAGGCGGCGAGCAGCAGGTTGAGGCGCCGCCCCTCGAACATGTTCGACAGGGCGACGCCGAGGATGATGGTGACGACCATCACCGGTAGCACCACGCGGGCGACGTCGAAGCGGACGGATTTGGCGATATGGTGGCGCCGTGCGGCGGGGAGCGAGACGAGCACGTTGACGACCATGGCGGCGGCCATGTAGACGTGCTGGCGGGTCTGGGCGTCGTCGGTGTACCCGAGGATCAGGGCCAGCCCGGGGAGCATGACGAGCGAGCCGCCGAAGCCGGCGAGCCCGCCCATGGTTCCCGCGGCGAGCCCGATCGCGGCAACCTCCAGAAGCTCGAGGAGATCGATGTGCACGCGGTTCTCCTAAGCCGCTGACCCGGTGGCGTTTAGCGCGCAACCGACAGGGTCTGCACGCCCCCGAACACGGGATCCGGTTCGTGGGTTGTATCATGTTCAGCACACGGAGGGGTTACGGAGCGCGCGGAGCGCAAAGCCGTGACGAAGAGCGAGCAATCCATCCCGGCCCGGCGTCGGCGCGTGTTCGAGGCGATCACGTTCATGGGGTTGGTGTGCGCGTCGGCGTTGTCGGCGGTTCTGGCCAAGGAGTACGGCTCGCCGCCGGTGCTCGCGTCGGTGACGCGGGGCGAGCCGGTGCGCCTGGTGCGGGGTGAGCCCCGGGCGCGGCCGTTGGTCGAACCCGGCGACCCGGTCGTCATCGAGCAGGACTACGCGATCGACCCGTCGTACGACGCGACGCGGGTGTGGCTCGGGCAGGACGAGCCCGGCGGCGGGGTCGAGCCGCGCGCCGTGAACATCAACCCGGATCACAACGTGCGCTGGTTCAACGGGCGGATGGTGCGACCGGTGCGGGTGGTCCGCATGAAAGTGACGGCCTACTCGCCCGACCAGCGCTCGTGCGGCAAGTACGCCGACGGGCAGACCGCCACCCTGCACTCGGTGTGGACCAACGGGATGAAGCTGGTGGCGGCCGACACGGCGGTGCTGCCCTACGGCTCGATGGTCTCCGTGCCGGGGTACGACAACTCACGGATCGTGCCGGTGCTCGACTGCGGCGGGGCGATCAAGGGGAAGCGGCTCGACGTGTTGTTCCCGACGCACGAGGCCGCCCGCGAGTGGGGCGTACGGACGCTCGACGTGGTGGTGTGGGGCTACGCCGACGGCTCGCCGATCGACAACCCGCGCGAGCTGCGGTGATACCGCTTGCCACCAACTTCAGCTTTGGGAAGTTGGTGTCTTCATTCTGTGAGCTTGTCGGAGCACCGACTTCTCAAAGCCGAAGCCGGTGGCACAATCACCGCTCCTCGTTCTCGAGCTCGGGCGCCTCGGCCGCGTTCGGGTCGCCGACCGGCGCCGGCACGATCGGGAGCAGGCGGCGCCACTCGACGCCGATGCCGAATTCGACCATCCGCCCGACGAAGTAGGGAACGTTGAACACGCCGGGGCTCTCGCGCTCGGCGTTGAACGACGGCTCGGCGTGGACGAAGACGCTCGCCCGCCAGTGCTCGATCTCCGGCTGGGCCAGCACCCGCTTGAGCTGGCGCGTCGGGATCCTCGCGACGAACGGCTCGCCGATCGGCAGCATCGTCCGCTCGTCGTACACCGTGACGCGCGCCTCGTGCCACGCCGCGTCGAGGCGGCGCGGCTCGTCGAAGCGCACGACCCACTCGCCCTCCCCGCGCAGCTCCTTCGGCATCGCGGCGCACCACTCCTTCGCCGCCGTCTCGAACGCCGCCTCCTGCTCGGGCGTCTCGGTCGGCAGGATCGCCAGCTGCTGGTCGTAGCGCTTCTGGAGCTCGAGCAGCAGTGACAGCGGGCTGGCGAACGGGTCGGTCGGTGTCGGCGCACGCCCCGGCGGCAGCGTCGGCTCGCGGATCGCCCCGACCTGCCGGAGCAGACGCTCGTTCTCGGCCTCGGCGTGCTCCAGACGCGCCTTCAGCGAGTCGCGCTCCTGCTCCAGACGGGCCACCTCGTCCTGGGCCCGGGCCAGCGCGGCCTTGGCGTGGTCGAGCTCTGCCTGAAGACTCTCGGCGTGACGACGCAACTCCGCGGGAGAGGTCTGCCCCCACGCCGGCGCCACCAGACCCACCGACGCCAGCACGATCAGGATCAGCTTCGACATGGTTCGGCTCCTCGCGTGTACTCTACCGCATGATCGTCGGCCGCCCCACGCCGCGCCCCGCCTCGATCGAGCAGTTGCTCGGGGCGGAGCTGATGGGGCGGCTCGACCGCCTCGACGTGCTCAGCCGCAAGGTCTTCGCGGGAAAACTCCCGGGTGAACGCCGCTCCAAGCGCCGGGGGCGGAGCGTCGAGTTCGACGACTACCGCACCTACGTGCCCGGCGACGACCTGCGCCACCTCGACTGGAACGTCTTCGCCCGCCTCGACCGCTTCTTCGTCAAGCTCTTCCACGAGGAGGAGGACCTGTCGCTCTCGATCGTGCTCGACCGCTCGCGTTCGATGGACGCGGGAGAACCCTCAAAGCTCGTCTTCGCCCACCGCCTCGCGATGGCCTTGGGATACGTCGGGCTGGTCAACCTCAACCGGGTGAGCGTGGCCGCGTTCGGCGACCGCGGCGGCGGCGAGCAGGGGCAGAGCCCGCAACTCGTCCAGCTCGCTCCGATCCGGGGGCGCCGCAACGTGCGCCGGCTCGGGGAGTTCCTGCTGGCGAGCCTCGGATCGGTCGAGGAGCGGGGGGTGAGCGCACGCCGGCGGGAGCTGGCGGGAGGAGACCTGTTCCGCGCGG